>Ga0306920_100003811_pt1 | contig 19230 bp, 18 predicted proteins | sample flu12Cox44000170_FD_204666 | JGI IMG/M metagenome (GOLD analysis project Ga0306920, IMG submission 204666) | Lab enrichment of tropical soil microbial communities from Luquillo Experimental Forest, Puerto Rico - flux4day.12C.oxic.44.000.170 (v2)... | ecosystem: Environmental > Terrestrial >... | reverse complement strand
CCGGCGAGCGGTCCGAATTCGCGGAAGATGGTCGTCTCCTGGACGAAGGCCGCGGTCAACGGCATGAGCGTGCCGTTGCGCAGGACCGTCGTGCCGTAGAGCGCCTGCTGATACGCGACCGAGTTCGCCTGCAGCGTCGGATCGTTGTACTGCTCGTCGAGATTGATCAGGCCGGCGGACACTTCCATCCGGCGATATCGACTCAGCGGGTAGATGCCGAACGCGGTGCCGCCCCTCACCGTCCTCGTCGCGATCGCATCGTCGCGGCTCAGGAGCGGCGCGAACGAGGGATCGTAGAAGTAGCCACCCACCTGTCCGTAGAAGAACTGCGTCTGCGAGTAGCCCTGCAGGCCCCACTGGAAGCGGCTCGACAAATCGACGTAGGACAGCGATAACGTGCGGTACTGCGAGATCGACGCGGCGAAGAAGTTGATCTGCTTGTCGCCGAGCACGTCGCCGAAACTCACCTGCGTTCCGCCGAAGATGTCGCCGCTGTTGGTAACGCCGATGTTCACCGGCGGACGCCCTTCGAGGTACATCTTCTCGAACCGGCCCTTCTTGCGCGAGTTTTCCTGCACCAGCGTGTGCTGCAGCGGTGCCTGGAAATCGATGATCGGTCCGGGCGCGCCGAAGTCGGATGAGGCGGCGGTGTGCAACGGCTCTTTCCGCTCGAGCGTGCGGATGCTGTACTCGTTCTTGAAGTAGCTGACGAACGCGATCCGGTTCTCCTTGCCTTCGTTGAGGACGATCGGCGACCAGTTGCCGCCGACCGCGTCGGTGTACTGGCGCAGCTCGCCGGTCGTCAGATCGAGCGTCCAGATATTCAGGATGTTGCCGTTGCGGGCGACCTCGGGCTCCAGCGGGACGGCCGGATCGGTGGCCGTGGACCCGAAGACGATCGTGTTGTTGTCGATGAACTGCACGCCGGTTTCGTCCTGCGTGCCGAACGTGATTTGCGTCTTCTTCTTCGTATCGAGCTCGAGCCTGAACAGCTTGTCGTTGCCGCTCACGCGCGCGGTGTAGACGATGAACTTGCCGTCGGGCGAGTAGCTCGGCGCGCGATCGCCGAAGGCATCCTCGGTGAGGTTGGTGATCGCCTTGGTGTCCAGATTGATCGTGAAGATGTCGCCGATCGCATTGCGCAGCGCGTCGAACGCGACCGAGTGGCCATCCGGCGAGAAGGCCGGCGACTCAGGCTCGTCCACCGACTTCATCGGAATGCGCTCCTCGATCTTCCGAGTGAGCACGTTCTGGATGATCAGCGTGCGCTCCTTCTCGGTGCGCACGAAATAGGCGAGCCGGTCGCCCTTGGGCGACCACGCCATCCACGGATTCGCCGCCTGGTCGACGCCCATCTGCACCAGGTGATCGAAGCCCAGGTCCTTGTCGAACCCGCCGGTCAGGTTGCGGACGATCGATCCGTCCTTGGACGAGACCAGGATGATGTCCAGCTCCTGATCCTTGCGGTTGACGGTGACCACCGCGATCAAATCGCCCGATGGCGACGGCGCGATCGACAGCGCCTCCGCGTAGTGCGTTTTCTCTTTGTTCGGCGAGAGATCGCGTCCGTAATCGGCCGGGCGCTCCTTGTCGCGGAACGGCTTGAAGCGGTCTTTCAGGTACTTCTCGAAGTTCTGATCGAACTCGTCCTTCTTCATCCGCAGCGCTTCTTCGTAGGCGTCTTCGCCGCCGCCGATGACGCTCTTGCGCAGGGAGAAGAGGAACTGGCGAATGCCTTCCTTGCCGAACTTCGCCTCGATGTACTCGAACACCGCGTGGCCAAGGTTGTAGATGAGTCGCGACGGTCCGCCGCCGCCGCCGTAGCCTTCGAGCTCCGTCATCTTCGGAATGATGTCGGCGATCGCGGCGTCGCGGACGGCCATCAGGTCGAGCGGCTCCCACTGGCCGCGCTCGTAATCCGACAATCCCTCGTTCACCCACAGCGGCACGCTGCGGCGAATCAGTCCCTGCGGGATGATGTCGAACTCGAACTGGTGCGTCAGCTCGTGGACGATGAGGCCGTAGAGCCGGTCGGGCGGGTCGTCAATCGGTGCGACGATGCGTTTCTGGCCCGGCTCGGCGAAGGCGCCCACGCCCTCCTGCGCCGCGCCCGGGTCGATGTTCTCCTGCTCGAATTCGCTGTGGGTCTTGAACAGAATCAGCTGCACCTTGAACGACAGGTCGTGTTTCAGGTCCGCGCTGATTTGTTGATACGCGCTTTCGGCGTAGCCCGCGATCCGCTCCAGATGCGACTCGAGCGCCGGGTAGTAATAAATTTCGAAGTGGTCCGTCGTGTAGATGTGCCACTCGAACTTGTCGTAATGCGGGTTGTTCTTACCGAAATACGGCACCATCGAGGTCTGCGCCCCGGCCACGGCCGCGTGGCTGGAAAGCCACACGGCGGCAAGTCCGGCGACCAACCGGTTCGTCAGCACACGCGCGCGCATAGGCGGTACCTCGAAAAAGCCACAGGAGAGGGGAAAACTACACGGAATCTTACTGTCGACCGAGACGACCCTGCAAACGCTGTGCTCGCAGTGTACGGCCCAGGACCGACCCGGAACCCTGAACCAGAACCTTGAAACGTCCTCTTGGGGACGCGCCGTCCGACCTTTTTAAGCGACAAGCTATACTGGGAGCGCCTTTGCGCATGTTTGTGCTTGTCATGCTTCGGCGGGACAGCCATGGGCTTGCCGAGCCAAAACGTCTGCCCTCTACTGCCCGAAGGCTGGAATAATTGATGGCCCGGCAGGGTTTAACAGTGGTGTCGCCCGCCTTCGAGGCGGAGGCGCTCGCCGCGCTCGACAGCCTGTACCGCGCGGCGTTGCGGTTGACCCGGGTGCCGGCTGACGCCGAGGATTTGGTCCAGGAGACCTATCTCAAGGCGTTCCGGTCCGCCGATCGGTTCAAGCCGGGCACGAATCTGAGGGCCTGGCTGTTCACGATCCTCCACAATACGGCCTTGAACCGGGCGCGCGACCGAGCGCGCGATACGGTCGCGGTCGACAGCGAGGTCGTGGACCGGGCGGCCGACGTTTCGCCGCCGGGTGGCTCGTCGGCGGGGACCGCCGAAACGCCAGAGTCGCTGTTGATTCGCGACACGCTGGCGCCGGAGCTTCAGGCGGCGATCGATGCTCTGCCGGAAGCGTTTCGTCAGGCGGTGTGGTTACGTGACGTGGAAGAGTTTTCGTACGCCGAAATCGCTGAGATGTTGTCGATTCCCATCGGCACTGTCATGTCGCGCATCTCGCGCGGCCGGCACATGTTGTTCGAACGTTTGAATCATTTGCGACCGGTCAATGCCTAACTGTCAACGAATCGACTCGCTCGTCACGCCATTTATCGATGGCAATCTTCCCGAACCAGATCGCCGCGAGGTCGAAGAACATCTCCGCCGCTGCCCGCCGTGCCACTCGCGGGTCACCGCCGAGCGGGAAGTGCACGAGCTGATTCGAACGCGGGTCCCGGCCCTTCAGAAAATCCAGGCTCCAGACTCCCTTCACGCGAAATGCTGGGAAATCGCCCGGACGAAACCGGAGGCCGCCGACAACGCGGCCCGTGCGGCGTTGCCACTCCAGCCGGCGTCGCCGAAGCGTCTCGCCCCGTACGCCCTGGCGGCGTCGCTCGTGCTCGTCGTGGGCGGCGCGTTCGTGTATCAGGCAACGGACAAGTCGGCGCGGGTGCTCGCCGCGGAACTGACGGCCGATCACATGAAATGCCTGGCGCTGAATCGCGCGCTCGGCACGCACGACGCGGCGGGAGCTGTGGAGGTCGCGATGGCGTCGGGATTCGACTGGCGCGTCCACCTGCCCGACGATCCGTCAAAGGCGGGGATGGAACTGGTCGGTTCGCGGCCGTGCCTGTACGGCGAAGGCAAGATCGCGCACATCATGTATCGCCACGAAGGGCGTCCGGTGTCGCTGTTCATGCTGCCGAAGTCGTCGCGGCCGGCGGAACTCGTCGAGGTACTCGGTCACCAGGCCAAGATCTGGTGCGTCGGCAACCGCACGTTCGTGCTGGTGGCGAGCGAGCCGCGGGCCAATGTCGAGCGCATGGCGCAGTTCGTTCAAGCATCTCTCCATTGAGGATTGCGGACTGCGGATTGGGTTGAGGTTTAGGGATTAAGCGGACTGCGGATTGAGATTGAGGATTCAGATGAACTTCCGCTGGGTGATCGCGACTGTCGGGTGTCTGGCGCTCGCCTTGTTGACGCTGAACGCGTCGCCCGATCTGCATTTCGACCGCGCGGACGCCGATGGCCCGGCGACGGCCGCATGCCCGGCCTCGGCGAAACCGGCGAACATGAACTTCACGCTCAAGGACGTGGAGGGCAAGGACGTCAAGCTCGCAGCCCTGAAGGGGAAGGTGGTCCTGCTCGACTTCTGGGCGACGTGGTGCGGCCCCTGCAAGATCGAGATTCCCTGGTTCGTCGAGTTCCAGAACAAGTACGGCAAGCAGGGGCTGCAGGTCGTCGGCGTGTCAGTCGACGATACGCCGGACAAGCTCAAGCCATACGTCGCGCAGATGAAGATGAATTATCCCGTTCTGCAGGGTCTGGACCACGACGATATCCAGGATGCGTACGGTCCGCTGTTCGGGATTCCGGTGACGATCGTCATCTCGCGCGACGGCAAGATGTGCGCGAAGCACGTGGGGCTCTCGTCGAAGGACCGGTTCGAGGCCGAGATCAAGTCGCTGCTGTAGTATGATCGAAGCAATGCTGAAGGGATTCACGCACGCCCGGCTCGCCTGCGGCTGCCGCGTGGCGTTCCGCGAGGGTGTCGAAGGCAGCCCCGTCACGGTCGTGATCGATCTCAAGTCGCCGGGGTGCACGCTTCCGCTGCACGTCCGCGACCTGCCGATGTACGACTACCGCGAGGCCCTGCGTCCGTCGACCCGTCTCGGCCCCCGCGAAGAAGAAGAGTTCGAAGAGGAAGGCTGAGCGCCGGACCGCTCAGCGAACGGCCTCGGCACTTCTTTCGTCATCATCTCCAGACAATCGATTTCAGACGGCGATCCAGCGCCCGCGCCGTTCGTCAAGCTGTCGCGGCGAAATGTGGCCGATTCCATTAGAATAGTCGTCTTCACTCAAGCCTTATGAGTCTCGCTCCGGTCCACGATCTCGAGCGCCTTCGCATCGATCGCGACGCGGCGCCGCGTCGTCCCTGGCTGCTGTGGACGGTGATCGCGCTCCTCGTGGCCTGCGGCGTGGTGGTGTATCCACGCGCTCGGACGTACATCGCGGAGCGCCAGGCGCCCGAAGTCGACATTGCCCGCGCCACGCAGGTCGTCGCCGCCGGAGGCGGAACGGCGGATCTTCCGGTCCTCGTCGCGACCGGCTACGTCGTCGCACGGCACAGCAGCGAAGTCGGCGTCAAGGTCGGAGGACGTCTCGCGCAGTTGAAGTTCGAGGAAGGTACCCGCGTGCGCAAGAACGAAGTGATGGCGGAGATCGAGCACGCGGACATCGACGCCCAGCTCGAGGCGTCGCGCCGCGCCGTCGCCGAGGCGGACGCGCAGCTGGTCCAGGCCATCGCGAGCCGCGACGAGGACGCGCGCAGCTTCGACCGTCAGCGCGCGCTCATGAAAGACGGCATCACCACCGACGCCGCGCTCACCGCGGCGCAAGCGGCGGCCGCCGTGTCGGCGGCGCGCGTGAAGTCGGCGGAGGCCGCGATCGCGTCGGCCCGTGCCAGGGTTCGCGTCACCGAGGAGGCGCTGGAGAACACCAATGTGCGGGCGCCGTTTGACGGCGTCGTGATCAAGAAACGCGCAGAGGTCGGGGAAACGGTATCGCCCTACGGTGTCCAGGGGCAGTCGTCGCGCGAGGGTGGCGCCATCGCGACCATCGCGGATCTCGGTGAGCTCGAGGTTCAGACAGAGGTCAGCGAGAACAGCGTCGCGAAGCTGACGCCTGCCATGCCAGCCGAAGTAAAACTGCAGGCGTACCAGGAACAGATTTTCAAGGGCCGCCTTCGGCAGATTTTCCCGTCAGCCGATCGGGCGAAGGCGATTGTCGAAGTGCGCGTGACCATCCTGAACGCCGACGGGCACGTGAAGCCCGAGATGACCGCCAGCGTCACGTTCCAGGAGAAGCGCGCCGTGGAGACCGGTGCAAAGGCAGCCGATTCCGCGCCTCAGACCGCTGCGCCCGTTGTGCTGATCCCGAAACGGACGGTCACCGAACAGGGTGGGCAATCGGTGGTGTGGGTGGTCACCGGTGGTACGGCCGCGCGCCGGGCGGTGAAACTGGGGCGCGAGCGGCTCGATCAGGTCGAGGTCGCGAGCGGTGTCATTCCCGGCGAGGCGCTCGTCCTCAACCCGCCGCCCGCGCTCACGGACCGCGGCCCGGTTCGTGTGAAAGGAAAGTAGCGATCCATGGCGCTCATCGAGTTGCGTGACGTGACCAAGGCGTACAAACGCGACGCCATCGAGATCCCCGTCCTCGATCGCATGTCGATGACCATCGAGGCCGGCGAGTACGTCGCCCTCATGGGGCCGTCGGGATCGGGCAAGTCGACGCTGCTGAACCTGCTCGCGGGTATCGATCGCCCGACTCGCGGCTCGGTACGCGTCGGCGACACCGAAATCAGCACACTGTCCGAGCGCGCGCTGGCCACGTGGCGCGCGCGTCATATCGGCTTCATCTTCCAGCTGTACAACCTGATCCCCGTGCTGACGGCATTCGAGAACGTCGAGCTGCCGCTGCTCCTGACGAGCCTGACGAAAAAGCAGCGCCGCGATCACGTCATGACCGCCCTCGGAATCGTCGGCCTCGCGGATCGCGACAATCACTATCCAAGACAGCTCTCCGGCGGCCAGGAACAGCGTGTGGCGATCGCGCGCGCGATCGTCACCGACCCGACGCTGCTGCTGGCGGACGAGCCGACCGGCGACCTCGATGCGAAGTCGGCGGCCGAAGTGCTCTCGCTGCTCCAGCGGTTGAACGAGGAATTCAAGAAGACCATCGTCATGGTGACGCACGATCCCCATGCGGCCGAGCGCGCCGCGCGTCAGCTGCACCTCGAGAAGGGGACGTTTGTCGAGCAGGTGACCACATGAAGTTCATGAACCTGATTCTCAAGAGCGCCCGCCGCAGCAAGCGGCGGACGGCGCTGACGATGATCAGCGTGGCGCTCGCCGTGTTCCTGTTCTCCTCGCTTCGCGCGGTGCTGGACGGCTTCCATGCCGTGTCCGCCGCAAGCTCTTCGACCCGCCTTGTCACGATCCGATCGACCTCGATGATTTTCAGCATGCCCACCTCACATGCCGAGATCGTCAAGAGCACGCCAGGGGTTCAGGACATCACCTGGGCGAACTGGTTCGGCGGCATCTACAAGGATCCGAAGAATTTCTTCGGGCAGTTCGCCGTCGATCCCGAGAGCTACCTGCGGATGTACCCCGAGATCCAGCTCGACTCCGAGGATCGCAAGGCGTTCCTCGACGATCGTACCGGTTGCATCGTTGGCGACGGGCTGGCGAAGAAGTATGGCTTCAAGGTCGGCGACAAGCTGACGCTGCAGGTGGGGATTCCGGTGTACGGCTCGCGGGACTTCGATTTCACGATCCGCGGGATCTACCACGCGGGCGGCGCCGCGGTGGACAACCAGTCGATGATGTTCCACTGGAAGTACGCCGACGAACGATCGACCCCCAAAGGACAAATCGGCTGGCTCGTGACCAAGATCGACAATCCGGATCGCGCCACGCAGCTTGCCGGAATCATCGACTCGAAATTCGAGAACTCGCCGTACGAGACCAAGACCCAGACGGAGCAGGCATTCTCGGCCTCCTTCGCCTCGATGCTGGGCAACCTGAACCTGCTGCTCGGCAGCGTCGCGCTCGCGGTCGTATTGACGACGCTGTTCGTGGCCGGGAATACGATGGCGATGTCGGTCCGCGAGCGGACGACCGAAATCGCCGTGATGCGGACGCTGGGCTTTCCCGCCGCCACGATCTTCGTTCTCGTCGTTGGCGAAGGGCTGCTGGTCTCCGTGCTCGGCGGCGCCGCAGGTGCGGCGCTTGCGCGGCTGATCGTCAACGGCGAGGCACTCGGCCTGACCGGCGGTTTCATCCCGGCGTTCGGCGTCAACAACGGCAACCTCGTCGTCGGCCTCGGCCTGAGCGTGCTGATCGGCGTGATGGCCGCGGTCCTGCCGGCGTCGATGGCGTCGCGCCTCAAGATCGTCGACGCATTGCGGCGGGTGGCGTAAACCAAGATGAAACCGCAGAGACCGCAAAGCACGCAAGAGCACATTTCTTCTCAGCGTTCTTGGCGGTCTCGGCGGTAAAACAACACCATGGGTCTGATTGCCAGCTACAATCTGCGCTCGATGACGGTCCGCAAGGGGACCGCCGCGATGACCGCCATGGGCATCGCGATGGTCGTGGCCGTGTTCGTGATGACCATGGCCATCGCGGAGGGATTCAACGGCGCGCTGGTTGCCAGCGGGTCCAACGAGAACGCGATTCTGCTGCGGAAAGGCGCGACCTCGGAGACGGTGAGCGGCGTGCTTCGGACGCAACTGCCGCTGATCGAAGCGATGCCGCAAGTGGCTCGCGCCACTGACGGCCACGTCCTCGCGTCGCCCGAGCTGGTCGTGATCATCGCGCTGCCTCGCGTCTCCGACAATCAGCCGGCCAACGTGCCTGCACGAGGCGTCGGACCGCTCGCGTTCGAGATCCGCAACACGTTGAAGTTCGTCGAAGGCCGCCGCTTCACGCCGGGCACGCGCGAAATCAACGTGGGCCGGCAGGCGACCGTCCGGTTCAAGGGGCTGACGCTCGGCAGCGACGTCAAGTTCGGCGCCGCCACCTGGAAGGTCGTCGGCGTCTTCACCGACGATGACGCCTCGTTCGAGTCCGAAGTGTGGGGCGACGTCGACTTGATGATGCCGGCGTTCCAGCGCAACGGGTACCAGTCGGTGACCGTGAAGTTGATCGATCCGTCCGCGTTCGAGTCGTTCGCGGCGGCGCTGGCCGGCGATCCCCGCCTCGATCTCAAGCCTTATCCCGAGCGTGACTATTACCAGGGGCAGTCCGAGACGACCGGCACGCTCATCCGCGTGTTCGCGACGTTCGTGACCGCTATTCTCTCCATTGGCGCCGTATTCGGAGCGGTGAATACGATGTACGCCGCGGTCGCGTACCGCACGCGCGAGATCGGCACGCTGCGCGCGCTCGGCTTTTCTCGTGCCCGTATCGTCTCGGCCTTTCTGGCGGAGTCGGTTGCGCTGGCGCTGGTTGGCGGCGTCATCGGCTGCCTGCTGGCGCTGCCGGTGCACGGCCTGTCGACCGGCGCGATGAACATGACGAGCTTCAGCGAGCTGGCGTTCAAGTTCCGCATCACGCCGGGGCTGCTGGCCAACGGTCTCATTTTTTCCGCCGTGATGGGAGCGGTCGGCGGCCTGCTCCCGGCTTTACGCGCGGCCCGTATTCCCGTCGCCCGCGCCTTACGAGAGATTTAACCGTGCTTCCGAACGTCGTTCAAATCAGCATCTTCTGGATCGTGCAGACGTCGGCTCTGCTCGTGTTCACCGTTCCGTTTCGATGGCCGCTCGTCGGGCTGTGGGCCGCATCGCACTTCGTTCGCGCGATCGGCCTCACCCTGATCTTTCATCGCTATCTCGCGCACCGTGCGTTCAAGATGAATCGCGCGGCCCGTTTCGTCTGGGCGTTCATCGGCACCGCCGCCATGCAAAAGGGTCCCATCTGGTGGGCGGGCCACCACGTGAATCATCACAAGTACGCCGATCGGGACGGCGATCCGCACAGCCCGATGGTCAGCGGCTTCTACTACGCTCACATCGGCTGGTTCCTGCACGATACGAAGTACGACAGGCTCGAGGTCAACAACCCGGTGTTGCGAGACTTCGGCAAGGAGCCGGAGCTCGCGCTGCTCGAGCGCTTCTTCTTCGTGCCGCCCGTGATGTTCGCATTGGCGCTCTACCTGGCCGGCGGATGGCCGTGGCTCGTCTACGGATTCTGTCTGCCCACCATGACGCTGGCGCACGCGACGTTTGCGATCAACACGATCAATCACATGTTCGGATCGCGCCGTTTCGAGACGGTCGACGAGTCGCGCAACAACCCGTTCACCGCGTTCTTCGCCGTGGGCGAGGGATGGCACAACAATCACCATCGGTATCAGCGCGCGGCCCGCAACGGCTTCTACTGGTGGGAGTACGACCTGACCTGGTATGTCATCCGAGCGATGGCCGCGCTCGGTCTCGTGTGGGACATCCAGCCGGTGCCAGAGCGAATCTATAATGAGGCCCGTGCGGTGAAGATCCGCCGCGCCTCCGCCACCGTCCCCAGCGTGGTCGATACGCCGGCGATTCCGTTCGAGCTCGCGGAAGAGCCCGAGTAAGACGGAACCGCGGAGACCGCCAAGACCGCAGAGAACAACTGAAACTCGACTTTCGAGTCACGCGGCGATCGAACCCACGGTTTACAGGAGAAACGAAGCAACAGAGGACGAACGGGGCTGCTAGTCGTTCGGACATGTGCGCCAGATGCTTCGCCGAACACCGCGCAGGCCTCCGTGCGTCCTCGGTTTCTCCGTTTCTCCGCGTGAACGTTTGTTCCGCCAAGGCGCACACGGCTACGACGAAATCAAAACGACGTAGTGGATCTTCTGTGCGTGTCTTTGCGGTCTCCGCGGTTTCATCCGATTCGGATGTCCGCGACGATCGGCAGGTGGTCGGATGCAACCAGCGAGAGGCGCGTGCGCGGGAGCTCGACGCCGAGCACCTCGATCTTGCCTGAATAGTAAATGTGATCCAGGTGCAGGACGGGGAAGAGGCCTGGATAGGTTCGCTGCGTCCGCTTGCGCGGAAGATACTCCCTCAGATCCACGCTTCGCAGTTTCTCGTTCAGCAGCGAGGTGGCGAGCCCTCGCATCCACTCGTTGAAGTCACCCAGCACCAGTTTCGGTCCCGTGATGTGCCGATCGCTGACGATGCCCGCAAGGCGCTGGGCCTGGTGTCGACGCTCGAGGATCGCGGTCCCGAGGTGGACGTTGTAGAGGTGCAGCGTGCATCCGTCGGCGGCGACATCCACGCGCTGCATGCGCCGCGCCTCGCACGTCTTCCACGATAAGTCGTGCTCGAGATGATGGGTGATAGGCAGCCGGCTCAGCACGGCATTGCCATACTGGTGACCGCGGAATTGCCTGGCTGCCGCCATCACCCAGCCCATGCCGAGCGCCGCGCCGAGTTCTTCGGCGTGGCCACCGCCGTTCGGGCCGGCGCCGACGACTTCCTGGAGTGCCACGATATCGGCGCCGATCGCCTGGAGCACCGCGGCGATGCGATCGGGACGCGTGCGCCCGTCCAGCCCGCGGCAACGATGCACGTTGTAGGTCGCGATGCGCAGCGTCGGCCGCGCTCCTGGATTCACTACGCTATGATAGTCCGTGCTCCGTCTGACGCCGGCCGTCGGGTTCTTCGTGTGCGTCGCGATCGTCTCGGGTTGCCGTCATCAGCCGCCGGTGGAGCCGCTCAAGCTGGACGGGAACATGCTGACCGTCGACAACCGATCGTCGAGTGACTGGAACGACGTCGTCATCCTGCTCAACCGGAACCACAGCGTTCGGGCTGCGTCGATCCCCGCCGGCGGCCGGCTGCAGGTCCCGCTCGACACCTTCATCGCCGGCTTCGGTCAGCGATTCGATTATCGCCGCACCCAGATCACCGATCTTCGACTGCAGGCGAAACTGCCGGACGGCACGCCGCTCGAGCTGCAGAAAGAGTTCGCCGTCGGAGGACTCGAGGGTGTCTTTGGAGGGAAACGCTGATGGCTCGGCTCAAATCAGAACTCGAAGTGGCCTGCCCCTGCTGTCAGACGATCCTGGTGATCGACACCAACCTTGGACGAATCGTGTCGCACAAGGAGCCGGATCGCGGAAACAAGCCCGAGCTGAGCGACGCGCAGAAAATTCTCGCCGCGGAAGCGGCACGGCGCGAAGCGATCTTCCAGCAGTCGGTCGACTCCGAAAAAACCCGTGGGGACGCGTTGTCGAAGCGATTCGAAGAAGCGTTGAGGCAGGCCAAGGAAGAGCCGGTGAGCAAGCCGATGCGGGACTTCGATCTGGACTGATTTACTCTTCGTCCTGCCGTCGCCGCCACCGCCGTTGCCACTCGTTTTCGCGCCACCACCGGCTGGCGAAGTCGAAAACGAAAATTCCGACCACCAGGACGACGATAAAAACAGTGGCCACGGGGAAAATCAAGAATAAACAAGGCCACCCGCATAATCAACCGTCGTAGTCGAACTCGGGTGGCAGCGGCGACCACCGTTCGCGCCCGTCATAGAAGAGCGGCTTGCGCCCCGGAAACGCCTTGCGGAACGCCCGATATCTGGCGCGAAGACGCTTCACCCGTTCGTCCGATGACTGAAGCGGGCGATGCGGGTGATCCAGCAGCACACGCTCGATTTTCCACACATTCCCGCTGGACAGACGCCAGTCGTAATCGCCCATCAGCTTGGCGATGTTCACGACGACAAAACCAGTGACCCGGCCGGTGAAATCGACGTACGGATCCATGTAACTTCTCGCAAGAGCGCGAGCGGTCGCAAACACCGGCAGCCGGCCGTGCAGGCCGGGATCGCGCGAGCGGGCGATCGATCCCCAGCGTCCGCGTTGCTGGTAGACGTAGATGACGTGGTCGAGCTGATCGATGGATTCGAAGCTCAGAAGCCGCGGAGGATAGCCATGCGCTTCGAGCGTGACGGCCGCGAAGAGCGCCGCCTCCAGGCAATGCGCGCAGCCCGTCGCGACAACGCCGCGAAAGCTCCGCAGGGTGGCGCGTCCGCCCGGCTCCTGGTTGTAGGGCAGCGCGTTCAGGTAGCGCTGCACGGCCGCCGGCGTCCGCAGCTTCGCGACGAGCCTGCGCTCGCGGGCCGTGAAGCCGCTAGTTGCCAGCCGGCAACTCCCTGAGGTCTTTCAGGATCTGTTCCGGCGACCAGTCGTTGCCGGTGTAGACCTTCGCGAGCGTGCCGTCGGCGTTGACGATGGCGGTCCGCAGGTTGTGCGTGATGTCGCGCGCGTCGTTGAGGGCGCGGCCGACGGAGACGCCGAATCGTGACGCGAACTGATCCACATCGTCGCGATCGCCGGTGAGGAACGTCCACCGTGCCGGATCGGCGTCAAGGCTCTTCGCGTGCTTCTTCAGGACCGCCGGGGTGTCGGTGGTCGGGTCGAAGCTCACGGTGACGAGGTGCACGTTCTTGAGCGCCGGCTCGCTCTTCAGCGTTTTCTGCAGCGTCGCGAAGTGCCGATCCATGAGCGGGCAGAACGTGGGGAGCGGGCAGCGCGTGTAAATGAAGGTGATGACGACAGGCGTGCCTTTGAAGCCGCCGAAGTGCCGCGCCTTGCCGTCCTGATCGAGGAACTTCGTATCGGGCACGGCTTCGCCCGGCTTCAGCAACTCGAAACCGGATGACGCCGTCGGCGGGTTCGGGACGTCGGCCGGCGGCTTCTCGAGCGGCGCAGTGCCGACCTTCTTGATGTCGACGAGCCTGGCGCCATTCGAGAAGACGACCAGCTTCGAGTTGATCAAGTCGCCCGGCGCGAGCCCGTCGAGCGCCTGGGCGTCCGCCACTTCGTAGGGCATCGTCATCGCGGGCATGAACCCGGCGATCTCTTCGTGCTTGACCGTTACCAGCTTGCGCGGCACGTCGAGCGATTGCACCTGGCCCTGGAGCGTGAACGTGCGCTGTTCCGGCGGCCTGCTGCAGGCCACCGAGGCGAGCGTCAGAGCGAGGGACAAAACGAGTGAAGCGCGCATATGATCTAGTGTAGATGATCTGGACCGGCACCTCCGGCTACAACTACCCGGAATGGAAGGGCAGCTTCTATCCCTCCGATCTGGCTGCGGCAAAAATGCTCCCGTACTACGCGGCAAGGTTTCCGACGGTCGAGATCAATTACACGTTCTATCGGATGCCGAACGAGAAGATCGTCTCCGGCTGGGCCGCGCAGACGCCCTCGCCATACAAGCTGACGCTGAAGGCGCCGCGGCGGATTACTCACGACAACCGGTTGAAGAACGTCGGCGAACACGTGGAGGCGTTCTGCGGCGTGGCCGGAACGCTGGGCGCCAAGCTGGGCGCGCTCCTCTTTCAGCTGCCGCCGAATCTGAAGAAAGATCTGGCGATCTTCGACGCGTTCCTGGAGACGCTGCCGCCGAAGGTGTGTGCCGCGTTCGAGTTCCGCCACGAGTCGTGGCACGGCGAGGACGTCTTCGGCAGGCTTGCGGCTCGCAACCTTGCACTCTGCGTGGCGGACAGTGAGAAAATGTCGGCGCCGGTGAAGGTAACGGCCGACTATGCCTATTTCCGGCTGCGCGACGAAGGCTATGCGCCCGACGACATCAAGCGCTGGGCGGACACGATCGCCCGCGAGACCGCGTCGTGCAAGGATGTCTACGTCTACTTCAAGCACGAAGAGGAAGGCAAAGGCCCTGAGTTCGCGCGGCTGCTGATGGATCATCTCGGGATTCAGAAATAGTCGTCACGACTGCATTTGGGGAGATCACTGTGTCCGAACCGTTCGTGATTGCGAGGACCGCATCCGGAGACGACGTCCTGTTCCTGCCATCGCTGGCGAACCGCCACGGGCTTGTGACCGGGGCGACCGGAACAGGCAAGACGGTCACGCTTCAAATGCTCGCCGATCACTTTTCGCAGATTGGCGTGCCTGTGTTCGTCGCCGACGTGAAGGGCGATCTCTCCGGTGTCGCGGCTGCCGGCGCCATGTCGCCGAAGCTGGCCGAGCGTCTGAAAGCGACGGGCATCGCTGAGCCGTCGTTTTCCGCCAACCCGGTCGTCTTCTGGGATGTCTTTGGCAAACGCGGGTTTCCGATCCGCGCGACGATCACCGATCTCGGTCCGCTTCTCCTCGGGCGCCTGTGCGGCCTCAATCCGACGCAGCAGGGCGTGTTGACGCTCGTCTTCAAGATCGCGGACGACAACAAGCTGCCGCTGCTCGACTTGAAAGATCTGCGAGCGATGTTGCAGTTCGCCGGCGACAACTCGAGCAGCTTCACGACCGAATACGGCAATATCTCGGCCGCCTCGATCGGCGCCATCCAGCGCGCGCTGATGGAAATCGAGCAGCAGGGAGGCTCATCGTTCTTCGGCGAGCCGATGCTGGACGTCGACGATCTGCTGCAGACCGACGGACGCGGGCGCGGCATGGTCAACGTCCTCGCCGCTGACGAACTGATTCGGGCGCCGAAGCTGTACGCGACCGTGTTGTTGTGGCTGCTCTCGGAACTGTTCGAACGCCTCCCTGAGGTCGGCGATCCCGACAAGCCGGTGCTCGTGTTCTTCTTCGACGAAGCGCACCTGCTGTTCACTGATGCCCCGCAACCGCTCGTCGAGAAGATCGAGCAGGTCGTGCGGCTCATCCGATCCAAAGGCGTCGGCGTGTATTTCGTGACCCAGAGTCCCGGGGATGTGCCGGAGACAGTGCTGGGACAACTCGGCAACCGCGTGCAGCACGCGCTTCGCGCATTCACGCCGCGCGATCAGAAGGCGGTGAAGACCGCGGCCGACACGCTGCGGCCGAATCCGAAGCTCGACATCGCGGCGGCGATCACGGAGCTCGCGGTCGGCGAAGCTCTCGTCTCGACGCTCGATCCGAAAGGCAGTCCGACGGTGACCCAGCGTGCCTGGATCGTGCCACCTGGTTCGCGCATTGGTCCGGTCACCGATGCCGAGCGCGCCGCCGCGCGCGAGCAGGGCAAGTCGGCGTATGGCCACTACGATCAGGCGATTGATCGCGAATCAGCGTACGAGATGCTGAAGGCCCGCACCGGTGCGTCGGCGGCACCGGGACAAACTGGGGGATCGTCGCAGTCCGGAGCGCCTGGACTCCCAGGCCAGGGCGGCGCCAATGCGCCGTCGGCAGGGTCCCAGATCACCGACGCGCTGACCTCCATTCTCTTCGGTTCCACGGGACCGCGAGGCGGACATCACGACGGCCTCGTGCAGTCGGCCGCCAAGAGCGCCGCGCGCTCGGTCGGGTCGGGCTTCGGCCGCGCCATCCTGCGCGGCGCGCTCGGGTCGATTCTGGGTGGAACCAAGAGTCGTTAGAGTCGTTCGTCTTGAGTCGATAGTACGGAGTCTCTGGTCGTCAGTTCAGTCGTGAGTCGTGAGTCCAGCCGACTACCGGCTACCGACTCGACTGACGACGAGAGACTCCGTACTAACGACCAACGACAACCGACTGACAAATTCTACGATCCGATTCTCTGCCCAATACCCGTCGTTCCCGGCGGACTTCTCCTCCACGAACCCGCAGTGGCCGCCATGCGCGCTGAGCCTCAGATCGACGTGCGGGTTGCCGGTCACCTTCGGATCGTGGAACGGCGCTGACGGCACGAACGGATCGTCTTCCGCGGTGATGATCAGTGTGGGCACGCTGACGCGGTCGATGACCCGCATCGCGCTCGCGCGATGGTAGTAGTCCTCAGCGTTGCGGAAGCCGAAGTAGGGCGCGGTGAACGTCTCGTCGAACTGGCGCACGGTCTTGATCGCGTTGAGCTTCGACAGATCGAACAGGCCGGGCTGCCAGCGCGACTTGCGCCGCATGCGCCGCTTCAGGTCGCGCACGAAATTCCACTGATACACCGCGTTTGCGGGGCGTTCCAGGGCGCGCGTGCACTCACCGATCTCGATGATCGGCGAGACGGCGGCGACGCCGATGAGCGCGCGTGGTGCGTGCGTGCCGTACTCGCCCGCCAGCTTCAGCGCCAGGTTGCCGCCGAGCGAGTAGCCGGCGACGCCGATGGCCGGAAGACCGTCGACGCGCATGAGCTCATCGATGACATGCGCCGCATCCGCGGTAAGGCCGGAATGAAACAGTCCTTCGGAGAGGTGCTCCGTGTCACCGCAGTTCCGCTGGTTCAGCCGGACGACATTCATGCCCCGCGCGAAGGCCTTTGCGGCCAGGCCTCGCATGTAGTGCGCCTCGCTCGATCCGTTCAGCCCGTGGAGCGCGATCAGCGTCGCCTGCCGCTGCGGGATGGCCTGCCAGTGACAATCGGCGACAACACGCGTCCTCCGCGCGACGTCGAAGTAGCGGCGCGTCGGCTTCGGCAGCCCTGGAAAGTGGCGAGGTTTTCCCCAGCTGTACAAGGTCATCACGTGACCGTTGTGCAGGGACGCGCGCGGCTCGAAACCGTTCATCACCCCGATGATACTTGCGAGGGGCAGGGACCAGGGGTTAGGGATTGGGGATCAGGGATTAGGGAATAGGGATTAGGGAATGGGGATTAGGGAATGGGGATTAGGGAATAGGGATTAGAATATGCGCGTTGCCAACTCCAAACGCGAATCCCTATTCCCTATTCCCTATTCCCTATTCCCTATTCCCAAGTCCCTAGTCCCTAGTCCCTAGTCCCTACTCGAGGGAGGCTTTCATGCGTACGTCTCGTCTGATGTTGTTGATCGGCGCCGCTCTCGCGTTGTCCGTGTCGCTTCCGGCCGCGCAGCAACCGTTGCCCGCGTCGCCCGCATCGTCCAATCCCCGCACCGATCAGTTCAAGCGCGACGTCGGCATGGAAGTCGACGCGATGGGCGAGAACATCCAGAAGATGAACGACATGGTGTTCAGCTTCGCGGAGCCGGGATTCCAGGAATTCGAGACGTCGAAGTACCTGACGACGATTCTCAAACAGAACGGGTTCACGATTCAGGAAGGCATTGCCGGCATTCCGACGGCATGGACCGCGACATGGGGCAGCGGCAAGCCGGTGATTGCGCTCGGCTCGGACATCGACGATATCCCGCAGGCGTCGCAGAAACCGGGAGTGGCGTGGCACGAGCCGATCATCGAGGGTGCGCCCGGTCACGGCGAGGGGCACAACTCGGGCATGCCGCTGCAGATTGCCGCGGCGCTCGCCGTCAAGAAGGTGATGGAGCAGCAGCACCTGCAAGGCACGCTGAAGCTCTGGCCCGGCGTTGCGGAAGAACTGCTCGGCACGAAGGCGTATTACGTCCGTGCTGGCGTCTTCAAGGACGTCGACATCTGCATCTTCGCGCACGTCGGCGCTCAGATGAACGTCGGCTGGGGCGACAGCGGCGGCAACGGGATGGTCTCGGTCGAGTACGACTTCAAGGGGGAGAGCGCCCACGCCGCCGGCGCGCCGTGGCGCGGCCGTTCGGCGCTCGACGCCGTCGAACTCATGGACGTGGGCTGGAACTTCCGACGCGAGCATCTGCGCATTCAGCAGCGCTCGCACTACGTGATTCCCAATGGCGGCGATCAGCCGAACGTCGTTCCGCCCAACGCTTCGGTCTGGTACTACTTCCGGGAGACCAGCTACGAGGAGATCAAGAGGCTGTGGGACATCGGCAACAAGATGGCGCAGGCTGCCACGATGATGACCGACACCGAATACACGATGAGGCTGCTCGGCTCGGCATGGCCCGCGCACATGAACAAGACCGTGGCCGAGACGATGCACGCGAATATCGAGAAGGTGGGGCTGCCGCAATGGACCGAGGCTGACCAGGCGCTCGCCAAGGCGGTTCAGCGCGAGATGAAAGTGCCGGAGACCGGACTGGCCACCAAAATCAACCCGCTTCGTGGCCGCGAGGTGATTCCCGACGACGAGAAGCGCGGTGGCGGCTCCGACGACATCGGCGACATCTCCTGGAACGTGCCGACCGTCACTATCGGCTATCCCGCGAACATCCAGGCCGGTCCCGGTCACAACTGGGCCAACGCCATCTCGATGGCGACGCCGATCGCGCACAAGGGCGTCCAGTACGGCGCGAAGGTAGTGGCGCTGACCGTCATCGACCTGCTCACCCGGCCCGAACTCGTCACGCAGGCGTGGGACTACTTCAACAACGTCCAGACGAAGAACAGGAAGTACATCTCGTTCCTGCGTCCGGAAGACAAACCGGCCATCTGGTTGAACAAGGAGCGGATGGAAAAGTTCCGGCCGGAGATGAAGAAGTACTACTACGACCCGACGAAGTACAAGAACTACCTCGAACAGCTGGGCATCAAGTATCCGACGACGGAGAAGCCGGCCACCAAGAACTAGGGCTTAGGGAATAGGGATTAGGGATTAGGGATTAGGAATTGAGCATGTGTGTTGCTAAATGGTCGGCCGCAGCCGCGGCCTTTGTCGTCACCGTGTCGTTGAATGCGGCGCAGCCTTCGACAGGCTCAGGCCAGGGGCCGGCACCTGCCGCGGCCAGTCCGCAGCT
>Ga0306920_100003810_pt1 | contig 19230 bp, 17 predicted proteins | sample flu12Cox44000170_FD_204666 | JGI IMG/M metagenome (GOLD analysis project Ga0306920, IMG submission 204666) | Lab enrichment of tropical soil microbial communities from Luquillo Experimental Forest, Puerto Rico - flux4day.12C.oxic.44.000.170 (v2)... | ecosystem: Environmental > Terrestrial >... | reverse complement strand
GTTCGCCTTTTTTTCGCTTCTCATCCTGCTCTTTGCGTAGTTGCTGGTAGCCGACTTTCTCCAGCGCCAGATTCATCGCAGCTTCGTAGTTGCCGCTATCGAAGGTCCATCCCAAGGGCGACTTGTAGGGGAACTTTTCCGGTCGTATGAAGTTTTTCTTCCGCAAGGCGACTGGATCGACCTTCAATTCCTGCGCGAGGACGTCTATGGCACGCTCAATCAGGTATGCCGCCTCTGTGACGCGGAACGAGCAGCGATATGCAATGCCTCCTGGCGCTTTGTTTGTGTAGACACCATCGACTTCACAAAACGCATTGGGATAGTCGTAAGCGCCGGTGCAGATGCTGAAGAGACCGGCGGGAAACTTGGTTGGCTGAGCAGCGGCATTGAAAGCGCCGTGATCGGCCAGCGTCTTTACGCGCATCGCCTGAATCTTGCCATCGCGATCGGCGGCTAGCTCGGCTGTCATGTGATAATCGCGCGCGAATCCCGTAGACTGCAGATTCTCAGAGCGCGTCTCGATCCACTTCACAGGCCGACCCAACGTGAGCGATGCGACAACAGCACAGACGTATCCCGGATAAATGGGGACCTTGTTGCCGAAGCCACCGCCGATGTCGGGTGAAACCACGCGAATGTTGTTTTCCGGAATGCCGCCAACCAGCGCAAAGAGCGTGCGATGCGCATGCGGTGCCTGCGAGGTCATGTAGATGGTCAGTCGGCCGGTCGCGCGGTTGAAATCGGCAACACAGCCACAGGTCTCAAGGGGCGCAGGATGACAACGCTGGAATACGGCGTGTACATTGGCTTTGACCGCAGCGTCCCGAAAAGCCTTGTCGGTGGCAGCCTTGTCGCCCACTTCCCAGTGGAAGATGTGATTGCTCTTCTCCTCGCGGTCTTCGCGCAGGATCGGCGAGCCAGGATCTGTCGCCTTATGCGGGTCTACCAGCACCGGCAGCTCTTCATACTCCACTTCCACCAGTTCAGCCGCATCAGCCGCGGTGTAGCGATCCTCTGCCACAACGAAGGCTACTTCCTGAGACTGGAACAGCACTTTGCCGGTAGCCAGCACCATCTGCTTGTCAAAGAAGAGAGTGGGCATCCAGGCGAGGTTGGCCTTGGCGAGGTCTTCTCCCGTGATGATCGCCAGCACGCCGGGAACCTGCTTCGCCTTGTCAGTGTTGATGCTCTTCAAACGCGCATGGGCATATGGACTGCGCACCAGGTGCCCGTAAACCATGTCGGGCAAATGTATGTCATCGACATAATTGCCTTTGCCCTGGATGAACCGCAGATCTTCTTTGCGCTTGATGGAGTGGCCCATGCCACCGATTTCAGGAGACGTCTTTTGCATTACTTTGCTCCTCCCTGACCCATCTTGGCGGCGGCATATTGCACGGCCTTGACGATGTTTTGGTATCCGGTGCAACGGCAGAGATTTCCGGAGATTCCCCAGCGGATGTCGTCCTCCGTAGGCTTCTTGTTCTTCTGCAGTAGAACGTACGACGACATCAGCATGCCGGGCGTGCAGAAGCCGCACTGCAAACCGTGCTCTTCTTTAAAGCCCTCCTGCAACGGATGCAGCTGACCGTCCTTGATCAGGCCTTCGACGGTGAGAAGCTCGCAACCGTCGGCTTGCAGCGCGAACATGGTGCACGATTTAACCGTCTTACCGTCGAGAACGACCGTGCAGGCACCGCAGTGGCTGGTGTCACAGCCGACGTGCGTTCCGGTCAGTCCCAACACTTCGCGAATGAAGTGCACCAGCAGCAAGCGGGGTTCGACTTCAGCCTCCCGCTCGCGGTCATTCACTTTGAGCCGGACCAATTGTTTCTTCGCCATGCTGATTCTCCGTAAAATCCCGAAATCTAGTTGCCTGTTCGTTCCAGTGCACGCGACAGGGCGCGAAATGCCAATTCCTTCACCAGGCCCTTCTTGTATTCCACCGGTCCGCGCAGGTCGGCGCTTGGCTTTGCTTCGTCCGAAGCAAGCTGGGCCACCTGCCGCAGGTTTGCTTCGTCAGGCTTCTTGCCGCGCAGGAAGTCCTCTGCTTTGCGCGCCTTCAAGGGAGTAGGGCCTACATTGGTCAAGCCGATGCCCACTGTCTGGCAGATACCATTGCCATCCAGGGTCAACTGCGTTGCGGTGGCGGCGGTCGCAAAGTCTCCAACCTTTCGTTCCAGCTTGAAGTAGGCGCCACCGCTGCGAGGCAGCGGCAGAGGGATCCGGATCTCCGTCACAATCTCGTCGGGCTGAAGCGAAGTGGTGAACAATGAAAGGAAGAACTCCTCCACAGGTATGACTCGATCGCCCTTCGCACCCGTAGCGACTATCTTGGCGCCCAGTGACAGCATGGTTGCTGGATGATCATTGGCCGGATCGCCGTGAGCCAGATTGCCGGCGACCGTCGCGAGGTTTCGCACTTGCGGATCGGCGATAACCTGCGCCGTATCGAGGATGATGGGAAACTTCGACCGAATAAGAGGCGAGCTCTCCACCTCGGCCTCCCGCGTGAGCCCGCCTATCTTGAGATGGCCGTCTTCTTCTTTGATATAGGACAGACCCGGGATGCGATTGATGTCGATGAGATAGGCAGGCCTGGCCAACCGAAGCTTCATCATCGGAATCAAGCTTTGGCCACCGCTAAGGATCTTTGCATCGTCGCCGTATTGCTGGAGGAAAGCGATCGCTTGCGGAATGGTCGTGGGGCGCAGGTACTCGAAGGCTGGGGGGATCATTCTTTACTCCATCATCGAGGGTCGAATCGAGAAAGCACCAAATGCTTGTTGTCACACAGCCAAAACAGCGGACGATACCTTACCACACGGGATGCATCGGCCGAAAGCTAGTCACGGCAAGAATCGGGGGCCTGGCAAAATCTCGACTCTATGTTACAAATTCCCCTCACCCCGCTCTCGCCAATCGTCAATTGCCCTCCGAATTGCCTCCGGCGCGAGGTTGCTGCACCGCATCTTGTATTCGGGGATGCCGCCTAACGCTGCTGCCACAACCTGCTCGCTGATCTGGTAGGCCTCATCAACCGAGCGGCCCAGCACCATCTCCGTTGCCATGGACGAGCAAGCGATGGCTACAGCGCATCCCATGCACTTGAACTTCACATCGTGAATGATGTCGTTCTCGATTCGGAGGGTAATCAGGACAGTGTCACTGTCTACCGGACTGCGTACGATGGCCTTGCCGGAGGGGTCCCCCACGCTGCCTGCATTGCGTGGATTTTCGTAGTGTGCGCGCAGGAGTTCGCTATACACGCCGGCCTCTGTGTTGAAACACTAAATAACGGAAGACTATGATACGTCAACGCCCATGTTCTCCGACTTCTACAACCGCGCTGCCAAGCTCACTTCCCAAGGCAAGCCGTTCGCGATTGCGACGGTCGTGCGGGTGGAAGGGTCTTCGTCCGCGCGTCGCGGCTCTAAAGCCATTATCGATTCTGATGGGAAGCTGGTGACAGGGTGGGTGGGGGGTGGTTGCGCTGAGAGCGCAGTAAAGAGCGAGGCGCTGAAGTGCATAGAAATGGAGCGGCCGCAACTTGTCACTTTAGATATGCGCGACGAGCATTTAGGCGTGGGGATGCCATGCGGAGGGAAGATGGAGGTTTTTATCGAGCCTGTGCTGCCTAAGCCTGATCTGCTGATTGTGGGCCACGGCCGGATCGCCGAAGCCCTTGCAACTCTTGGACACCTCATGGGGTTCAACATTACGGTCAACGATCCCGCTGCCGATTCCAGTTCCTTTCCGCATGCATCGAGGCTGGTGACTCAAGACTTCGATCTCACGGAGACGCCCGTTGGCCCGAAGACTTTTGTCGTCATCGCCACCCAGCACAAACGCGATCACCTGTGGTTGCAGAAGGCGCTGGAGGGAAATGCGGCTTACGTAGCGTTGGTCGCCAGCCGCCATCGCGCCAGGCTGGTACTCGATTACCTCGCGGCAACCGGCTGCCCTGCAGAGAAATTATCTTCAGTCTGTGCACCAGCCGGCCTGGACCTTGGTGCAGCTACGCCTGAAGAGATTGCTCTCAGCATCGTCAGTCAGATGGTCGCATTGCGGCGAAGCGGAACCGTTGTTTCGCTCAGTCTGAAACAATCCGACTTGGCGACGCAAAGCAGTGTCGCTGATGCACTGATTCAGCACTGCGAGAGCAAGGGTTGAGCCGCCAAAGACTGGCCCTAGCCAGCCAGCCTCCCGTGTTCACCCTTTCGTTTTACGGAGATGATTTCGGCAAGGATACTCAATGCTATTTCCTCGGGAGTCTTGGCACCAATCTCCAGTCCGGCGGGGGCGTGGAGAGTTTTCAGCTTATGGACGGAATATCCTTTTGCTTTCAGCGAGCGGCACAGATCCTGTGCCCGCTTCCGATTGGCAACCACTGCCACGTAGTTACAATCTATGGCGAACGTCTGCTGGACTGCTTCTTCATCGAACCTTCCACCGCTGGCCGCGACAACATAGCGGCCCGATGTCGCCGGACGAGACAGGTCAAGCGTATTGAGTACCTCGTCTGCATCGGGCAGGTCGACAGCTCTCAACAAAGGATCAACGACCAACACTCTGAAGCCCATGACCTTTGCTAACTTCGCAAGGGCGAGTGCGACCTGTCCGGTGCCAACGATTATGATCTCCTCCTGGTCGCGAGAATCATCCTGTACCTTCGGAATTTCTCGTCCGTGCAGATCGGCAGCCTCAAGTAGAGCTCTTCGATCTGCCTCGCCTTGGGCGATGCGTTGCAACTTTGCAAAGTCGTCTTTGGTATCGATATCAATAAGAACGCCAATGTCGTCTACCGGCACCTTGAGGATCTCCTCGAGGTGATTACCAAAGATGGCACGGCAGCCGATGTCTCCCCTGAGGGCCATCACCTCAGGAAAGACGCACCGGTCTAACAAGATCGGGTTGCCGCGAAACCCTTGATAGGTGGGAACTACAATCTGTGCTCTGCACTTTTGATACTGATGGATCAGCTGGTCAAGGGTCTTGGAACGAACAAGCGGTTGATCTGCCAAAACAATGAGGGCAGCATTCGTTAGCGGATCCAGAGCTGAGAGTCCCGCGCACAGCGAGCTTCCCAAGCCTTGTCTGTAGGCTTGATTAACCACAACTTTCATTCCCTCAACCGAAACCCGCTGCGCGATCGTTTCTGCTGCAAAGCCCAGGACCAGGACAATTTCGCAAACCCCGGCACCGCGAACGGTCTGCAGGGCCCGCTCTAATAGAGTCTGGCCCCCAACATGGAGCAACTGTTTGGGCTCGCCCATTCGTGCAGAACGCCCCGCCGCCAGGATGACCGCCCCAATTCGCGAGTCTTGCCTCGCTTCCGTTCTGAACTCTTTCCTGGAGGTCACTCACAGAGTCTATACACTCCCGGCTCTTTTTGAAGCTACGTCCTTTCGTGCAGCCATAGCGAGATCCCGGCCAGCTGACGAACCTGGCAGGGGAGCTCGGATCTTACCGCCCTCGGCGCACGCATGCCGGCAGAAACCCTTGGTTTCTTGGCGTTCAGGCAATTCTGGGACGCTTAGGCCCTAATAAGAGGCGTCAGAAGCTTCTCCCTTGCAGCTAGCGGGCGTCGTTCACGAAAAGCCGCTTAAGCGTCAAGATGCAGAAATCGAAGCTTGATAGTTACTTGCCTGTTGTGATCGTATTGATGGACGCTATTTGCGTACTCATGCGGCTTGAGACCAAAACAGACTTCTTCGTAGGCTCGGTCGGGTAGGTGAGGAACCACATCGGGCCATTTGGGCGTACAATTCTTGCGGATTTCGAAGGCCAAAAACGAAATCTCGAATGAGCGTTAGGAACAACTAGGGTTTTGCAACCGGCGGTTGGACGTTAGACTCTCGTGGCTGTATTGCCAAAGACACAACTGATCAGCCGCTCCATCCACGGCGGCATCGCGGTCCGGACTCTTCAGTAAATTCAAGTAGCGGAGGGAACATGTTCATTCTTTGGTGGATCATCGTAGGTCTGATTGCAGGCTGGATTACCGGAAAGATCATGAAAGGCTCCGGGTACGGAGCTCTCATGGATATCGTCGTCGGCATCGTGGGTGCAATCGTCGGCGGCTTCATTATGAGAGCCATCGGCTTCGCTGGAGAGGGTGGCATGATTTACACCATCATCGTCGCCATTATCGGGGCGATCATCCTCACGTTGATCGTAAGATTAGTTACGGGAAAGAAGGTTTGACACTACAATAATTGACTTTTCCTTCAACGTGCCAGCATGTGGGACGCACACCCAAGGCAAATAATACCTGCCCGCAGGAGTGCGGTACGGACCCTTTAAGGCTTCCGTGGCCTTTCGGGATCACGTCGCCGTACCAGTGCGAAGGAGCGTTCCTGACCTTACGGCTCGCAGCCTGAGCGGGCGCAGTCCGCTATGGCTGCGAGGCGTTTGGTTCTCACGAATTATCATCCAGGCTGAAAAGTCCCCGCTACGTTGAAAACGCAGCGGGGAGATGTATGAAGCCTCAGTGAGGCCGTTCCTGCTCTTTCTCTTTAGCTGCAGGCGGATGAGCGTTCTCGCGAGGAGGTTGTGCCTCATGTGCAGGCGGTGACGAAGGCCGCGGTCCGGTTTCGGGATGGGGAGCGCCGCGGTTGTCCGCCTGATGGGGATTGTTCGGCTTGGCCTCAGGCTTGGATTCGGCGCGAGGCGAAGCTGTGGAACGTTCGGCATTCGGGTGCGGCACATTCCTGGTCTCCGGAGGAGCTGTAGGCCTACCGTTTACTGCCGTGCCTGGGCGCGACGGAGGCAGGTTATGCGCATGAAGCGGGCCCTGCTGCGGCTCTTGCCCAGGCTTCTGCCGCGCGCTTTGCTGCGGATGAGGAGCGGCGGCTGACGTCCGGGCCTGCTGCTCGTTGTGTTCCGGAGGCTGCGGCACTGAACGAGCAGGAGTGTTCTCGCGCGTCCGGGCCTGCTCCGTAGTCTTCTCCTTAGGACGGGCTGTCGGATTAGCAGGGCTGGTCTCACGGGTCCGCGATTGCTGGTTATTCTTCTCAGGAGGGCGTGTCTGTGGCTGACCGGCTTTGACATTGCCCGTCCGCGGAGTGGGCTCTACCCGGTTTGCAGCTGGAGTGTTCGCCCGCGATGTCTCATGGGCCGTGAAGGCCCCAGGCCTGGGCGTGGCAAATACGGCTGGGCGCCCATGATCCACCGAGGCAAGCTGAGCGCGATCGTTGCGGGCAGTCTGCTGGTGCTGTACCTGGGCAGAGGTGGGCGGCTCGTGACGCTGATGTTCGGCGGCGAGCTGGGCCTGTGTCGGACGAGCCTGTACACCGCCCGGTCCGCCGTTGTAGCTGACACGGGTGACGTTAACGTTATTGGTCACAGTCCTGTTATAGACGTTTACGTTCGTGATATTGACATTGTTGACCGCGCGATTGTAGTAGAAATCATTGCCGCGCCAATGCCCGCCATAGTATCCGGACCCGGTGTAGCCGAATCCGTAGTTGATGCCGCCGTAAAATCCAACCACTGGACCCCAGTAGCCTGCATGCCAGATGTAGAGCCCGTCAGCAAAGCCCCAGTAGCCAGGTGTCCAGAAAAAGCCTGGCTGAGGCCCGAGCACCCATGTTCCCGGCACCCAGTAGTATCCGTCCGAACCCCAGGCCCAGTAACCCGGCGTCCAGATGTAACCGGGACCTGGACACAGCGGCTGCGCATAAACTGGCAGTGCCGGAGGAGCAATTTGCACCGAGATGAGCACCTGGCCCCACGAGCAGAGTGCGGTGCCTAAAATCATCATGGCCAGGATAAGGATTAAGTAACGAGATCGAGCTGCCATTGATTCTGAATTCCTTTCTCTTGTTTTTGCCGCAGCCCCCAAGCCAATCTCCCGCGGTTTTGTTGAAAACACATCTGCCCTATTGGATGGCAGTTTCGCGAGCACAGGGCTGGTAGAAAAAAACTTGTCTGAGACAACCTTTTGCAGCGATTGCGGAGAACGAGAGTTGGTTGATTCGTGGTCAAGTCAGTTCGTTCTCATGTCGCATTGCTTGAAGTAGAATGGCTGCACTTTCAAAAGCCGAGATACCTATGCTGAAGCAAGTAGGGGCATTTCTTCTGCTTTCTGCGATTCTTGTCGCACAGAACCCTGGAAAACCGGCGGCAACCTCTTCCGACGTCAAGGGGAAAAGCTGGTGGGAGTACGTAAGGGTCTTGGCCGCCGATGATATGGAGGGTCGCGAGACCGGCAGCGAGGGCCTGCGCAAGGCGGCTGCCTATATTGTCGAGCAGCTCAAGAAAGACGGCTTGCAGCCGGCGGGAGTCAAAGGCTTCTATCAGCCGGTGAAGCTGGTCAGCCGCCAGATCGATGAATCCGCCTCCAGCCTGGCACTGGTGCGCGACGGTGCAGCTGAACCTCTGGTACTCGGCCAGGATGCGATGTTCAGCACGCGCGTCGCGCTCGCACCTGGGGTTGACGCGCCTCTCGTGTTCGTAGGCTATGGGCTGAAGGTGCCGGAGAAGAACTATGACGATTACGCTGGGCTGGATCTCAAGGGGAAAGTCGCTGTCATAATCTCTGGGTCAACTGCAGACATGCCGTCAGCCTTAGCGTCACACTACCAGTCCTCCTCCGAGAGATACAAGACGCTGCGTGATGCTGGCGTGATTGGTATCGTCTCCATCCCTAATCCTGCTTCGATGGACATTCCCTGGAGCCGCATGACATTGGCCCGCACGCGTCCCGGCATGGCGCTGGCCGATCCCAAACTTGACGATTCCAAGGAAATACAACTTGCGGTAGTCTTCAATCCTGCCGATGCGGAAAAACTCTTCCAGGGGTCGGGACACAACTTCCAGGAACTTGCGGATCTAGCCAGAGATCGTAAGCCCCTGCCGCGGTTCCCTCTAACCGCCAGCGTCAAGGCCCGAACCAAGCTCATCGAAAAGGACGTTGAATCCGACAACGTAATTGCCAAGTTTCCCGGGAACGATCCCGATCTGAGTGGTCAGTATGTTGTGCTGTCATCGCACATGGACCATCTCGGTATCGGGGAGGCCATCAATGGCGACAACCTCTACAACGGCGCGATGGACAACGCCTCGGGCTGCGCCCTGAATCTCGACATCGCCGACTATCTGCATCGGTCGCATGCCAAGCTGGGCCGCTCGGTGCTGTTCGTCTTCGTCACCGCGGAGGAAAAGGGGCTCTTGGGCTCGAAGTACTTCGCTTCGAATCCGACGGTACCGAAAAACTCGATGGTGGCCGACATCAATACCGACATGTTCCTGCCGATCTTTCCGCTGAAAGTGCTCACCGTGTACGGGTTGGCCGAGTCGGATCTGGGCGACATGGTGAAGGAGGTGGCACAGGCAGACGATGTTGCCGTGCAGCCCGATCCAGAGCCACTACGCAATGCTTTCATTCGCAGCGATCAGTACAACTTCATCCGGCAGGGCATTCCGTCTCTGGCGATGAAAGTGGGCTTTGTGCCCGGGTCGCCGGAGGCGGCGATCGAGAAGAAGTGGCTCAACGAGCGCTACCACGCGCCCTCGGACGACCTGAACCAGCCGGTGGACTTGGAGGCGGCCGGCAAATTCGAGGGTATTGTGGAAGGCTTAACAGTGAAGGTCGCGACCGATCCTCAGCGCCCACAATGGAAGAGAGACAGCTTCTTTCGCAGATTCGTGACAGAAAACACAGCGGAGTTTAAGTGATGGCGACACACAACGATCCTCCAGGTGCCATTTTGATCAAAGTAACCTAAATTGCCGTCCATGTGTAATTTGCAAGTGATTTTCGCTGGGGGTTTCTGAGCGCTCGCGGAAAAATCGCCAACACGATTATCCCGAACAATGGTCAGACTCTTCAGCACTCGATCCAGATTCCGGCCAATAATCCTCCCTCGAATTCGCCTACCGAAGGATTGAATGAACGGACTCTGAGCGAGCCGTAGGAATGTGGATCAGCTTTCGGGCTTCAGAGGAAGTAGGGCTGTGCCCCAACGGTTCGCAGGCTGACTGTTGGGTGTGCAGAGGTGGGCAAGCAAGCCGTCTCCCCGACGCTAAGTTAAGCCCCAAGCCCAGGTTCATGCAAACGACATCCTATTTGTTGCTGCTCGGCCACCCGAACACCTTGCCGATCTTAATGGTAAAGCCGCTGCGATCATTCAGCTGGTGCAGGTTAAGCATGTAGCGATAACCCACATCCAGGGCGGCGCTGTTTAGGAAGTACCAGCGTACTCCCCAGACGCCATCAACTGGATCGCTAGGGCCTAACGAGGTATTTTGTGTGTCTATGCCGATCAAGCCGAAGGCGTGGCCTTCCTGACCCAGCACGCACGTAAACTCAGTGAGAAACTGCAGCCGGTGCTGAGCGCGGAAAACAAAGCCCTGGCCGAAAGTCATCTCATCGCCTGGCGTCAGCAGCGTTTGCCCGGCGCCGTGCGGATTGCGGGTGACAAGATATGTCACGTTGTTGGCGAGAACAATTTCCCGCCGGAGCGTCTTGCTCAATGCCAAGGTAAAAGAATAGCTGAACGTCCCATACTGCGCTCCGAACTTCGCCAGTTCCGCCGCCGAGCTCTCGGTCGGAATCACAAAAGAGGCTGCCACAGAGACGCTGAGTGGGTCCTCGCGAGTCTCCGACCAGAAGTTGCCCTTGATTCCCAGTGTCACCGGCCCCCAATCGGATCGGTTATAGGCGGCAAAGGGAAAGTCACCAACATAAGCAGCCGCCGGACCTTTCCAGCTATTGTTAACCGGGCCCGGATTAACACCGCAATAAATCGGTGCCCTAAAGACATCATGAGGACAACTTGGGGGCTGCCGCAGGCTGAGCTGTAATGGTTCACCTATGTGCACATGGCGGTACGGTTCAAATTGTAGGAACGCCGTGATCTTTTTTGTAAGGCCGACAGCAGAGCTGAAACCCGCACTCAGGATAGTGGCACTGCCAGGAGCGCGTCCGAACTTGTTCGTATAGCCGGAAACCGTAATGATGCCCTTTGGCAGAGTCTCAGCGGTCGTAACCGTGAAGATACCCGGTGTTCCCGTCGTTGCCGGCATGGGCGGCACGGAGTACCAACTGAACTCGGGACTTGCCGCCTTTGGCGGCTGCGGCGTTTGCGGAGCCGCGTCCGAAGTCCCTCCTGTTCCTCCGTGCAGTGAGGTGGGGGCTGTTTGCTGCGCGGCAGGGCTCGCAGGCGATGATGATGATGATTCTGAGGCTATATCGGTACTCCCTGGCAACTGCAAGAAAACAAGCATAAGCATTGAACATGCCAGCATCTTTCTGCTCCTATGATTCCCCTTCCAGCACGGGACCGTCCTCAACATCCTCCGGGATGATCATGCATGTGGAGGTGGTTAACCACATGCCCGCAGTTGAACTTTGCTCCCTTACATTGCAGGCAGCCTCTTAGCAAGATTTTCGAGTTTACTTGGGTCCTCCCTTTTGCTCGCTTCCACTTTCGCGACTTGCGGTCGGTTGATTTTTTGGCCGGAACCAGTGGTATCCGATTGTGAACAAAATCCCGTTGGCAGAGGGGTTCCGCGGGGCTGTCCAAGCATTCGAAAGGTGCCAGGCGTGCACCCCCATATCGATTGCGCGCTGCGCATGGGGAAAGACCTGCCACCCGAACCCAAAACTGGGAGCGACATTAAATTTGGAAGTGTCTCCAGGAGGAATCTTGGAGCTGGTGATCACGAGTCCCCCCGCCATCTCAAAATATGGAGCTACTCGGCCCTTATGCTTGAAATGCCACCGTCCTACAACGGGCTCGATTTCGGCCCCATAAGCAGTCTGCAGGTTGGAGACAACAAAAAGCGGAATCACACCGAAGTTCCATTGCAATGTTCCGCGAAGCCATCCCGGGCCATGTTCTGCAGTCAAAATGCGTCCGAAACGGACACCAGCCATCCAGAAGTCCGTGTTGAAAGTGGTCGTTCCGTCATGCTGTGCAGCTACTCCTCCGGCCCAGATCTCGGTATCTTTTGTCCCTTTCATCTGCGTCGGGGCGATGAAATCTTGCCCGCTTAACATGCTTGAGGAAAGCATGGCTGAGGTTAATGTGACAGCTACGAAGTGCAGAATCCCTCTGGTCATTGATTATCTTGCTCACTCGACCCTGGGGCTTAGCGCCTGGGAAATAGGATGCCAGAGTGCGTCTCCCAGACGTATAGCATGCGCAAACCCCGATATGTCCGCTCCAAGAGACGGTTGAGGCCATATCGAATCGTGTCCGCTCTACCCTAATAGTCCTGTGCACCTTCTCCTGGCCGCCCGCCATTTTAACGACTAAGGCGTGGCAACGACAGCCTTGCACCCACACACCACACGCCTACGCTCAGCCGGTTGATGACCGGTGCTGGACAAGTCCCACGGCAAGCAGGACGATCACGGAATAACTGTCGGAACCAGAGGCACTTGGCGGCGCAGCGAGCAAATCGGCAATCTTTAGGTTGATCGAGCGAAACAACTCGATGGTTTCGGAAGTTCTTTTGCTGGCCCTTGAGCCCAATTCCGAACTCACCATGTCAGGTCTAGTGAGACACGTACGCGGCTCTCGAGCTGTGAAGGGCCTCGGGCGATGTTTGCTCCAGGGTGCGGAGCAAAGCAATTTTCTGGCACAGGATGGCGAGGAGCTCCAGAACCCTACGACCACAAGCGTCGCCACCGAATTGTGGATAACCGCCGGTTTAGTCAACGAGCAGCTTATCTCGTCGCCCTCTGAGGCGCCGTCGCATCCCTGCGCGAACAATTCGCTGAGACAGCACGGTGAAGCGGAGCGTGGGGGATTATCCGCTGGAATCAAGAGTACCGGGGCCAACGCCATTCTAGCCGCATCAATCGGCTATGTGATCAGGATCCGCAACAAGCACTTTCTGAAAAGCGGCCCTTATTTCAGCAGCTGTCGAGGGTTTTGGAATCACGGCCTCGAACCCATACTTGGCATACTCTGACATAACTGGTGAATCCGAGTACCCGCTTGACACAATCAGCCTTGCAGAGGGGTCTATTTCCTTCAGTTTGGCGGCGGCTTCTGTACCGCCCATCCCTCCACTGACAGTCAAATCCAGCAGGACAGCATCGAAACGTTTCCCGGCAATCTTTGCTTCCTCATAGGCAGCGATCGCCTCCGCCCCGTCCCGGGCAGTCTGAACGTGGTAACCAAGATTGGTCAGAACCGTGTCGAGCAGGTGCCGCACAGCCTCATCGTCATCCATCACCAAAACGTGTTCTGTTCCGGTTTGCATACTAGTGATAACCGGACGTGGTAGTGCTGCGGGACCTTGGTAAGAGGCGGGCAGATAAATGGCGAATACCGTCCCCTCACCCGATTTCGACTCCACCGAAATGTGACCGCCGTGCTTCGTGACAATTGCATACGCCGTCGCTAAGCCGAGGCCACTTCGGCCTCGCTTGGTTGTGAAATATGGATCGAATATTCGCGGCAGCACATCGGAAGGAATACCGCAGCCGAAATCCCGGACTGAAATCCTGACACCCTGCTCGCCATGGGAGCTGTTTAGAAACGGAGCGTTCGCCAAACGCTCTGCGCGTACCTCAATGATCCCACCCTCCGGCATTGCCTGCCGGGCGTTGAGGAGCAGGTTGTGGAGTGCCTGGCTAATCTGGGCCGGATCTACCTGAGCAAAGCCAAGATCTTCCGCGATGTAGACTGCTATGCTGGTCGGGGCGCCGGCCCGCGCCAGATGAACCGCATCCGTGACCAGCTTGGCAATGGAAACCGGACGCCGGATCGGACTCCCACCCTTCGCAAAGGTCAGCAACTGGGACGAGAGCATGGCCGCCCGCTGGTAAGCGCTGGCAATTTGATTTAGGAACTCCTGAACCCGATCGCCATCATCCAGTTGCGCCTTAGCTAGCTCAACATTCCCCTGTACAACCATCAGAAAATTGTTGAAGTCATGCGCGATGCCGCCGGCGAGAACTCCAAGCGATTCCAACTTGCGTGCGCGTAACAGCTCTTCTTTCATTTGTTCGCGCTGCACGATCTCGGTCCGCAATTGCTCATTAGATCTATGTAGCTCAGCCGTACGTTCCCGGACTCTGAGCTCCAAAACCTGATTTGCTGCCTCAGTCTGGTTTTTTGCGGCTTGCAGATCCTCCACAAGGTCCTGATTCTCAAACTGCAACCTGAGCGACAAGTCAACCGCTCGATGAATCCGCCAGGTTGTAATCAGGGTTGCAAGTGTGAAGACTCCGGTTAACAGACCCATGGCAAGGTGCATCTCGTCGCCCTGAACAAGGATGCGGATTGTAGGAATGAGGCCCGTGGGGAGCAGAAACGCCAAGAACGCCTCTGGTCTGGGTGCCAGCAGAAATCCGGCGCCAAGCATCATTCCTCCCACTACGAAAACAAGAAAAAGCTGACTCGTCAGATGGTATTCCGAATATAGAAGGAATCCTGCTGCGCCCCAACCAATGCCCGCCAAACCGGTGCCAATGACAAACGCAGCTCGCCACTTGCCAACCTCTGCGCAGGCTGGTGAGGCGACCCTATAGCGGTGCGCCAGGACGCCCCTAGCCACCGCAATCAACGTCGTGTAGAGCCACCACCCGATGAGTAGGTAGTTCGGAACGACCCCCCATTGAAGGAGGGCCAGGGTTGCAGCTGTGAGTAAGGTGACACCAACTCCAACATTTGAATTTCCAAATAGCAGACAAGTCTCTGCCGACAGAATCTCCTGTTTTCTTGAATCCTGACGGACCCGAGCCGATTCGATCTCCTGAGAACGTGGGATCATTTCTTGCTCTTCAAGGCTTGAGGGGTTAAGCCCTAATCTTCTCTGAAATTTCCGGCCTTGACTACCGCAAAATTACGAATCGCATCAGATGAGGCGACCCGAGATTGCCCTGAGCGGCTTGGCGTCAGCCGCGCTCAGTCCGAATGACTCTTAGTTCTTAGTCAAGCAGAAGAGCGGTTTTCGATGACCCGAGGGTAGGAAGCTGGGCGCGAAAGTGGCGGTCATCATCGGCAGTAACGTCGCAGAGATAGGTAGCGGCAGCGCCACCGCCTCGCTGAGCGAACCGCCCACACGGGTCAGTCAGCCGCACGATTCACCCTTGAGGGTGCGACCGCCTGCTTCTTTGCGCCCTTTCGATATAGCAGCCTCGGACAGTCTTGATGGCCGAGGCACCGTACCGTAAGGTTGTGACTAGTGGTTGTCCTCTGGAAGTGTTGCCGCCGATGCTCAAAGAACTTAGTTCAACCCTTCAGTCAGTATCAGGAGGTTCCATAGGCCTCTTGTCACGCAGAAAGAATTTTTCTCCAACAGGAGCTCGAATTACGTTGAACGTCCGGGGAAACTGACTCAAATTGAAAAACTCAGCGAGGTCGGTCGTGGCACGTTGGTCCGCGAAGTTGAGCGCACCTTCCGGAATGCCGAAGTTGTGCTCGACAAACCGGAGAATGCTCCCAAAATCATGGCGAGCGTTGTCTACATATCCCTGCGATGTGTAAGCCGAGATGACTAGCAACGGTACGCGGAAGCCATACTGATAATCACCTTGGCCTTGCTGCGGCACTGACAACAAAGTTGGTGGTTGGTGATCATACCACCCTCCCCAGTCGTCCCAGGTAATGAAGATCGCCGTGTCTTGCCAATAAGTCAGCGTCTTGCCATTGATCGTATCGGTGCACTTGCTCTGACCTATTTTGTTGACGATGGAGGAAACCCACGAGGGCCCACCCGTGTTACCGTGTGGCCCCGGGTGATCGGAGTTCTGTCCCGTCGGAATGACCCAGATCACATTCCGAAGTTTGCAGGCACCGATGTCGGTCAATACATCTGCTGGTACAAGGTCGACATTGTCCTTCCATTCCAGACCGGTGCACTGGGTGTAATTGCTGTTGGGCTCACAGATTTCCCGAATCCAGTTTGGTGCGGTCCAGATGCTGTTGGAGCCAGGTGTGTAATATTTCCAACTGAGTTTCGGGGTGTGCTGGTCAAGCAGTGTGGCCATGGTGTCATGAGAAAAGCACACCGTACCGAGAGGATTATTGATCAGGTTGAACTCGTTAGGCGCGGTTTGCGGAGAAATCAACTTATAGACTGAGTTCAAGGGCGCCAGGCATCCCAAGCCGCTCGGGTTCTCAGCGACGAATGTGGCTGCATTATCGTCGCCTGCTTCAGGGGCAGATGTTCCCGCAAAGATGAATTGGTGCGAAGGCGCGCTGGGTCCCTGGTTTGTCTGAAACATGAGATTTGCCCAGCCATACTGCTGTGCCATGGTGACATAGGGCGCAACGTCAGCAGGGTTCACGTATTCAAACGAACATTTGTTGGTGCTGCAGCCGGTGCTGCTGAGGCCGTTCATCCTGCACTCATTGGTTGTGGTGTCTAAATTGCACAGCTTGACGAAGCCGCGATGGCTATGGTCCGGATCAAAGGGACTCCCGAGCGGAACTTGAGTCAGCCGAACCTTGTGACCGTTGTTATCGGTGCCAAAGTTCTGTAGATCATAGGGAGTTGGGCATTTGCTGCGGTTAGTGCCGCACAAGCCCTGAAAAAGGTTGTCCGGAGTGCGATTCTCCTGATAGATAATCACGATGTGGTGAAAGTTCGAGACTTCGGCCTGGCTGAAGCCGGGCACGATCGAAGCCAGCGCTAACAGCGACAGAGTCTTAGCCATCGATTTCATATATGGGTCCTCCATACGAAATCCTGGTTGGAGGTGTGCACGGAGCGAGAGTGGAACCGGGAAAGGCGTGTTGTTCCTATTGAAATCTGCAACAGGCTGCGCGGGCTGTCAAGTATGTTTTTCGCACAGTATTTTTGGTACAAAAGGCAGCAACGCGATGCCCATCGCGGGATCGGACCTATCTTAATGGGCCTGGAACGCCCATAGCCGCGAGCTTGATGGTCGGGTTACTCACTTTCCAGCTTGACACTAGGACACCTGAAGTTTGTTGTTGACTCTAACGGGCAGTCTCGGCAGGCTGCACAGGTCACCAGGCTCGCACCTGCGGCCTTTCCAAAGCACCTAGCCGGTTCCTTTGTCGAGGGCGGATTTGGCCTCTTCGATCAGTCTTTGGTTGCGAATCTCCTCATCTTTCTTCGACTCTTCGAGGGCTCGGTCCTTAAGAGCTTTGGCCTTTCTATGCACATCTATGAACGGGTTCACGTACTCTTTGCTGCCCATGGCGCATTCTCCTGGGTCAGATTCTACTCCACGGCGTCGGATGATCTACCGCTCGCCAGATTTTATTCGACCCGTCCATCTCAGCCGGAGAGCTGGTTGGCCTGGCACTCGACCCGATACCGCAAGGCCGTGAAAGCGTCCTTTCCCGCCTACACCGACCACCGAGATCACCGAGCCGGACGGCAGAGTGCGATTCGTACTGAGGACACAACGGAGATACACCAGACCGGGCCGCCAACCGATGTGTACCTGCTCGCGGCCATGCCCGTCCGATTAGCTTGTCGCATCCTGATGGGTGCTCCGGCCCGTTACGGCGCGGCTTTCTTGCGCTGTCGCAAGTTCAGCATCACCTGCGTGAAAACCAAGACAGTACCCAGGACAGTGGAGACCATGCCCCAGGATTTTTCCAGATAATCGGTCCACTTAGGTTGAAATTGAATGTTCAACTGCGCTGGTTGTTCGAGAGAGAAGTCCCATTGCGGTTTCGACAGCGCCGCGGCCCGGTTACTTGGTTGATGGTCTGTCGATTCTGGAAACAGGATCGCCGTGTAGCGCCCTGGAGTGTTCGCCCGCACCGTCCAAGCCGCTGTTCCCAGGCAGCTGTCCGAGGCTACGGTTGGAATTTTGCCCGGTGGTGCGATCTGCAGTCCGACGGCAGACAGTCGGACGAGCAGGTGACTTCTCAACGCCTCACGCTTCGAGTCTGGCAGTTCGGCATTGGCTTGGACACACAAGTCCACTACTACCGTCTGATCGATAGCAGCCTTGGGAGGTCCCGTCAGGTTCAGGGTGGCTCCGCTCAACAAAGCGAAGCCTTCCGGCCGATTATCAGGTGGCTTCTCGGACACAGCGGCTGAGGCCGGAGGATGAATTTTGCAGAGCAGAGCTGTGCTGATTTTAGCGTAGGTGTTGCCGGATTTTGTCTGGAATTGATGGTAGACCGCTCGCCCGCCAATGCCGATTAACAACAGACCCAGCACAATACTTAGGGGGAAGGACGGAGAAAAGCGTGAACTTGAGCCGTGCATCGCTACATTATGGATCCAAAAACGCGATGGACAACGGTTTCATTTGCCCAAGTTCCTGCTTGCCTGAGTAATCGGTCAAAACTCGCCAGCGGGAGCCACACCCGGACATTGACTCCGAGCAAGGGCTTGTACCCCTCTTCGGCATAGCCGATGTCTTGAAAGACGAAAAGAGACAACAAGTCTTAGCTCTAGGACGGCTGGGTGGTCACCGAGGCGGATTCATGCAGCCACCGGCATCCATCGCGAAACTGCGAGTGTTTACTTGAAAGCTGGCGGGACTGCCGTGCGCTCTCCCCAAGATTGGGGACGAAACTCCGGCAAAAGTAACTTTCTCCGGGGTGACAATCGGGGCATGGAATGGTCTCTAGCACAAGATGACAGGCACGGATTTCGAGCCTGCCTTCCTCGATATGCAGGCAGATACCGAATCGCACTACGGACGAATGGCTCGATCCCGGCAGTTGTGCAAACGCCCCACGAATTGGGCGGAAGTCCGGCTCTCCATCGTCAGTTCCTCTTCGGTGGTGCTTTGGTGCCATGCGTGAGGCCGCGCTCGGTAATTTTGCGAATTGCCGTCGTTGCGCCGGAACAATTACAGCTATGTGGCATTTTGGGGCGCTGGACGATGGCGGCAGGAAGACGTATCCGCGATCAACGGCTAAGAGACAGCGACGGCCCAGGCTGGGCGTCCTGAGCCATGCTGGAGGACGAATGTCATGACCTGCCGTGGCAGCCCCGAAAGATTGGCCACGCCATGTCAGGACGGTTCAAAGGATCGCCAGGGCAGCGCAATGCTGTCGTTGCGTTGGAGCAATGTGCGGCTGCATCTCTGGCGAGGGCGGATTTTGACCTCAATCTGATTCCAGGTCGCTCGTGAGCAACGACGAAATTCCAGTTACCTGTTATAAAACAGCCGATTGTCCCTTGGGACCAATCAAAATCGAACTAGTACAACGTCCAGTTAGTTCTTTGTATTATTGCGGGTGGCGCGACGTCTCCTCGGTTTGCGTGGGTGCGCCGCTTGATATTCTTTCGTCGCTTCGATAATACGCTGCAGCTTCTCGGGTC
>Ga0306920_100003809_pt1 | contig 19230 bp, 7 predicted proteins | sample flu12Cox44000170_FD_204666 | JGI IMG/M metagenome (GOLD analysis project Ga0306920, IMG submission 204666) | Lab enrichment of tropical soil microbial communities from Luquillo Experimental Forest, Puerto Rico - flux4day.12C.oxic.44.000.170 (v2)... | ecosystem: Environmental > Terrestrial >... | reverse complement strand
TCAGTCACGCCGAGCAATTTCAGCAGGCGCTCTCGCATGCGTTCCTTGCGTTTGGCGTAGAAGTCGAGGAAGTGAGCGAGGTTAAGCGGGAGTGCGTCGAGGTCGTTATCGTGCAGGTAAGTGGTGCGCTGCTCGGCTGCGCGCTGCTTGTGAGGCGGGAAAGCGATGTCGAGCCATTCGTTTGGAAGTTTCGCTTGCTTCTCGATGTTCGGAATGCCTTCAAGGAGTTGCAAGTTGGGGAGGCAGTCGACGACCTCCCGGTAGCTCTCGATGTGATCGTGGGGAACCCCAGCATCGGCAAGGCGCTTGGCGGTAAAGCGTGATCTGGGGAAGATATGATCCTCGTGGAATTCCTTGGTGAGGTCCAGGCCGGGGTATAGAAGCGACAGTACGGCGAACGTCCGCTGGCCGCCGTAGCGCATCTCTAGCAGCTCATCGATCTCTGTCGCGTCGAAGGCGAGAGACTTCCCCAGTGCAGTCATGTCGTGTTCAAGGGCCGCGACGGGGAAGCTGTCCTGGCCGTGCTCGTCGATGGTCCGCCGCAGCCGGGTTAGCAGGGTGTCTAGGCCGGATCCCCAGATTCCCCGTTTGACCAGGGAACGGATTACCCAGTTCTGAGCTGCCTGCCGGTCGGCGTGATCGGATGTGGAGTGCAGGTAGCTGTCGGCCAAGCCCCTGCGGTGCAGGTAATAGGCCAGCAGCAGGAGAACGCTATCCGCGGTCAGGGTCCTGCTGCTGAAGCCGAACATGTCCAAGAGTGTGGCTGCTCTTAGCAGCGAGTCCCTGGTCTGATCCCAGGCGGCTTCCACCTTCTTCATGTTGTCCTGGGTGAAGTTCGAGACTCTGAACCGGACGTCGACGTCCGCGATAAGGAGCGCGGTCTTGAGCACGACGTCCTTGGAGAAGCTGAACTCCCGCGGTCCGCCGGTGTTGAGTTGCTGGACCAGTGCGCGGACCTCCTCGCGCGCGTCCCTATGCTGCCATTGGTTGGTGGCCATGGACAAGAGCAGGTCCGAGTACGACAAGGTAGTGCCGCCGCTGTTGACCCGAACGAAGATGTCCAAGACCTTGTCTGGATCCTGGTCTGTTTCTAGGTAGTAATTGATCGGCCTGGCAATCCGGAACGCCTGGTAGAGGTCGTAAAGGCGTTGGAACGCTTCGGTGGTCTGCGCTGTGTCAGTGACGCCGCGCTCGGCCACCTCGGCAAACATAGCCGGGCCCGAGTTAGCCACCGTCATCACCCCGGCCACTGGATACCACTCATTCGGCTGGCCGGGCGTGGCCATGGCTTCCTCGTCTGTCAGGAACTTCAGGTCGTAGCGCAGCCCGAGATCGTCGGGGTCGGCATCAGTTAGGAGGTTAAGGTACAGTCGCTTCTTCGGGAACGCGTCCGTGCTGTTCCACCATGCGTACTTCTTTTTGACCGCGAGGCTGCCGTACACCGCGATGTTCAACGCGGTCAGGCGTTGCTGCCCGTCGAGGACCGCCAGGACGCTCTGGCTCGCTGGTACGACCGCTCGGGACGCGTACGGGTGGTCTCGCGCGTGATAGTCGGTCAGGAAGTCATAGAACGCGTAAGAAGATGCCGTTTCAGGGCTAACTTTCCAGATCAGGAAAGAGCCGATCGGATATCCGCGCATCAGGCTATCGACTAGGCGGCGAACCTGGTCGGCGTCCCATACGAACTCCCGCTGGATGGCCGGGAGCAGGTATTCCTTGTGGTGTATGCCTTGCAGGATTTCGCCGACCGTTAGGGGTGTCTGGAAGCTCATCGCGACATCACAAGCTGAGGGTAGCGGTCTGGTATGTGCACGCGCGACGACTTCCGGGTACAGGCACCTGTTCACTGAGCCTTTTCATCCTGATCTTGGGTTTGGTCGGTATATGAGCTGATGGGCGACAACGTGTCGGCTGGACTGTGATGATCTACTACCAGTACCGCCACGACCGTGCCGCACTCTGCGCGGCATCGGCGAGCAGTCGCCAAAGCCGAGCAGGCCGTCGCCGGGAAGGCGCCAGTCCAGTGGAACAGGCTCATCCAGCTCGACCCGCTGACTTGCGTACTAGCGTCGCCGAAGTCGGGCCCTGCACTCTCTCGCCGACCTGTTGGGAACGCGGGAGGCGGTCCTCGAAGTGACCACGCTAAGCATGAGAACTGGTCGCCCAAACCGCCGGGCTTCGTGAGGAGGGCAGCAGGGCGCGCCGAGTTCGCTCGTCGCGGTCAGGCGCCCGAATCCAGGCCGGGCGAGACGACCCTGGAATCGTGGCAGCGTTTCGAGCGCGATTGTCAGGCCTTCGAACGGCACCTCGTAAACCTGCAAGCACAAGCCGAAACGAGCGGCGGCCTATGGCTCGCGCAGCCGACTGCAAAGCACTAGGTCGCGCCCAAGGCCGAGCAGAGCAACGAGCCTGACCTAGACACCGCCTGGGGTGGCGCGGATACGTGATCAGCCCAGCTACGAGCCCGAAGCCGAGGCGTCCTAGGCAACCGCTGAGATCTAGTGGCTGACGAGAATATCGCGATGCGATATTTAGGCTATGTGGTAGCAGTTGACTAGCTCCTAGCGGCTAGCTGGGTCGATTCTTCAGTCACGCGAGTCCCCACAGTGCACGGGCAGCGCAAACCCAGGCGGATTTATCTCATCGGAATCTTTCTTTCGCTATCGTCGATGGTCTCGAGCGGGCTAGCATTCCCCCTAGATAGCCAGCTTGGGACCGCTGGCAAGGGGAGGACATAGCCGGTGGCTCGCCTGGCGATCGCCAAAGGCTTCTTGGCTGAGTACGCGCAGCCAGACAAGGCCGTGCAGAGCGCCGTCGACGCGGCTGTCGCCAGGTTTGCCGAGCACCCTTGTCCAATGCTTTACCTAGAGGAGCCGGAGCACAGCCGGGACGACCGGATCCGGTTCGTCCGGGTGGACGACCGCTGGCGCGTTGTGATACTTGCTTCCGCGACCGGTGACACATACTGCCTGGTCGCGGTGCTTCCGCTCGACGAGGCGAATGCCTATGCCGCCAGTCACCGGTTTAGCGTTAACCGGGCGTTGGGGGTTCTGGAGGTTCGCGATGAGAAAGCCATCCAGCAGCTGCAGCGGTCGCTTAGGGCTGTCGCCGAACCTCATGGCAAACGGCTGTTCTCGGACGTTAGTGACGCCGACCTGACCCTGCTGGGCATCGACGCGCAGGTCCTGTCGACGGTCCGGCTGCTGACCAGCGAAACGGAGCTGGAGACGCTGGGAGCGGTGTTGCCAGAGGCTCAGTACGCCGCTCTTCACGCACTGGCCTGCGGTATGGCCGTAGATGCGGCCAGGGATGAGGTTGCCCGGCTTTACTCGGCCGACACACCGCCGGAGCAAATAAATCCAGACGACCTTGTTGCTGCTATGGAGCGTATTCCCGGCCAGGTTACTTTCGTATCGGGGCAGGAGGAGTTGCAGCTTATCCTGGCCCATCCATTTGCAGCGTGGCGCAAGTTCCTATACCCGAGCCAGCGCAAGATCGCCTACCGGGAAAGCTATTCCGGCCCGGCCCAGGTGACGGGCGGCCCCGGAACCGGCAAGACGGTCACGGTGCTGCACCGTGCAGCTTTCCTGGCTACGCGCGCCACGAAAGCATCTTCAGCAGACGAGTCCCCCGCTACAAGCCAGGCATCAACTCGCGAACCCTATGCCAGGCCAATACTGCTCACAACCTTCAATGGCAACCTGGCAGAGGCCCTCCACGCCCAGCTTGACCTATTTGTTCGGGACGCCGACGTGCGTCGCCGGATCGAGGTACTCAACGTTGACCGGCTTGCCTACAGCATCGTCAGGCAGGCCCGCGGCAATCCCGTCATTGCCGACGAGCGGGTGCTGCGTACCCGCTGGGCTGAGGCTGCCGCGGACGCCGAGCTGTCCTTCACCCCGGTGTTTCTGAAAAACGAGTGGGAGCAGGTCATCCTGGCCCAGGACCTGCACACCGAGCAGGCCTACCTAACCTGCCCGCGCACTGGCCGGGGACGCCCCCTCACTAAGGCCCAGCGCAGTCAGGTCTGGCAGGCTATCCAGCGGGTCACCGCCAGGCTGGCTACGGCCCGGGAGTCCACTCACCTGCAGCTAGCCAACGAGGCCACCCACCTTCTCCAGCAGGCGGCAGTGCCGCTCTACCGGCATATCCTCATCGACGAAGCCCAGGACCTGCACCCATCCCAGTGGCGGCTTCTCCGCGCTGCCGTGGCGCCGGGCCCAGACGACCTGTTCATCGCGGCCGACCCGCACCAGCGCATCTACGACAACCGGGTCTCTCTCGCCAGCCTGGGGATCAGCGTACGAGGGCGGAGCCGGAGGCTGTCCCTGAACTACCGGACCACTCAGGAGATCCTGGCGTGGGCAGTGCCAGTGCTCGGAGAAGATCCGGTGACCGGCCTGGATGGCGAGGTGGACTCCCTGCTGGGCTACCGATCCCCTATGCACGGCGACCCCCCGCAGCTACGAATGGCGGCGACCCGGCGCAAAGAGTTCGCGTTTCTTGCCGAGCGGATTCGCTCATGGCGTGCTGCAGGCATCGAGCCGCAGGCCATCGGTGTGACGGCCCGGTCCGTCAGCCTAGTGCGCGAAGCACAAGAGGCGCTGAACGCGGACGGCATCGTGACGGTCTCGCTTAGCGGTCGCGGCAGCCCGCAGGCTGTCCGGGCCGGCGTCATGCACGCCATTAAGGGCCTGGAGTTCCAAGCCGTCGCGGTCATCGGAGTTGAGCAGGGCCTGGTGCCCGAACCGGCGGCGGTCACTCTGGAAGGCGAGGATGCCGTCGCGCATGCCCAGGACCTGCAGCGGGAACGCTGCATCCTGTTCGTGGCCTGCACCCGAGCACGGGACCATCTCTATGTATCCGGCACCGGCGAGCCGAGCATATTCCTGCCGCCTCGCGAAGCGGATCCTCCACCATCCAGTGACGACCCCGTCTCACCGAACGACGCGGAGGAGCCGCGCCAAGGGCAGAATCACAATCTGGCAGTCACCCCCCATCATTCCTACGGTACGAACCTGGCCATAGGCACGCATCAAGCCTGGGAGCGATACGAACTTTGGAATCAAGCATTCAACCGTGTGGTGTTCTCTACCCGAAACGAGGGACGTCCCGTCTATCTTGACATGGACGAAGACGTTTTCGGCAACGTGGCCTCAGAGGCTGGGTGCGAACCATCGCAAGCCGCTGATCAGCTGGCCGACGCTGTCCGCGGGACGCTCTATCTCGAAGCCTCAGAGGGGCCTGTCTTCTGGCAGCATACTGAAAAGCTTAGGCTGTGGCGCTACGGCCTCGGACCAGGCCGTAAGAAGGATGACGTGCTTGGGCCGCCGCCAGTTCTCGGACTCCTGGCCGTGCTAACCCTGGCCGCTGAAGAAATGGGGGGCGATTCAGCATTTGCTGCGAATGCTTACTACCCGCGGCTTTTCCGCCTCCTGCGCGTTAGCGACAGTAATCAGCAGCGAAGGATCGAATCCGCTTACCGCAAGCAGGCGGAAAACCTCTGGAGAGGCCTGAATGAGTGGCTGTCTGCTACCGACGGGCGGTTCGGGTCGCCGACCGCCTATGCCCTGAGCCATCGCTATGTGGGCTTGCCGATGTCACAGGCCCTCGTGCGATCCGCTGACAGGCAGCAGTTTCCGCTCTTGTTTCACCGGTTCGGGCTGCCGCCCGGCGGCGAGATTTCGCCCGCCGACATGGAACGGCTGATCGACACTTGGCTGCAGATGCGCCCGTGCCCGGTGAGCAAGAGCCTGGAGTCCCTTTGGCAGCGCGGTCAGGCCCGCGAGCGGATAGCCAGTGTCGCCGCGGTCGAACTACGCAGCTGGGACGGCGCGCTGACCGACTGCGATCCGGCAGAGAGCCGAAAGACCGGTGGTGTGCAGTTGCTGTGCTGGCTGCGCCGCTTCCCGAAGCCACGGCTTGAGATCAGCTTCCTCGCCAGCCTCGGGACGCGGACGAGCCCGCAGGCGCTGACCGTACTTACCGCGACCGGCGAGCCAGCCGTCGAGGTGCTGCCCGTCGCCGGTGCGCGGCTGCAGCCGGTCTTTACCAGCGAGATCGACACGGCGTCACTGGTCGAGGGCGTCCTGCGGCTCGCGGACACGTCGGGGAGCCTGGAGGTTACCCGCTTCCCCCGGCGGGTCGTCCCGTTCCGCAACGACGACCTGCTCAACGCCTACGTCGAGTGCGAACGAGTCCAGCTTGGCGAGGACTCCATGCTGCTGGTCAAGGATGACCACCGCCTCTCGGGGTCGGTGCGCGCCATCCTGGACCAAGTTGCACGGCCCGGCTTCCGCGAAGAGACCGCGTTCCCAGGCCTGCCCGTAGGCTGGGTGCTCTTCGCCGCCGTTCAGATCGTGGCGACTCCCGAGCCCGAACCGACCGGTAACGACCTCAACGCCCTAGTCCCCTTGCTGTCGTCTCAGCTCGTCCTCGCGGGCGGCACCAAGCTGCCAGGTGGCCTGCGGAAGTGGTCCAGCCTCGACCCGCCGGAGATCAGGGCTATGGCCCAGAGTGCCACAGCTCTGTCCGTGACTCTCGACTCGGTGAGCGAGGCGAGCGGCACGCCGAGCCTGTCGCACACCTGGACAAGCGATGAGCCGACGCTCGTCGCGGACCTCAAGGCCCTGGCTCTGCCCGACGGCGATTACGAGGTCTCTTTGCTGGATGGCCGCAAGACCGTTCAGCAGTCGATCCTCCGGCTGCGCTCATCGGATACGCCCGACGCCGCGAGCCGCAGTGCCGTCACACCGCTGGCGCACCACGTCGGCGGCGACCCGCTCGACCTCATGCGGGCGACACTTCTACGCCCTGGTGCCCCAGATAGCGCCGTGGTGCGCGGGTCAAGTACTACCACCCATTCCACGCCGCGCGCGACCACGGTCACAGCGGGAAAGGATGTGTGGTGGAACACCCCCAAGCAGCCGTCCCCGCCGCCGCCACCGCCCATCACCCTTGCCGCAGTTGACCCGGCGTCGTGCGTCGTGACCGGAGCCCACTACATTGAGCTGCCGCCCGCGTACGGGGCCTCGCGAGGGGGCCTGATCAGCGGCAGGTGCAAGTACTGCGGCCTGGTCAAGCGCTACCCCGCCCGCATCCGCTGGAACCGCGACGGGGTCTCTAGGCCCGCCAGGCACAGCGCGCCACTCCGTATGAACGTCAGCTACCTGCCCGAGGTGGCACCCGGCCATTCCGGCTGGGATGTCGCCTTCGACAGCCTCGTGCACGTCCACGGCGGGAGCTATCACGTCTTCGAGTACGTGGCCGACCAAGTCGAGGAGTCGAGCCTGTTCACGGACACGTTCAGCCGGAACTTGGAGGCCCGCAGTGACCTGGAGGTCGAGCGCGGTGCGGACTTTGCACCCATCCGGTGGGAACTGAGCCCCGCCTACCTGGCCGAACTCGCCACCGGCGAGTTCCTGCCCACCGGATGCTGGAGCCGAGACGACAGGGATGCGCTCGCAGAACTGGTCAAGCAGGCCGGCGGAACGCTGACCAGCGAACGCGACCAGCATGGACTGCCGCGTCAACTGATCGCCGAGATGACCGCAGCTGACCTGGCGGGCATTGCCGCAACAATCGGTGCTGCAGGTGTGGTGCCGGATGCAGCCGCCCGGCTCGTCGGCGTTCTGCCTCCGCTGGGCGAGCTGGAGGCGGCACTGCCCAGAGTCCCGCTGCCCGGCGCGAGGAGAATCCTGCGGTTCCACCTGAAGTCAGCATCCTGGGTTCAGGTGCCCTTCGCGAGCGAGCCGGGCGCCTACCGGCTGGAGCAAGCGTTCGCGCGTACCGACGTGTTCCGGACCCCGGCGGACGTCGAAGCGGGCACCGCCGCGCTCGCCACGGTCCAGCTGAGCAAGCACCTCGCCGCACGGCGTTACGGGCGCGCGTTGCTCGCCTATTCCCCCGACCAGCAGGTGCTGACCGTACCGCTCGGCGCGGACCTGCCCGGGCTCTACGGGCGCGCCGCGGTGCTTTGCGGCGGCCGGCTGCCCACCCCCGACGAGAGGCGACGACTGCTCCTCTACCACGACGTCCCGCAGCGCGTCGCCGACGCGCTGACCTCCCTTCTGACCCGCTGAGGACCACCGTGCCAGCTAACCCGCTCTCGGTTCAGGACGGCCTGCGCGCCGCCTACCTGCGCTACTTCGATACCGCCTTCTGGCTCCGTGACCCGCGGCTGATGGCCGAGCGGCGGCGACTGCTCGACGACTCCAGCCTGCTGTTCACCGACCCGCTGCTTGAGCCCGTGCTGCCCTACGACGCGACGGTGCCGCTCGCTGAGGTGTGCGAGCAGGCCGGCATTTCGCCGCAGACAGGCGAGATCGCCGGGCGCGCGTTGTTCGGAGCATTCACCGCCTCGGGCAGCCCCGTGCTGCTACGGACACACCAAGCCGACGCAGTCCTGCGCTCCTTCCAGCCAGGCACAGCGGACGGCCGGAACGTCGTCGTAACCTCGGGGACCGGCTCCGGGAAGACGGAGAGTTTCCTGTTGCCAGTGCTGCTGCGGCTCGTCGGGGAGTCCGCATCGTGGGCACTCCAGCCTGGAGCAGCACAGTGGTGGTCGACCCTCGACGGCCTCTGGCAGCCGAGCCGGGGCAGCGAAACCCGTCCGGCCGCGGTCCGTGCACTGATCCTTTACCCGACGAACGCGTTGGTCGAAGACCAAATGGTCCGGCTGCGACGCGCCGTGCGCCGCATCGGCGCGGCCGACGAGCGGAGCAAGCTGTGGTTCGGCAGGTACATCGGCAGCACGCTGGGAGGTGCCACGATGCCAAGGGACGGAAAGGACGAAAAGGTCCTCGACGCCGCCGTCCAGCTGTCGGAATTGGTCAAAGAGTACGACGCACTCGCGAGGGCGGGCACCACCCAGGAAGACCTTGCCCAGTTCGCCGACCCGCGGGCACACGAGATGCTCACCCGTTGGGACATGATCGCCGCCCCGCCCGACGTCCTGGTCACGAACTACTCGATGCTCAACGCGATGCTCATGCGCGAGGTCGAGCAGCCAATGTTCGACGCTACCGCCCGCTGGCTGCACGCGTCGACGGCCAACGTCTTGACCCTCGTCGTCGATGAGCTCCACCTATACCGGGGCACGCAGGGCAGCGAGGTCGCCATGGTCATCCGCAACCTACTGATGCGGCTCGGCCTGGAACCAGATTCCCCGCAGCTGCGTGTGATCGGCACGAGCGCCTCCCTGGCCGGCCACGACGAGGGCCTACGCTACCTGCAGGAATTCTTCGGCGTGCCGAAGGCGAGTTTCGCCGTCGTACCTGGCAAGACCCGCGACCTCGGTGAGCCGGTGCAGCTCGATAGGGCTGCCATCTTGGCCGGCCGGGACCGGACACCGCCGCCGGTTACGGCGGCTGAACTCTCCCGGGCAGTCGCGCTGGCCTGCTGGGACAGCACCGAAAGTCGCTTCCGCGCCACCACTGTCGGGGACATCTCCCGGCGCCTGTTCCGCGACGATGATGACGGCGCCGCCACCCGGGTCGTGCTCGAGACAATCGCAGCCACCGAATCGGCGCCTGGGTCGGTCCCGCTACGGGCCCACCTATTCGTCCGGATGGTCCGCGGCATGTGGGCATGCGCCAACCGCGCGTGCGTCGGCGTGCCGGACGCCGACCGCCACGATCGCACCGTCGGCCGCCTGCTTGCCGTTCCCGCATCGATCTGTCCCGACTGCGGTTCACGAGTACTCGAGCTGCTGTACTGCTACGAATGCGGTGACGTCAGCCTCGGCGGCTATGTCGTGGAGCGTCCCAAGGAAGGCGGGTTCGTCCTCGGCCCGACCGCTCCGGACATCCCCGCGCTCGAAGCGCAGCCCATCAGCCGGCGCCGCTACGGCCAGTACATGTGGTACTGGCCAGGCAAAAGACCCATCCAGCAAAATCCCAGCTGGACCAAGAGCCTGCCCAACGGCAAGCAGGCAACGTTCAGCTTCAGGCCGGTCGAGCTTGATCCCGCGCTCGGCATGCTCTCGCCGTCGGGTACGCCTACCGGCTGGTGCCTGACGGTCTCCATGAAGCAGGCGGACCAGAATGACGCCCCGCCAGCGCTGCCCGAGCACTGCCCGCGGTGCGGGCAGCACGGCTATAACAGAGACTCCCGCATCTTCTGGCGCGGAGAGGTGCGCAGCCCAGTCCGCGGCCACACGACGGGCATCGCCCAGTCCACCCAGCTATACCTGTCCCAGCTCGTGCGCAGCATGGGCCACACGCCCGCGCAGTCGCGGACCATCCTGTTCACAGACAGCCGTGACGACGCCGCTCGGACCGCCGCCGGGGTCGCGCGCAACCATTTCCGTGACCTGATCCGGCAGCTCATCCGCCAGGTCATAGACGAACGGCCGCCCGACTCTCTCGCCGTGCTCGCTAAGGCGGCCGCCAGCCCGGCCAGCCTCGACGACAGCGAGCAGTACATCTTGAACAACTACGTCGCCGAGCACCCCGAGGCCTGGAGGCTCATCCAGAAGGAGCAATTCGTCCCGCTGGCCCCGGAGGAACGCGCGGTGCTCGACACGCTGGCGCAGGCTGACCCGAAGGCACGGAAGATCCCGTGGGGTGAGTTGCATGCCCAGATATCGACCCGGCTGGTCAGCCTGGGGGTCCCGCCGGGCGGTTCCGGCCCGTCGATGCGCATTACACCAAGCGGCGCACCCTGGTACCAGGCCTACCCGCCGCCCCGGCCAGGGGCATGGACGCCTCTACCCGGTGCTCAGATGGCCAACGCGCAGCTAGCGTTCACCAGCTCGCTCAACGTCCAGCTCGCCGAGGCGCTCTTCGACAGAGCCGGCCGGGACGTCGAATCGGTCGGTCTGGGCTGGATCGAGCCACGCGACCCTGACGTTACACAGGCCCCGGCGGACCCCGAGACCACGCTAGAGATCCTGCGGTCATGCGTGCGGCTTCTTGGCACCGGCCGCCACTTCTCCGGAGCCGAATACGCCAGGGAATCACCAGCAATGCGCGGAGCCGTTAAGCGCTACCTCGAGCGGGTCGCCGGGCACCGAGATATCGATCTCGATCCTCTTTTGGAGTGGGCCACTCGCGTCCTCGCCCTCGGCCCGGTCGCCCCGCAGTGGCTACTTCCGGTGCAGTCGCCGGCCGCCCCGCTCATCCTGGTCGAGGGCACCGACCGCATGTGGCGCTGCCCCGAGTGCAGCTACCGGCACCTGCACCGCTCGGCCGACGTGTGCGCCAACCGAGGCTGCCCTGGCGTCGGCCTCAGGGAAGAGCCGCGCGCGGACCACGCGGACGACTATTATGCCTGGCTGTCCGGGCAGCGGCCGCGAAGGCTCGCTGTCGCCGAACTCACCGGCCAGACCAAGCCGCTTGACGAGCAGCGCAGACGGCAGCGCTGGTTCAAGGGCATCCTGCTGCCCGAGCCGACGGAAAACGACATTACGACCGAACTCGACGTGCTCAGCGTCACCACCACGATGGAAGTCGGCGTCGATATCGGATCACTGAAGTCCGTCCTGATGGGCAACATGCCGCCGCAACGGTTCAACTACCAGCAGCGAGTCGGCCGGGCCGGCCGTGCCGGGCAGGCGTTCTCCTTTGCTCTCACCGTCTGCCGGGATCGCAGCCACGACGACTACTACTTCAAGAACCCCATGCGGATGACCGGCGACGTGCCGCCGCAGCCTTTCCTCGACCTGCGACGGCCTCGGATCGCCCAGCGTGTCATCGCCGCCGAGCTGCTCCGACGGGCGTTCCTCGAGGTCGATCAGCCTCCGAAGTGGACCCCGAAGAGTATCCACGGCACATTCGGACGAACCGCCGGGTGGCCTGGGTATCAAACGGAAATCAGCGACTGGCTCCGCGGGTCGCCGGAGATCTGGCTCGTGGTGCGCAGGCTCACGGCGTTCACCGGCCTCGATGAGGACCAGGTCAGCGAGCTTGAGCGATGGGCCCGTACGGCCCTGGTCGCGGACATAGACAACAAGATCACTCTGTGGGCCGCCGACGAGGGTGAACTCAGCGAGTTGCTTGCCACCGCGGGTGTCCTCCCCATGTTCGGCTTTCCCACCCGCGCGCGGGACCTTTACGGTCACAAGGCCAAATCCCGGCACACACTGGAAAACGCCGTGATCGCCGACCGGCCGCTCGACATGGCGGTGTCGGCATTCTCCCCAGGCGCGCAGATCGTACGCGACGGGCTGCTGCACACCGCCGTCGGTTTCGCGCACTACGAGGTCAAGGGCAAGGACGCATATCCGGTGGACCCACTCGGCCCCGCGCTTCCGGTCGGAGCCTGCTGTGAGTGCAAGACGACCTTCGTCAAGCCGCAAGCCGAACAGTGCCCGGTGTGCGGAGGCGCGCTCCACCTGTTCGACCTTTACCAGCCGCGCGGGTTCCGCACCTCATACCAGCCACGGGACTACGACGACTCTACCGACACCGCTAGCCACGCTGGCATACCAGCGCTGTCGACAGTGGACACCGCATGCGAGCAGGCCGAGGTCGCGGCGGTCACGCTGGAGGTCTATGAGCAGGCACAGGTAATCCAGGTTAACGACAACCACGGCGAGCTGTTTCCGCTCAGGAGGCTCACCGATGGATCTGTCGTGGTGTCCGACGACGCCGTGCTCCCGCTTAGAACCTGGAAGGAGGCGCCGGCCGGCCAGGACCTCGACGCCGCAGCGATCGGTGAACTTCGGACCACCGACGCGCTCGTGATCAGCCTGGACCGGCCGAACGTGCCGTCAGGAACCATTGTCACCTCACGGTCCGTCCTGCCCGCCGGCCCGGCCGCGTTCTGGTCACTCGCGGAGATCCTTCGCCGCGCCTGCCAGGTCGCACTCGACATCGACCCGCAAGAACTCATCATGGGCTTGCAGGCGCGCATCGTGAACGGGAATCCGAGCGCTCGGGTCTTCCTCGCCGATGCCCTGGACAACGGTGCTGGATATGCCGTGGAGCTGGGAAAACCAAAGGTCTTCGCGAGGATCCTGGACCAAGCGCGGCAGGAACTCACCGCTGCCTGGGAAGACCCTGCGCACGCGCACATGTGCACGGTCTCCTGCCCAGACTGCCTGCGGTCCTACGACAACAGGCGGCTGCACGGGGCGCTGGACTGGCGGCTCGCCCTCGACATGATGGACCTTGCGGCGGGAGAGTCGCTGAAGACAGACCGCTGGCTCGCGAGGGGCGCCTCTGTTGCCTATGCATTCGCGCAGGGTATGGGAGGCTGGCTGACTGCCGAACTCATCGATGGCCTGCCCGTGCTCATCAACAAGGACGCCCAGAAGGCGGTCATCCTCGGCCACCCTTTGTGGCGGCGCGATGAAGAGCACCTCACTGATTGGCAGCGCCATGTGAAGGCAGCCGTCATGGCCAGCACGGGTATGTATGCCGTAGAACTCTCCGACCTATACGAGATGGACCGCCAACCCTTGGCCGTACTGCGGTACCTGACCTAATGTGCTGACCGCTAATCAACAGCCGGGGTCACAGCTGGGCGCGCATCGTGTCCAAGGTGCTGTTCGGCCTGTCGTGTTCGGTGTCCCGGTGTTCGGCTCGACCCCCGCCGTGCTGACCTGGCTGGTCGGCGGGCGCGCGGTGTGGCTGCTGTGGCGCCCGTCCTCCAGCGCCTTCTTCAGACTGCAGGCCTTCAGGCAGGCTGGGTCCGGCGCCCAGCTGTCTTCGCGGATCCGGTCCTCCAGCGTTCGGGCGCCGCGTCAGTGGTGAGCCATGTTGATCTGTGTGGCCGCGCGGAGGTGGCCCGGCATGTGCCGGGCGGGCTACCAGACCGCGCTGACGCGCTGCTGGTTACAGTGGTCACGCCAGACCCGAAGCCGGGAATGCGGCCCCGAGCCTCAGTCCACGGCATCCTTCTATTCAGGCTCTCTATTGCCGTTTCTGCGGTACTGTGAGCCGCCACTTATACGACTACTTGTTGAGCGGCGAGTTCTTCGCGGACCATCCAGGGGATCCCACGCGACTGGGCGGCGGAACGCTTAAATGCCATCAGCAAGTCGTATTCCGGCGTGTTGCGCTGGAGCCCGAACAATGCATTAGTGTCAAATACAATCATTTTTGTGACTGTCTCAACGGGGGTTCGACTCATCCTTTTAAGTCAGAGAATGCGCCTATAACCTGTTCCGCCAGCAGTGGCGGGACAGAATTACCTAGCTGCGCCTGGATAGATGCGCGGTTGCCTACGAACTCATATCCATCTTTGAATGTAAAGAGTTTCTTAATCTCCGCGACCCTGAGGCGGCGGTTATCCCAGTGGAAAGGGCCAACATAAGGTCCGGGTTGGGCCTGAATGGTCGGGGCGGGTTTGTCTGGGGAGAGCTTAAGCAGAAATGACCAGTACTTACTTCGCCACTGGAATAGCGGGTCCGGGTGGCCGCGCCGTTCCGTATAAAACAGATAGTTGTCGCCCGGAGGTATTGCAGGCAGAAGATGCCCATACTTGCCATTTACGTGCTCCTCAGGCTCAGGCTCGGCAACGAGTTTTCCCAGCGCTTCGCCGGCTGTTACATGCGGGCGAGCAGAAACGCCGGTCAACCGCCGTTCCCACCTGCCTCCGTGCGTCGGCTTAGGCAGCGTAGGGCACCGCTCATCTTTATGAACGCCGATGATGAATAGGCGCGGGCGGGCCTGAGGAACACCGTAGTCGGCTGCATTCAGAACATCTAGGTCGAAGTGATAGTCGGCGGCATCGATCTCTTCCAGCAGGCGTTCCAGTGCAGGGCGGCTGGCTTTATTGCTGTAGGTGAGCGCGTAGACGTTCTCAAGCACGAACCGGCGCGGCTGGGCATCTTTGAGCACCCGTGTGTACGCCTGCAGCAGGGACGCATCAGGGTCCAGGCCTTCACGCTTGTACTCCAGCCAGAAACCCGACTTGGAGAAAGGGGTGCAGGGCGGTCCGCCGATGAGCAAATCCGGACGTTGGCCACCTCTCAGGCCCGCAGCATCGAGGATCTCGCGAGTTGATGTATCGAGGATGTCTTTGCGGATCACTGGCGAGGTCAAGTGCCTGAAGTTCTTCTCCAAGGTGGCCGCCGCGTCATGATCCCACTCGATCGCGGCTCGGACCTCATAGCCAGCACGCTCGGCTCCGAGGTCTAGGCCACCCGCCCCGGAGAAGAGCGAGATGGCTATCCCCTGAGTGCCCACGCGAACGATCCTTCCACGAGGGACCGACAAACGCCGGTATCGACAGGCCGAGGCCGACTCACTGTTCGGTCACCCCGTGATGATGCCGTCTGAGCTCCTCCAGCTCGACCTGCTGAGCCTTCAGGGCCCGCTGAAGCTGCGTCTGCACGAACGGGCTGACCTTGAACGGAAACTTCCGCCAGTAGGTGTAGAACGCGTCTGGAGTCGGGAAAGCGCCCTGGCCTGTACGCAGGGCGTCAAGGCTCGTGACAGCTCCGATGTACTCCCTCGTGGTCGACGACCGATCCTTGCTGGCGATCCGCCAAGGCTCCTGAACGATGATCTCCAGGTCCTCAACGCGGGCAGGGCTCTCAGGGTCGAACGTGTAGATCATGATCAAATCAAGATGACTGGCGTAACTACTGAACGGGCGGAACGTCCCAGGCCAAGGCAGCTCCGGCCACTTGAAGTACGTATTGCCGGTGTACAGCGTAATCCGGCTCTGTGTTTGCACACCGTTGGCGGCCCGGCGAGCCGCCTTGACGTCGACCGCATGGAACCCGCCGCCAAAGGCGGAACCGGCGAGCTCGAGATCGGGGTACCCGCGTTCCGTGCCGCGGCGAACCTGCACTCCAGGCACTTGACGAGCCCGAGCGACTACGAAGTCCACGATGGACACTTCCAGCACGTTAGCCAGTGCCGCAGGTTCCTTGGGCAAAGGCAGCAGGTGGCCGCCCTGAATGAGACGCTCCTCCAGCTCCTCAGGACTGGCCGCATCCAGTGGCCACCACGACGTGCTGCTGATTCGCTGGAACACCCCTGCGACCTCGAACCGATAGTCCGAGCACTGCTCGCGCAGCCAGGTAGGTAGCTCAACAGGTTCCGCCACGCTGCCTCAGCCTGCCACAGTCGGCCAAGCTTGGAAGCGACGTTCCTGGTCCTGGCGAGGTTGAGGTCCGGCGGTGGCCCGCTGAGTGTATGTGTCCGTCCCTCCAGCCTCAAGCGTGACTGTGACCGCAGGACTACCAGCGCGGGGCGGAACGTGCTGGCACGATGTACACGCGAAGTCACGCTTGACCCTGGAGCCTCTACGGACACTCCGGTCAGAGACCAAGGGCCAGGCGGGAGCCTGCCCGGACCGGACCCGGACCACCGCCTGCAACATGCGGGCGGTCACGGCAGAAATAACCATGATCCGGAACATGCGCGGAATGGTCTCCGTCACCGGAGAAGCGAGCGATCGAGTCCAAGCAGGTAGAGCGGACAAATTCGCTGGACCGAACGGCCGGCACGTCTTGGAGGAGAAGTGCTGGAGGGTGGGTACCGATGAGGGTCAGATCATCCGAAAAGCCCCGTAATTCTGCCGCCCACGAATATCAGGCCCGCAAGGGCCAGAGCGAGAACCAGACCTATGCCCAATTGCCGCCACTGCGCGGATTTGCCATGTAGCAAGCTTCGCGTGTTCAGAACCAGCCAGCGCAAAGCCATCGCTGTCGCAGCCACGGCAAAGATGACGGTGGATTCTGTGTCAAGCGCTTGCTCTCGCGCGTCACTAATACCGTTCACGGTATCCAAGATCCGACGCGACACCGGCCATAGGCCGAGCAGTGCCAGTATCAGTACAAGCGCAGCCGACAATGGCCACATTTTCCATCCCCACACCCGACCCTCGTAGCGGAGAAGCGGTATCCGGATATCGGCATGTGGATCTACCCGGGTCCATCCGTAAGGGCCACCGTGGCGGTGCATACGGCGGGCAATCTCGTCAAGTTCACGGCCTTGCCGGACAATGGCTTGCACCTGGGGTGACGAGTCGTTTCTAAACAGGCGGCCAAGCTCCGTCAATGCCTCGACGGCGCCCTCCGTTGTGTCATCTCGCTCGTAGAGCAGGCGGCCGTGCGTAAGCCACGCTTGGGCGACCGCTAGGCGCAGGATGGCGGGCGCGTCCGGCGGAAGCGTAGTGGCGATGGCCTGCTCGGAGCTTATCCTGTCCTGCTGCCGGCCCTTGGCCAGCGCCCAGCGCAGGATGGCGTCCGGATCACCCGGCAGAGCTGGCGTGTCGATGGTTTCCTCGTGGAGGTGGTGGATGAGCAACTGGGTCTTTTCGTTGTGTGCGAACTGAACGATTGTCTGCAGGGCTGGCTCGTTTGTATCAGCCGCCCGGCTGATAACAACGTTGTATTCGTCTATTGCTCGATCCGCATTTCCTGGCGCCTCCTTATACCGCTTAGCCCACCAGCGCGCAATCTCCATGTGTGCGTCTGCCGCGGTTACCCGAAGCTCAGGATCATCGTCGGCTCTGCGTGCTGCTTCGCTAAGCGCCTCGAGGCCAGCGCCGGGCTGCTGGGACGCGACAATGAGAGCGTGGATGCCTCCCGCACGGACAGCGGCCTCTGGCGATGCCCGAAAGCGCTCGGCTAGCCGATTGCATGTTGCTACGATCTGCCCAGCGTCGGCAGTGGAGTGTTGGACCAGCGCGACTTGCGCGAGTGCCGCAACAGCTTCGCACGAAGATCCACTGGCAGCCTCAAATTCGGCACGTGCAGTTTTAGCGTTGCCAGCAACTACGGCTCCCCATCCTCGCTCCAACTCCGGGCTGCCTGCAATAATCTTCAGTTCCTCACGGCTCATCAAGCTGTAATCACGCAAGGTGTCTATAACACTCGTGCCAGGCGCATGTACATCAACAGGCATGATTCGCTGCACGATATGGGCCAGCGCCAAGGCAGCCAAGAAAAAGGCGACTGCGATGACCCAGCCATTGGTGATGAAGCCGACCATACATGCATCCTCGGGTTGAGTCGTCCTGGTTGGGGAAGTTACATGATGAACGATGTTCCACAATCCTGCCATCCTTCTGACTGGCGTTGAAACGAGCCGGGGAAGATTAGCCGCAAGGGTGGCCATAGACCATCACGTGCGACGCGAAGCGCCCTTGCGGGTGATCTCTGCCCTGCTGGACACTGGAGCGCCGGGAGAATGGTCGGCTCTTTCAGCCCGCGCGCCTGGTGCTGATCGTTAGGCGCTCAGCCGGTGCGGTGGGCTGCGGGGACGACTCGCGCGACGTCGCCGTGGCCCGGCAGGCCCTAAGAGCGGCAGGCGGCACCTCGGCGCGCACCGTTGCCCCGGCCTGTCCACTCGGTGACCGCGGGAGCGTGCCGCGCCTAGGTCAGCATCATCCTCGCGCGGGCGCTTGCCGGAAGCGGCGCCCGGCCGGGTACGGCGCGCTTCGCGCGCCCTTGAAGATCTGTAGAGACGGTTGTCACGGCATTCGAGAAGGCATCGAGAAGGCATCGACATCGAGAAGGCGTCGAGAAGGCGGAATGTGCTGTTCCGCTTGATGCTTGCCGACTCTGACCGTGATCGTGAAGGAGACGGTTGGGATAGATATCAGCGAAGCCTGTCCGGCCTCAACCGGTCCGGACAGCTACGCCTGAGCTACTGATGCGGTTGGGTTACTGTGATGGTCGGCCCACCAGAGGCGGACCCTGACCTGGAGGCATGTGTTGAGATGACCGCAGCATTTGCCTTGGTAGCTGCAGCTGCCTCCGAGACGGGTCTCGTCCGGCGGAACAACGAGGATGCGGCTTACTCGGGCCGTTGGCTGTTCGCGGTCGCTGACGGCATGGGTGGCCACGCCGCAGGTGAGGTCGCCAGCGCCGCGGTAATCGAGTCGCTGCGCACCCATGACACCGACGTGGGCGCCGGTGCCTTGCTCGAGGTCCTTGGCCACGCGGTGACGCAGGCGAACGCGGAGGTAGCGCGGCGGGCCGCCGAGGACCCGGCGCGGTTCGGCATGGGGACCACGCTCACAGCGATGCTGTGGTCAGGGAATACAGCCGCCCTGGTGCATATCGGCGATTCCCGAGCGTTTCGGCTACGGCACGGTCGGCTGCGCCAAATCACCGAAGATCACGTCCTTGGCAATCTTGTCTCGAATGCTGGTCCCCTGGCGCCGGTGCTCTCGCGGTACCTCGACGGCCGCCCGGATCGATCCCTGGATCTGGGCCTCCGCGAGCTGCGGACCGGCGACCGCTACCTTATCTGTTCTGATGGCCTTAGCCCGGTCGTAAGCGACGAGGCTATCGGTGCCGTCCTGGCGGCCGCGGCGGATCCT
>Ga0306920_100003807_pt1 | contig 19236 bp, 19 predicted proteins | sample flu12Cox44000170_FD_204666 | JGI IMG/M metagenome (GOLD analysis project Ga0306920, IMG submission 204666) | Lab enrichment of tropical soil microbial communities from Luquillo Experimental Forest, Puerto Rico - flux4day.12C.oxic.44.000.170 (v2)... | ecosystem: Environmental > Terrestrial >... | reverse complement strand
AAGTCATGGTCACTTCCCCGCCTGTCGTCGCCGGGCCGATCCCGGCGACGGCGACACTAGGGCCGAGCGGTGAGAAGGCAAGTGCGCGGCCCAACTGCGCGCGCGCCTGCTAGCGACCGGCTTAATGCGTCGTGCCCCGGGTCGCCGGGTCGGCCAATTCCCGGACGAGCTCGACAGCCTCGTGGCCGAACTCATTGGCCCTGTTCCACAACTCGTCGCGCGCTTCGCCGATGTAGTCCTGCTCCATCCTCGTGGGCGGCAGCATCGCTCCAAGGAGCGCCCCCGCAACCAAGCCGGCAACGCCGATGAGCCACGGATCGGTAGAGAGCTTTTCCGTTACCTGAGTGCCGGCCCGATTCGCCAGATCACCGGCAGCCCCCGCCCGTTGGAGGACAGCGCTGCCTGCGTCCCGGACCGAGCCGAGGGCGCCGCGCGCCGCCCCCGCCGCCTGATGAACCCAACCGTCACCGCGCCCCGAACTGGTGCCGCTCAGTGGCTCGCCATCAGGTCCGAGGATTTTTCCGGCCCCCGCTGCCTCGCTGCGGTCTCCGCCGATGCCGAGCTCCCCGGCAAATTCACCAACCTTGCGGCCGGCGGCCTGCACGCGGTCGTCATAAGCCACCCGCTCGACAAGGCCGGTCTTGCTGGCCACCAACCAGGCGATGCCGACCCCAATCAAGGACAGTGGAACCCAGTTGGTCTGAAGCGCTCCAGCGACCTCGCTGCTCTGGCGATCCGCCCCGTAGAACTCCGTACTCATACGGCTTTCCTTTCTCTGTTCTCTGTCTCGCGTTACGAGATCTGATCCCGAATCCATTCCTCGTCCTCGCGCAGTGAGTTAAGGGTGCGCCGTGGAACGAGGGTGTCAGCAGCCAAGCGACTCTTGCCGAAGAACAGCAGACCGGCCCCGATCGCTAGCACGACAACGCCAACGATCAGCGCAGCTAGCCACGGCGCAACTACCTTAGCGAGACCTAGTATTGCGGCCGCGATCAAGGCCAGCCAGCCGCTGAAAGCAATCAGCCCCCCTGCGGCGATCGCACCGGTTCCCATTCCCAAACGGCCGAGCTTTTCACCGATTTCGGCCTTGAAAAGCGCGATCTCCTGTCTGACGAGAGTGCCGGTCTCGTTGGCAAGGTCCGCCAGCAATGCTGCAATTGACCGGTCGGATCTGGGGCGTCGAGCCGAGAGATCGGGCCCGAGCCTCTCATCCGACAGCATCAGCGCGACTCCATCGCTCCGGATGATCCGGCTGCGTGACCAGCAGTCTCGCTGATGTGGCCGGCGGACCCGCGCGCGCTCGATACGGCTGCCGTGACCTCGCGCGCGGCCTCGCGGGAGTCACGCGTCGCACCTCTATCTCGGCTCGGCGCATTGACCGCTGTCCAAAGCAGGCGTCCGACCAGGAAGCCAGCGGCTACCGCGCCGAGGACAAAGAGTGTGGGCTGCCGCCGCGCAAAGTCTTCGGTCTCGGCGACGAGTTCGTTCCATCGGCGGCCGTGCAAGCCGTGGGCAAGGCTTCTAACCTGGTCACCCGCATCCTGGACGTAGCGGCCGATCATGCGATTTTGCGACACATGGAGTGAACGCGCTGCGCCTTCCAGCGCGTCGGCGAATCCATGCACACGGTCGGCAATCTGCCGTTTTTGCTCCTCCAGCAGCGATTCGGCGGACGATCGGGCCGCATCCATGAACTCGGCCACGACGCTGCGCTCGCCGCCCTCATTCATCGCCGCACGGTTCCTTTCCGACATGCCCTGCTGGGCGATCACGCTGGAAGAACCCATAATCCTCTCAGCCATGCGTCCGCCTCCGAAACCAGCTTTGTGTTGCTATCCTACTGCGCCAACGGATTTGTTCCACCTCAGGTTCCTGTAACGGATGAGGAACCCCCTAGCGATTTTGTTGTCTAACCGCTGCCACAGTTTGCCAGATAATTGAGAAAGAAGCGGCCGCGCCCGAAATTGCTGGCGGGGGAGTGTGGGGGTGCTCGGAATCGAGACCATAGCAGTCGAAGTCCATGGCTGAGCCGAAGCTAAGGCTCGACCCCGCGGACCGCATCCGACCGCCGCGCGGCGCTCGCGCCTCGCGGCAACGCGGGCGCGAGAAGGGAATGCTGACGCGAGCCGCCAAGCTCGGCGTGTTGCTGCTGTTGTGGGTCGCGATCGTCGGCGGCCTCGTTCTCGGTTATTTCGCCCTGACCCTTCCCGATACCGGTGAACTCACCCGCGCCGAGCGGCGTCCGAGCGTCACGATCCTGGCGGCCGACGGCAGCCTGCTGACGACGTTGGGCGACCTCTTCGGACAGCCGCTTACCCTGAAGGAAATGTCGCCCTATCTGCCGAAGGCCGTTGTCGCGACCGAGGACCGCCGGTTCTACAGCCATTTCGGTGTCGACCCGATCGGGCTCGCGCGGGCCCTCTTCGCCAATATCGCCGCAGGGCACGTGGTCCAAGGCGGCAGCACGATAACCCAGCAGCTCGCCAAAAACCTGTTCCTGACCCCCGAGCGCAGCCTTTCTCGCAAGATCCAGGAGACATTGCTCGCGCTCTGGCTCGAACACCGCTTCTCGAAGAGGCAGATCCTCGAGATCTACCTCAACCGGGTCTATCTGGGGGCCGGCACCTACGGGGTCGATGCAGCGGCTCACCGCTACTTCAACAAATCGGCGAGGCAAACAAACCTTTATGAAAGCGCCGCCATTGCCGGCCTGCTGAAAGCGCCGACCCGGTTCAACCCAACCCACGATCCCGACAAGGCCGCAGCGCGGACCGCGCAAGTCCTCGCCAAAATGGCCGACGCCGGGTTTGTCACGAGCACGCAAGCGATGGCCGCCCTAAGCGGCGGTACTTCGCTCACGACGGTGCCTATTACCCGGCCGGGCGCTCGTTATTTCGCGGATTGGGTCGCCGAGCAATTGGGCGGCTTTGCCGACATGGGCAACCGTGACTTGACCGTGGTTACGACGCTCGACCCGCGCATGCAGGCCCAGGCCGAAGCAGCAATTGCCGACGTCATCGCCCGCGAAGGGAGCAGAATGGCGGTGACCCAGGGCGCGCTGGTAGCGATGTCGCCGGACGGAGCGGTGCGCGCCATGGTCGGCGGCCGCGATTACAGCCAGAGCCAGTTCAACCGCGCGACCCAGGCGCAGCGGCAACCCGGCTCGGCGTTCAAGCCGTTTGTCTACCTGGCGGGGTTGGAGGCGGGGCTGCGCCCCTACGACCAATTTCTCGACGCGCCGATCCGGGTCGGCAGCTGGCAGCCGCGCGATTACACCGGCCGCTACCAGGGAGAGATGACGTTCGCCGATGGGCTGGCCCAGTCTGTCAACACGATCGCCGTCCAGGTGGCGCAGCGCGCCGGCATCCGCAATGTCGTGGCGGTTGCTCACCGGCTCGGAATTTCTTCCGAGCTCACCCCGGAGATGAGCCTTGCTCTCGGTACCAACGAGGTGAACCTGCTGGAGCTGGTCTCGGCCTTTGCTACGTTTGCCAATGGCGGCAACGGGGTTTGGGCTCACGGTATCTCTGAAGTTCGCGACAACACCGGAAAGATCGTGTTTCGCCGTACCGGCTCCGGCCTGGGGCAGGTGGTGAACCCCGAATTCACCGCTGAAATGAACGAGATGCTGGGTGCAGTGATCGATCACGGTACCGGCCGAAGCGCTGCCCTGACGCGCCCTGCCGCCGGTAAGACAGGCACGACCCAGGACTACCGGGACGCCTGGTTCGTCGGCTACACCGCCGATCTCGTCGCCGGAGTGTGGCTCGGCAACGACGATAATTCGCCGATGAACAAGGTGACCGGCGGCTCGCTTCCGGCGCAGACCTGGCGCCGTTTTATGCTGGCTGCGACGCAGGCAATGCCGGTGCGGCCGCTGCCCAGCGCGCCGTCGCCCCCCGCCGGTGTGCTCGCCTCAGCGCCGCCGCGGACTGGCGGTGCCGGCTTTTTCCAAAACTTCTTCGGGCTTTTCGGGCCGAGATGAGGGAAGCCCTCACCCACCATCACTGTGCCGATGGTGGGTGAGGATAACCCGTCAGCGCAATGGCGAGAACGACGCCGGGACGACCAGCATGTTCTCCTGCTTGATGAACTGACCGCGCGTATTCGGCGGCCAGGCACCGGTCGCGCGGGCCTCGTCGCGGATGCGGAACCGCTCTGCCGCATCCTTGTAGGCCCAGATGTGGATCCATTGGTTGAGCGGCCCGAGTTCGGTGTGGCCCGCCGCCGCCAGAGGCGACAGCTTCACCCGGCCCTCGATCCGCTCGGCCCAGCGCTCGATGACAGTCGGCGCCGCTCCGGGCAACATCGTATAGGTGCGGATCTCGTAAAGGTTGCCGTGCTGGCGCGGCGTGAACGCCGGGCAGAACGGCGCCGCATTTACGATCTTGCTCTCCATCTCGACGATGAATTCCTGGATTTTTGGCGGCCAGTTCGAGATCGACTGCGAGCGCACCCGCGTCCGATGCTGCAGATCGTCGTAGGGCCAGATGTGGATGATCCGGTTCAGCGGCCCGACCTCGGTATGGAAAAATGCGCCGAGCGGCGACACCTTGACACGTTCGGTCAGCGCCTCGCCAAACCGCTTTTCGACCTCCGGCACCGAGCCGGGCTGCAACAGATAGGTCCGCATCTCAAAGATCATCGACCTCACTCCCTTTTCTGAGTCGGGCAGGTAACCTTAGATCAAGAATGGCGGCTAAGGTAGCCGCGCTAGCCGCTCCGTCAAAAGATCGTAGAAGCCGTCGGCGTCGACCGTGTTCATAAAGTGCACATTGGGTTTTCTGCCGGTTACGCCCCACCAGTCGACCACCGTCATTCCGGCGGTCAGCGGGCTTTCGGTTTCGACCGCCACGTTGATCTCGCGTCCTTCATAGAGGTCTGGGCGCAGCAGGTAGTCAATGACGGCAGGATCGTGCAGCGCCTTGGCGCGCTCCCCGAACTTGGCCCGGCGGTTTCTCTCGAAGGCTCCCAGCAACGCAGCTACCGCCTTGCCGCAGCGATTGGGTAGAGCGCGCAATGCCGTCAGGCGATCCTCTGTGGTGACCAAGCGGTGCGTGACGTCGAGCGGGATCATCGTGATCGGGATGCCGCTGCCCAAGACAATCGCCGCGGCGTGCGGGTCAACATGGATATTGAATTCGGCCGCTGGGGTCACATTCCCGAGCTCGAAGCACGACCCGCCCATCACGACCAATTCGCGGACCTTGCCGACGATCTCCGGCGCCTTGACGAGCGCCATCGCGATATTGGTCAACGGACCCAGCGCGCATAGCGTGATCGCCGCAGGCGTCGCCGACGATAATGCCTCGATTAGAAAATCCACGCCATGCTGGGCCTGCAATGGAATTGTCGGCTCGGGCAATAGCAGATTGTCGCAGTCGGTTTGCGCATGAACCCGATCTGCAGTGGCCAGCGGACGCACCATCGGCCGTTGACAGCCGGCATAAACCGGCACGTTGCGACAACCGGCCAACTCACAGATCCGCCGCGCGTTTCGCTCAGTCAGGGGGAGCGGGAGATTTCCTGCAACTGCGACAATCCCCAAGACCTCCAATTGCTCAGTCGCCGCCAACGCCAACAGGATCGCGACGGCATCGTCCAAGCCGGGATCCGCGTCGATGATGATCTGCCGGCGCATCAACTCACCATCGCGCGGCCGCAAGGCGGACAGGGTTCATTCCTCCGGCACTCCGGCCCCGCGCACGGTCGCGGTCTCTTTGGCACACCCCAATATCCACCCGCTCTGAGATCGGGCAATGCGATTTCTATAGCACGAAGTGGCCCGCGACGCGTCCTCGGAAAACAACGTTACGGCTCAATCGATGGTTCAGGTCGCAGGCGCAATGGCCCCGGATAGCGGCAGCACCAGGAGCGCGCTGAAACGTCGCTTGTTAAATTGACAAGTGTTGCGACTTTTGCTATCATCCAACGATGTCGCTCATTTCGGCCGTTCCGAGACTGGACCGCGCATTGCCACTCTTGCGATTGAAACAGCGGCAAAATAGCGGGCAGTCTCGCTGTTCGTCACATTGCGGAACCAGCAGCGGCCTAGGATATCTGCGGAGAAACGAGATTATAGTTCGCTGATAATTTTCGGCAAAACAGCAAAAACAGCAGGAACTGCCCAGCGGCGTCTTATCTTGTGCATCTTAGGCACGCGTCTGCGTGTCAGCGGCGCAGCACCAGCAACTTTTTGATCTCGGCGATCGCTTTGGCCGGGTTGAGGTTCTTTGGGCAGGTGCGTGTACAGTTCATGATTGTGTGGCAGCGGTACAGCCGGAACGGGTCCTCAAGCTGGTCGAGACGGTCGCCGGTCTTCTCGTCGCGGCTGTCGGCGATCCAACGATAGGCCTGCAGCAACACCGCGGGCCCCAGATAGCGCTCACTGTTCCACCAATAGCTCGGGCACGCGGTGGTGCAGCAGAAGCACAAGATGCACTCCCACAGCCCATCGAGTTTTTCGCGCTCCTCGACCGATTGCGGTCGCTCGCGGTCGGGCGGCGGCGGGCTTACAGTCTCCAGCCAGGGCTGAACCGACTGATACTGCGCGATGACATGCGTCAGATCGGGTACCAGATCCTTGATGACTGGCATGTGCGGGAGCGGGTAGATCCGCACGGCGCCCTCGATATCCTCGATCGCTCTCAGGCAGGCCAATGTGTTGGTGCCGTCGATGTTCATCGCGCAGGAGCCGCAAATTCCTTCCCGGCACGAGCGGCGGAACGTCAGGGTCGTGTCGATCTCGTTCTTGATCTTGATCAACGCGTCGAGAACCATCGGACCGCAATCGTTGAGATCGATCTCAAAGGTGTCGATGACCGGGTTCTTTCCGTCATCCGGTTTCCAGCGGTAGATTTTGAACTCGCGCAGCCGAGTCGCGCCTGGCGGCCCCGCAAAGGTCTTACCGGTACCGATTTTCGAGTTCCGCGGCAGCGTGAATTCGGCCATCGCAAGTACTCAGCGCGTCGTCCGTAAGAGAACAAGATCGTCGCCCCCGAGGCGGGGGCCCGGGGTCCGAAGCGCCGGAGCTTGCAGCGCCTGGATACCCGCTTTCGTCGGAATGACGGAGCCTAACGTTGAAGCCATTGCGGCACGCTCAATACACCCGTGCTTTGGGGGGAAATGCCTTTACCTCGTTCGACAGAGTAAAGAGATGAACCGGGCGATCGCCGAGCTTGACGCCGCCGTCGCCGTCCAGCCAGGCGAGCGTGTGCTTCATCCAGTTCCGGTCGTCGCGTTCCGGGTAATCCTCGCGGGCATGCGCGCCGCGACTCTCGGTCCGGTTCTCGGCGGAGTGTAGAGTGACAACGGCCTGCTCGAGCAAGTTCTCCAGCTCCAGCGCCTCGACCAGGTCGGTATTCCAGATCATCGACCGATCGGATATGCCGAGCTCGCCAAAGCTGTCGGCCACCACGTCGATCCGGCTGACCCCCTCCCGCAGCACCTGCGCGGTCCGGAACACGGCACAGTTGTTCTGCATCACGCGCTGCATGTCGAGCCGGATCTCGGCGGTTTTGCGAGAGCCGTGTGACTGCCGTACGGCATCGAGCCGAGCCACCGCCTCCTCACCGGCACCGTTCGACATCGGCTTGTGCGGCGTACCCTGGCGGACCAGCTCCGCGGCACGGTGGGCGGCAGCCCGGCCGAACACGATGATATCGAGCAGCGAGTTGCATCCGAGCCGGTTGGCACCGTGCACGGACACCGAAGCCGCTTCGCCGATTGCCATCAGCCCGGGGACGACGGCCTCCGGATTATCCGAGGTCGGCCGCAACACCTCTCCGTGATGGTTTGTCGGGATGCCGCCCATGTTGTAATGGACCGTCGGCAACACCGGGATCGGCTCACGCGTCACCTCGACCCCGGCAAAGATCTTGGCTGTTTCGGAGATACCCGGCAGACGCTGGTGTAGGACCTCGGGCGAGAGGTGCTCGAGATGGAGCAGGATGTGGTCCTTCTCCGGCCCGCAGCCGCGGCCTTCGCGGATCTCGATCGTCATCGCCCGGCTGACGACGTCGCGCGATGCCAAATCCTTGGCGTGCGGCGCGTAGGCTTCCATGAACCGCACGCCCTCGCTGTTTGTCATATAACCGCCCTCGCCGCGGGCACCTTCGGTAATCAGGCAGCCGGCACCGTAGATCCCAGTTGGGTGGAACTGGATAAACTCCATGTCCTGCAACGGCAGCCCGGCGCGCAACACCATCGCGTTACCGTCGCCGGTGCAAGTGTGCGCCGAGGTGCAGGATAAATACGTCCGGCCATAACCGCCCGTCGCGAGAACGACGAGATGCGCGCGAAAACGGTGCAAGGAGCCGTCCTCGAGGTTCCATGCCATGACCCCGCGGCACGCGCCTTCGTCGTCCATGATCAGGTCGAGCGCAAAATATTCGACGAAAAATTCCGCGTGGTTGCGAACGCATTGCTGATAGAGCGTGTGGATGATGGCGTGACCGGTACGATCGGCGGCTGCACAGGCTCGCCTCGCCGGATCGCCTTCTCCGTACTCCGTCATGTGGCCACCGAACGGGCGCTGATAGATGAGGCCCTCCTCGGTGCGGGAGAACGGCACGCCGAAATGCTCGAGCTCGATCACCGCTGGGATCGCTTCGCGGCACATGTATTCGATCGCATCCTGGTCGCCGAGCCAGTCGGAGCCCTTTACCGTGTCGTACATGTGCCAGCGCCAGTCATCCGGGCCGATATTGCCGAGCGCAGCACCGATCCCGCCCTGGGCGGCGACGGTGTGGCTGCGGGTCGGAAAGACCTTGCTGATGCAGGCCGTTCGCAACCCCTCGTTGGTCATTCCCAATGTCGCCCGCAGACCAGCACCGCCGGCGCCGACGACAACCACGTCATAGCTGTGATCAGTGATTTTGTAGGCCGGCGGCATGCGGGGCTCCAATCAGCTCGTCGATCCCAGAGCAATGCTGAGCACTGCGAAAATCCCCGCCACGGCGAATGCGAAACTGAGCAGGCGGACAGCGACGATGAGACCGATCTTGGCAAGCTCAGTATGAACGTAGTCCTCGATGACTACCTGGAGTCCGAGCGACACGTGATAAAAGGTCGCGATGAGGAGCAACACAAACAGGATGGCCGGCAGCGGGAGGCCGACCCAGTTCTGCACGGTCTCGATGTCGGCGCCGACGAGGCTGATGACAGAGGCTACGAACCAAAGGGTCAACGGCACCAGCGCAATCGCGGTGATGCGCTGGGCCCACCAGTGTTCGACACCCTCCTTCGCCGAACCCAGTCCGATTGCGCGACCGAGCGGCGAGCGCATCCGCGATGCCATCATCTCAGGAGACCCAGCGCGCTATCCCGGCAATCCAGGCAACCAAAGTCAGCGTGGCGGTCGCGCCGACGACAATCCAACCGCCGAGATAGGTCGATTCGAGGTCGAGGGCGTGGCCGGTATCCCAGACGAGATGACGGACGCCGTTGCACAAGTGATAAAACAGCGAAACGGTCCAGCCGAACAACAGCAAGAGTCCGATCCAGGAACCGAGAAAATCCTGGACGCCTTCATAGGCTTCCGGCCCGGAAGCAGCGGCCACCAGCCACCACACAAGCAGAATAGTTCCGGCACTCAACACCAGGCCGGCAGCGCGATGAAGGATCGACAGGACAGAGGTGAGTTGCCATCGATAGATCTGGAGGTGCGGCGAAAGCGGCCGGTCGGCGGATCTCATCTAAGGCAATTCCGGAATGTGCCTTTTGGTCGGCCGGTGAATTAGACCGCGTGCCGCGCAGTGTCAACGGAAGCTCGCCGCGCAGCCTCTCTCATTTGCCGACCGATAGCCGATCGATCTCTTCGCTCAGCGCCACCAGCCGGCGCGCATTCTCCACGTGCAGGTTTTCGATCAGTTGGCCCTCCACGAGCGCAACACCTTTGCCTGAAGCCACCGCTTCGCCGTGCGCCGCGATGATCCGGCGCGACCATTCGATCTCCTCTTTTGTTGGCGCAAAGGCGGCATTGGCGGAAGCGATTTGCTTCGGGTGGATAAGGGTCTTCCCGTCGAAGCCGAGTTCGCGCCCCTGCCGGCAGGCGGCCGCGAAGCCCTCGTCGTCGGAAAGATCGAGGTTGACGCCGTCGAGGATCGCCAGCCCGTTGGCACGGGCCGCCAGAATGGCAAGGCTGAGGGAGGTCAGCAGCGGCAGGCGATCGCGGCTCGGAACCGCATGCAGGTCCTTGGTCAGATCCGAGGTGCCGAGAACGAGGGCCGCGAGCCTCGGACCGGCTGCCGCGATCTCCCGCGCATAGAGGATGCCGCGCGGCGTTTCCAGCATGCACCAGACGGCGAGCTCGGAAGCGCCGAATGCGTCGAGCAGCGAGATTGTTAACGCCGTCCGGTCCGGGTTTTCGATCTTCGGCAACAGCACCGCGTCGATCGGCATCGACGCAGCCGCCGCGAGGTCGGCATGCCCCCACGGCGTGTCGATGGCGTTCACCCGCAATACCAGCTCGCGGTCGCCATAGCCGCCCTCTGCGAGAGCCGCCGCAACTATTGCCCGTGCGCTCTCCTTGGCCTCCGGGGCCACCGCGTCCTCGAGATCGAAAATCAGCCCGTCGGCGGCCAGACCTCGCGCCTTCTCCAGTGCGCGCGGGTTAGAGCCGGGCATGTAAAGCAGACTGCGGCGCGGGCGTAGCGTGGCGGGCATGGAGGTGTGCGGTTTTGTCGTTCAGCTAGCTATACGATCGCCAGCGTCGGGACGCAAAAGGCTCCCTGGGGCAGCCGGAGGGGTGTCACGCGGATGCTGACCGACGCGGCGACGAAATCAGGCCAGCGCGACATCGTTGCCGAGATAATCGCGCAAGAAACCGCCACCCGCGCTTTACCGGCCATGCAGCGCGCCGCACGCTGGCTTTCCTGAGTCACATTTGTATCGGCGCGATCAGGCCGACATCGTCATCTTTAATGTTACTGATGCGGTCGCTGACCGGAGCGATCGTCATTGCGCCGGTATAGGGTATTAGCAGCCGTTTTGCGGTGGCGTCGGGTGCGCTGAGCCAGCGTTGGTAATCGGCGGGCGCAATGATAGCCGGCATGCGCTCGTGGACCTCTCTGACCAATCTGTTCGCCCGCGTCGTGACGATCGTGAACGTCTCGACCGGTTCGCCCACCTCGGGTGTCCACTTTTCCCAGAACCCGGCAAATGCGCAGAGCGCTCCATTGCGCAGCCCGATCTTGTACGGCTGCTTCCGCGCCCCTCGCGTCTGCCATTCGTAAAAGCCGTTGGCGGGCACGAGGCACCGTCGGCCTGTGAAAGCCTCGCGGAAGACCGGCTTGTCGTCGATTTCCTCGGCGGGCGCGTTGATCATGCGGGCGCCCAGCGAGAGATCGCGCGACCACGATGGTACTAGGCCCCAGCGCGCCATGTGCACGCTCCTGGTTTTCCCCTCCCCACGGATGATGGGCGAAGATTGGGTGGGCGCGATATTGTACCGCGGCACCAGGTCGAGTCCGTGTTCGAGGCTGAACTTCTTCTTTAATTCAGCCGCAGATGCTATCAGGTAAAAGCGCCCGCACATGGATCAACTATCGCGCACCAGCCGCCGCGTGAGCAAGAGGCTGTGGCAACCCACGATGCCAGAGCTCGGGTATCTCGCTGGTTTATTCCTGCGGAAGGGATTATCGTTAATCGTTGCACAAAACCGCGCCCAACGCGGGATGGGAGGAGAGACCGGAATGACGCTCACAAAGCCCGATACACTGTCTCGTCGCGAGATGTTGCCCTTGCTGGGCGGGGCCGTTGCCATGGCAGCCGTTGTGCCCCGTGCCGCCGTCGCCGACCAGTCCGGCTCCATCGGAAAGCCGCCCGGCGCAAAGGGGCGCTTCGTCTATGTCGGCACCTACACCTTTCCGGGCACCGCCCCGGGCGGAACGCATCAAAGCCAGGCCAAAGGCATTTATGTGTTCAAGATGAACCCCAACGACGGCGGGTTGACATTGCTTCAGGTCGCCGAGATTCCGAACCCGTCCTACCTTGCGCTCGATCCGGGGTTACGGCACCTATATTGCGTCAACGAGATGACAGACGGGGGTGTCAGCTCCTTTACGATCAATCCGAGGAGCGGGATGCTGACCTTCATGAATATGATGCCGACAAACGGTCAGGATACCACACATCTCAGCGTGCAGCCGTCGGACCAGTATCTGTTCGCGGCCAGCTACACGAGCGGCAACTTTCAGGTTTTTCGCATCGCGACTGACGGTTCGATCGGAGCCATGACAGATAATTTTCAGAGCGTCGGCAACGGGACCGGACCCAACCCGGCCCGTCAGGAAGGGCCGCACGCGCATCAGATACTCACCGACCTCGATGGCAATCACGTATTCGGCGTCGATCTCGGCGCCGACAAGGTCAATGTCTGGAACCTGGACCCCGGTACGGGCAAGCTCATCCCGAATACGGTGCCTTTTGCCCCGGTCGCGTCCGGCTCCGGATCACGGCACATGGCTTTTCATCCCGATCGGCAGCACGCCTATGTTCTGTCGGAGCTGGCCTCATCCGTCACCGTCTTCGACTACGATCCGGCGCGTGCCGCATTCACTTGGCAGCAGACGATTTCGACGTTGCCGCCCGATTTTACCGGCACGAACACAACTGCGGAAATCCGCATCCACCCGACCGGCCGGTTTCTCTACAATACGAATCGCGGCCACAACAGCGTGACGATGTTCAAGATCGAGCCGAAAACGGGCGAACTCGAAGTGATCGGATGGGAGTCGACCCGTGGCCAATGGCCGCGCGGCATGAACATCGATCCCTCAGGGACCTTTCTCTACGCAGCCAACCAGAATACCGACAACATCGCCGTGTTCCGCATCCAGCAGGACAACGGCAGGCTCCGCTTCAGCACACTCGTCAACACGCCGACACCGGTCGATGTCGAATTTGGCGCGATGGTGACCTGATTTCTACCAGAGCAGCTGTCATTGCGAGGCGCGCAGCGACGAAGGAATCCCGATCGGACAAGCGCTCAGCGGCACGAGATTGCTTGGCTGCGCTCGCAACGACGACCTCAATCTGCGTTAGCGCAACGGCGCAAAGGCAGTCTCTCGAGTTCGTAATAAAATCACCAGAGTGACGACCGCGGCGAGGATCACATAGAAGGCCGGCGCGTGATTGTTGTCGGTCGCGCGCACGAGAAAGGTCGCGATAAACGGCGCGAACCCGCCGAAAATCGCGACCGCGGTGTTGTACCCGATCGACAATGCGGTATAGCGCACCCGCGTCGGAAAGATCTCGGCATAGTAGGCCGGGCACGCCCCCGCATAAGGTACGTAAAGCAGGACCATCAGTAGCTGCGCCAAAACCGCCAACCCCACATTGCCCGACGAGGCCATCAAAAAAAATGGATAGCCCAGTACGACATAGCCGATGCAGGAGGCGATCAAAAGCGGCCGCCGCCCGACCCGGTCCGACAGCCAACCCATAAACGGCAATAGAAGCACGAATACCGCGAGGCACGACGTGCCAATCCACAATGCCGTGCCCTGTGGCAATTTGCCGACCGACGTCATGTAGCTCGTGAGATAGACGAGCGCGATGTAGTAAGCGACCGTGTTGTGCAAAGTCACGCCGAAGCCGAGCAGGGTCTCACGCGGATATTGTCTCAGAGCCTCTCCGAGCGGCGCGGCGGCGACCGCGCCCTTCTCCTCGATCTCGGTGAATTTGGGCGTGTCGTCGAGCCGCCAGCGCAGGTAGAAGCCGACCGCGCCGACGGCAATACCGAACAGAAACGGCAGCCGCCAGCCCCAGGCGAGCCGGTCGGCCTGCGTCAAGGCCGCATTGAGCAACGCCGCAGTCAGCGAGCCGAGCAGAAAGCCGCCCCCCACCCCGACCAGTTGCCACGAGCCGAAGAAACCGCGCCGCTCCGCGGGCGCGAATTCCACGATGTAGGAGGTCGAGCCGCCCCATTCGCCGCCCGCCGAAAGCCCCTGAAACAACCGCACGATTACGAGGAGGGCCGGCGCGAGCACGCCGACCTCGCCATAGGTCGGCAGCAGCCCCATCGCGAAGGTCGCCAGGGCCATGACGAAAACCACAGTGCTCAACGCCTTGCGGCGGCCGTGGCGGTCACCGTAGATGCCGAACACGATCGACCCGACCGGCCGCATCACAAAGCCGACACCAAACACCGCAAATGTCGATAGCAATGAGACGACCGGGTCGCCGCTCGGGAAGAACAGCTGCGATATCGTCGGCACGAGATATCCGTAGACGCCGAAATCGTACCATTCGAGTACATTGCCGATGACGCCGGCGGTGATCGCTTTGCGATATTGTGTGCCGGCTTCCACCGGGAGATTGGCTGCCGCGACTGTCATGCGGGTGTATCAGGCGCTGCCGGCGCCGATATGCGCCACCGCCTCGATCTCCACTTTGAGTGACGGGGTTGCCAGCGCGGCCACCTGGACCAGGGTCGAGGCCGGGAAGTTGCCCGTGAAAAATTCTCGTCTTGCTTGCCACACCTTTTCGCGCTGCGTGATGTCGGTAACGAAGATCGTCACCTTGACAACATCGGCCATGCTGCCGCCTCCCGCCGCGAGGAGATTGCGGATCTTGGTGAAGATCACCTTGGCCTGCGCGTATTCGTCTCCTTCGGTCCCGGCAGCAGTCATGCCGGCGACGTAGGCGACCCCGTTCACGACGAGGCAGTTCGACCAGGTACCAGGCTGAGGCTCGGCCACCTCGGGGCTAACCGCACGGACAATCTTGCTCATCGCTATGCTCCTATTTGCTCCTTGAGTTTGGCGACGCGGTCCAAAATCGGCAGGACCTCGTCGGGCTTGGCCGGCGGCACCGGGAAATTCACCCGGACGACGCCGAGGTCGCGGTAGCGCTTCAAGAGATCCGGGTCTTCCGGCGCGCCGCCGAGAGTCACCGGCAGAGACTGCGGGTCGCGGCCGGCCTCTTCGGCCATCTTCCGGAAACGCGGCAGATAATCCAGCGGATCGCCGTAACGGTCGCCGCCGGCGATCGGGAACCAGCCATCGCCGTAACGGACCGCGCGGCGCGCCGCCCACGGGAAGGCGCCACCGACAAGGACCGGCGGGTGCGGTTTCTGCACCGGCTTTGGCCAGGTCATCATCGGCGAGAAATCGACGATGTCACCGTGGTATTCCGCGGTCGATTTGGTCCAGATCTCCTTCACCGCCTCGATCTGCTCGCGCATCTTCTTAAATCGAGACGTGAACTCGGTGCCGTGGTTCTCGATCTCCTCGGCGTTCCAGCCGCCGCCGATGCCGAACAGAAACCGCCCGTTGGACACCTGGTCGAGCGAGGCGACGAGCTTGGCGGTCTGGATCGTGTCACGCTGGATCACTAGGCACACACCGGTGCCGAACTTGAGGCGCTTGGTGACGGATGCCGCCGCGCTCAGGGTCACAAAAGGGTCCATCACATCGTAGTACCGCTTTGGCAGTTCGCCGCCGCCTGGCGCCGGGGTGCGCCGCGGCACCGGAATATGCGAATGCTCGGCAACCCACAGCGCGTCGACCCCCCGCTCCTCCAGCGCCATCGCCAACTCGGTGGGTGAAATCGAGTAATCGGTGAAAAAAATCGAAGCGCCGAATTCCATGGGTCAGCCTCGCTGCTTTGTTCCGATGGCGATGCTACCCCGACCCGCGCAGCGAATAAAGCGCCCCACTTATTTGACTAATGTCAGGGTTGCGGGCCGTATTTCGTCAGCGCACACTCACTTTTCGGTAGGGCACGGCTACATTCGGGGGGACACGATGGCCGAATCACATTTTTGGCAGGCGCTCAGCGACACAATTCATCGTTCCGTCAATCTGCGAGTCATCACTATGGTTGGTGATGCGCAGGTGCAAGGCACGCTGGAAACTTTGCGGGTGAGCGCGCCGGCCGCCAGCTCTAGCACGCTGGTCACCGATATCAACATCGTCGGTGGGGACATTGCGATGATCATGAGCGAGAAGCTGCTTGGTGCCGATTATGCTGAGCTGCGTGCGGCGCACCTAGCGGCGGTAACGCAGGCTCAGGACATCATCGCGCGCAACGCCAGCATCCTCGTTTCGATCGCCAAGGAAATCGGCAATCAGCTTGGCGCCCTGCCCCCACCCTCCTCGTCGGGCCCTGACCGTGGTACCGGCAACCGTGGCTGACGCCGATCTGCGCCGCTCCAAACAGCCGCGGGCTGCGGCGTCAAGCGTGAGGCAATAATGGATTCGGGCTTCGACCTGACCGGCACGGCACGCAGTCTGCTCAATATCGAGATCAACACGATCGTCCGGGACAATATGACGGCCGAGCCGATGCCGCCATTGCCGCATGCCCTGCTCGATATCGCGGGCTATTACGCGGGCGAGCTGTGCGCGCTTGGCGTGGACCTGGCCATCTACTTCGCTGCAGCGCCCGCGGACCCCAGCATGATCACGCTGGCCTGGGCCGACAATCCGAACTCGGTCAGTGAGTTGCTGACTGTATGCGCCGACACATTCGACCGCTTGCGTTGGGCTGCGAAGAACGCGAGCAAAGCACAGGGACCCCAGGCGGTGCGAATTACGCCAGCCAAACGAATCCTGCTCGACCGCATCGTCAATAATTGCGACGCGATCAAGGAGATGTTCAAACGGCTCGACCCGAGCACGGCTCAATTCATCGGCAAGACCCGGGCTCAATTGGTGGGTATAACCATCCGGCGTGGCAGCTACGCCGTCCAAGTCGATGACCTTATCGCGCTGCAGAAGATGTGGGACATCGGGGTCGAAGAGATCGTGGCCCAGACCCTCGTTCACGTTACTGGGGATATCACGATGCGAGTGCCGGAGGCGCTGGGCCGGCCTGGATCGGAAACGCTGTTCGCGATTCATCGTCAGAGCATTGATGTGTCTGTTGCCTGTTGGCACTACCTGCTGGACGTCATCCGGGAGATTGCCGGCGCGACAGTTCGTGTTTTGCTCGGACGGACAGGCTGATACCGCGATGATACAGTAGCCGATGCAGCGCTGGGCCGCCTCCGTCGTAGCGGATGTCAATGCTTTGGCTACAGCTTGGGGCTCGGTAGAGGCGGCTGGCGATCCGCCTGGCGCGACGCATCTCAGTTCTTGTCGCATCGCCGCGCCTTAATCGATACGGAAGCGCCGACGCAGGAGGGCGTCCGAGTCGTACTGCGCACTCGGATGCGGCTCACTGGTGACGTGCAGACCGATATCCTCCGGTCATGGTTGAATGGCACATCACCCGCATTCGTCGACGAGCTCGTCAGGAGGCATTTTAGCTCGGTCGCTGCCGCTGTACAGGGCTGGTCTGTCGTGCCAGCCGGGATCCGATTGGGTTCGCTTTGCACTGTGGCCTTAGGAATAATTCCAGGGAGCGCATATTCAATCCGCTTGGCGCTCCGGGCTGAGTGGCAAATGCTTATCTCGGCACTGCTGCTGAATTGGTGGGTGCTGTCGGGCATTGCCATTGCCGTTTTCGGCTTCTTGCTGCGTCGTATCCTACGTCTCTGGCTGCAATGGAAATTCCGCGGGGGCCTTTCGATCCGCTAAGCCCCATAAATGCAGGATCTCCGAACCCAGTCATCCAGGAACCGCCTCTGGCAGCCGCCGTCAGCGCGCGAGAGCTTGCTGAATCGCTCGCCAGACCCGCTCCGGGGTGGCCGGCATGTCGAGGTGGGTGATCCCGTATTCTGATAGCGCGTCGAGCAGCGCGTTCATCACCGACGGCAGTGCGCCGGCGCAGCCGGCTTCGCCGCAGCCCTTTGCTCCGAGCACATTGGTTGTGGCCGGCACCGGATGGAATTCGTGCGTGAAAAGCGGGGCATCGTCCGCGCGTGGCAATGCGTAATCCATGTAGGAGCCGGTCAGCAATTGGCCGTGCCGGTCATACATGGTGTGCTCGCGCAATGCTTGGCCGATGCCTTGCACGATGCCGCCATGGGCTTGCCCATTCACCAGTAACGGGTTGATCACCGTGCCGAAATCATTGACGAACGCATAACGCACCACCGCGACCATGCCGGTGTCGGGGTCGACTTCGACTTCGGCGATATGGCAGCCATTCGGGAAGGCGGAGGGCGGGCCGTCGACGATGAGCTGCGCATCGAGGCTCTGCGCCAATTCCGGCGGCAATGCCAGGCCCGTGCGGATCTTCTCCGCCAATTCCATAATACCGAGCGCGCGGTCGGTTCCCGCAATCACAAACCGGCCGGCGCGGAATTCGATGTCGGCGACGGCCGCCTCCAGCACATGCGCGGCGATTTGCTTGCCGTTCTCGATAACCTTGTCGCCGGCCGCGACGATCGCGGTGCCGCTCGTCATCATCGATTTCGACCCGCCGGTCCCGCCGCCGGCGATCAACTCGTCGCTGTCGCCCTGCAGCAGGCGGATCCGGTCGAACGGTATGCCGAGCCTCGAGGACAGCACCTGCGCAAAAGGCGAAGCATGCCCCTGGCCATAATCCAGTGTGCCGGTAATGATCGTGACGGTGCCGTCCAGCTCGAAGCGGACACCGCCCATCTCTCGGCCGGGCGGCCCCGTCAGTTCGAGGTAGTCGCTGATGCCGCGCCCGCGCAGCCGGCCGCGCGCCTGGCTTTCTGCGCGGCGTGCGGTAAAGCCGTCCCAATCGGCGAGCTCCAACGCCTGATTCAGCAGGTTCGTGAAATCGCCGCTGTCGTACGTCGTGCCGTTCGGGGCTTTATAGGGCATCGCCTCGGGTGGGATGTGATTGCGCCGGCGCAACTCAACCCGGTCGATCCCCATTTCCGCGGCGGCCGCGTCGACCAGCCGCTCCATGTAGTAATTGGCCTCCGGCCGACCTGCGCCGCGGTAGGCGCCAACCGGGGTCGTATTCGTGAACACACATTTGGTCGAAACCTCGATGAGCGGGGTCTTGTAGACCCCGAGCGTGTTGCGGACGGCGTTCCGCGTCGGCGGGCCCGGTGCACCATAAGTGGCGCCAAGATTGCCGAAGATCGTGAGCCGCACCGCGAGGAAATTGCCGTCGCGGTCCAACGCCAATTCGCCCGTCGCCTCAGCGTCGCGGCCATGGGTATCAGATACGAAGCTGCCCGAACGGTCGTCGGTCCACTTGACGGGGCAGCCGAGTTCGCGTGCCGCCTGCATGATGCAGTAGTATTCGGCGTAAGTCGGCTGCTTCATGCCAAAGGACCCGCCGACACGGTCGGTCAATACCCGCAATTTGTCGCGCCCGACCCCGAACACTCCGGCGATGTAGTTGCGGAACCCGAACACGCCCTGC
>Ga0306920_100003806_pt1 | contig 19240 bp, 15 predicted proteins | sample flu12Cox44000170_FD_204666 | JGI IMG/M metagenome (GOLD analysis project Ga0306920, IMG submission 204666) | Lab enrichment of tropical soil microbial communities from Luquillo Experimental Forest, Puerto Rico - flux4day.12C.oxic.44.000.170 (v2)... | ecosystem: Environmental > Terrestrial >... | reverse complement strand
ACTGCGGTGCGGGGGCTGTGGGCCGGCAAGTGCCGCCACCCGCTCACGCTGCGGGGGGCTGAGCGAAAGCACGACTTCGTTGAACCGGTCGGCCTGAGGAAACAGTGCCTTCTGGGCACCCTCGATCGAGAGATATTCGGTCGCGACGACGACCTGAACGGGTGCGAGCCCGACGAGCGCCCCGAGCACGCTCATCCACCCTGGCACTCGATCCGTACCGATCAATGTGTCTACTCCACGCAAATGCGAATGATTCTTAATTACTATAGAATAACCTCACGCCCCAGGTCCAGAACATGCCTGCGTTTTGGTCACTATCCTCTTGGACTGCGCCACGCCCCCGCCCGGGTCGTACGCCGCCGCAGGTGTCACTGGTGCGAGTGCAGCGGCTTCGGGCAGCGATGGGCACATGGGTCACGATCGAGGCCGCCGCACCGACGGAGCCTCTGGCAGTGGCCGGAATTGAGGTGGCCTACCGGGCGATTGCGGAGGTGGAGTGGCGGATGCACCCGCGACGCGAAGGCAGTGATGTCGCACAGATCAATTCCGCGAGCCCGCAAACCCGTATTCCGATCGCCGACTCGACCTGGTGCGTGCTACAGCTCGCGCAGACCGTACATGCTCTTTCCGATGGCGCGTTCGATCCTTGCCTGCCCTCACATCCGGGCCGGCTCTCCGATCTGGCGCTCTCGGCGACCGAGGTGAAGCCTCGGTCAGCACTGTGCCGCGTGCCGCTGGCACTCGACCTGGGCGGAATCGCCAAGGGCTACGCTATCGATCGCGCAATCGAGGCGCTGCGGGCAGCGGGCTGCGTGAGCGGCTACATCAACGCTGGGGGCGATCTGCGCATATACGGCCGGACCGAGCGTGTCCTGCTGCGGCGTGCTGATGGCACCTGCGAGCCGCTGACGCTGACGCATGCGGCGCTCGCCGTCACAGATCTCGATGTCGACGTCCGGCACCGTCCGGCGGAGCATCAGGGCTACTACCGGCGCCCGGGTCCCGCCTCTCCCCGGAGTCGCTACGCGGCCGTAGTGGCGCCGAGCGCTGGTGTTGCGGACGCACTCACCAAGTGCCTGTTGTTCGCCGGTGCGCGACGTGCCGAGGACGCGCTGCGCGCACTCGAGGCACGGCGCGTCGGCTGAAGGTTATATCACCGCCGGCAGTCGTTCGCGGAGGAAGTCGATGAAGGCACGCACGGCCGGCAGGAGCCCCCGCCGGCTCGGAAACACCACGTGCACGATACCCTCCGGGGTGTTCCAGTCGGGCAGTACGCGCGCCAGCGCGCCGCTCTGGAGGTCTTCGCGCACTACGCTCTCGGGCAGCTGCGCGATGCCCAGACCCGCGAGCGCCGCGGCGCGCAGCACGATGAAATCGTGACATAACACGCGCGAGGTGTGCTCCGCACGCACGTTCTCGCCATTCGCTCCGACGAGCTGCCACGGCCCCGGGTCGAGCTCGCCCCCGTAGTCGAGTGTCGCGCGCTCGCGCAGTTCCTGCGGCGAGGCGGGCGCTCCGGCGCGTGCGAGGTACGCGGGACTTGCGACGAGGAGCTGGTTGGCTCGGCCGAAGGCGCGCATCACCAGACCGTCCTCACCTGAGGGGTGCGAGCGCACGCGCAGCGCCACGTCGAACCCCTCACGCACCACATCGACACGACGGTTGCTGACGTGCATTTGCAGGTGGACCGCAGGGTACTTCGCGAGGAAATCCGGCAGTATTGCCGCGAGCGCCGACTGGGCGAGCGCCACCGGGCAGCTTGCGCGGATCGTGCCACGGGGCTCGGCGCGCGCGAACTCCACCGCCTCGAGTGCCGCGTCGGCCTCGGCGAGCATCGCGGTGGCGTGTCGATAGACCTCCTGCCCGACCTCGGTCACCGCGAAGCGCCGCGTCGAGCGATTGATGAGGCGCACGTTGAGCTGGGCTTCGAGCGCCATCACGTGGCGCGACACCCGGGACTTGGGAATGCCGAGTGCCCGAGCCGCGCGCGCAAAGCCCCCGTGAACGACCACCTGCGTGAAGTAGTAGAGGCCGTCAAGTGGCTGCATAGGCCGGCGAGCTTCGATTGAGTCCATAATCAGGACAATCTGTTCTATCTGAGCTAGATACTCATTTATTGTCCCATGGCTTAACCTTCTGACGCATCAAATAGTCCAGTCAGAGGAAGACGACCATGAAGGTCCTGCATATCGACTCGAGTATTCAGGGATCAGCATCCGCTACGCGGGAGCTGACACGGGAGATCGTCGCGCAGTTGAAGCACGCGCGGCCTGATGCGCAGGTGAGCTATCGGGATCTCGTAGCACAGGAGCTGGCGCATTTCTCGCCAGCGGCGCTCACCCGGTCGGATGAGCTCGAGGCGGCCCGCAACACCGCCGTGCTCGAGGAATTCCTCGGCGCAGACGTGCTCGTCATCGGCGTTCCGCTTACTTCACCATCCCCTCGCAGCTGAAGGCGTGGCTCGACCGTATCCTCATCGAGGGCCGGACTTTCCGCTACACCGAGCACGGCCCCGAGGGACTTGCGGGCGGCAAGCAGGTCATCCTCGCGGTGGCGCGCGGAGGGGTGTACGAGGCGGGCTCCTCCGCGGAGTTCGGCGAGTCTTGTCTCAAGTTCGTCCTCGGTTTCTCGGCATCCGCCAGGTAAGAGTCGTGCGCGCGGAGGGACTTGCCTTCTCGGCGCAGCATCGCGAAGCGGCCCCGAGCGCAGCGCGCGCCGCGATCTCAGTGCCGGCCGCGCTCGCGGCCTAGCCACCGCGACGAATTGACAATACCTGCGTCGACCCCATCTCAGACAGTCATCACAACAGTGGAGGCCTCCATGCCCAACAGCAGCACCGCGAGCCGCGTCGTGCGGCGTGTCGTCAAGGGAATGCCGACCTCGGATGGCGCGGGCGTGAAGCTGCGCCGCGTGATCGGCCAGCCACAGCTGCCCGATCTCGATCCGTTCCTTATGCTCGATGAATTCGGCACTGACCGTGCCGAGGACTACATCGCCGGATTTCCTGATCACCCGCACCGCGGCTTCGAGACCGTGACGTACATGCTCGATGGCCGCATGCGCCATCGCGACAACCACGGCAACGAGGGCGTCCTCGTGCCCGGAAGCGTGCAGTGGATGACCGCCGGACGCGGTCTCGTGCACTCGGAAATGCCGGAGCAGCAGGAGGGTCGCATGCGCGGCTTCCAGCTGTGGCTCAACTTGCCCGCGCGCGAGAAGATGACCTCGCCGAAGTACCAGGAGTTCGGGCCCGAGCGCATCCCGGTCGCGACGCCCGCACCCGGGGTCAGTGTGAAGGTCATCGCTGGGCACGTGGACGGGGTCTCGGGGCCGATCTCCCAGCCGGCCACGGATCCGACGTACCTCGACATCGCTCTCGAGTCGGGGGCCGAGTTCACGCAGTCGCTGCCCCCGGACTACGCCGCATTCCTCTACGTGTTCGAGGGGACGCTGCAGGTCGGCGCCTCAGATGGGGCGAGCGTGCTCCGGACGCACGAGCTCGGAGTGCTCGGGGACGGCCGGGAAATTCGCCTCAAGGGTGTTACCGCCGGGGCCGGCGGCAAGGTCGCACGCGCCATCCTGGTCGGGGGGCGCCCGCTGCGCGAGCCGGTCGCGAAGTACGGCCCATTCGTCATGAACACGCGCGAAGAGCTGCAGCAGGCGTTCGAGGACTTCCAGCGCGGGAGGTTCTGAGCCTGCGGTAGCTGGCCGTGAGCCGGGTTTTTCGCGAGGTGTTCGGCCCGATGGTGGGGTAAGTGCCGAGCTAGCGGCAGAAGGTGGCCTAACTACTGGGTCGCTAGCGTCTGCTGAAGGGCGAAGCCCTGTCGGACGAAGATCGCCCGGGCGGTGTCGCCGCGCAGGAAAGCGGCGTAGCGCGCGGCGAGCGGTGATGCCGGTCGCGTGAGCGCCACCGGGTAGACGATCGGTGGATGACTGTCGGCGGGAAAGATGTCCACCACCCGCACGCGTGCCTCCGCCTGCGCGTCGGTACGGTACACGATGCCGAGTGGTGCTTCCCCACGGGCGACGTACTCGAGCGCCGCACGCACGTTTTCTGCGCCGATGACCCGCCCTGATACCTGCGACCAGACACCGAGCTTCATCAGCGCCGATCGCGCATAGCGCCCCGCCGGAACCGAATCGGGATCGCCGACGGCAAGACGGCCCTGGCCGAGGGCGTCCGCGAGATTGAACCCAGGTGCAATTTTGAGGCGCACCGTACTCTCGCGTGGTGCGATGAGCACCAGCGCGTTACCGAGGAGATCGTAGCGCGAGCCAGGTTGCAGCAGGGCTCGCTGCTCGAGGTAGTCCATCCATTCGCGGTCCGCGGACAGGAAGACCTCCGCCGGCGCGCCGGCTTCGATCTGCTTTGCAAGCACCGAGGATGCCGCTGAGGAGGCCTTCACCTGAATGCCGGTCTCGGCGGTGAAGGCAGCATTGACTTGCGTCAGTGCATCTCCGAGGGAGGCAGCGGCGAAGACCACTAGCCCTGGAGCATTCCGCGGCGCGGCGGGCGATGGGTCAGCGGCGAGCACCGTCGCACTGGCCGCTCGCGCACAAAGCAACGCCACCATCAGCCGCGAGAAAAACACGACCCACTTCGCGGAATCGGCAAATTGCGGTAGCCAACGTCTTGCCATGGCTCCATTCCTTCGCTATGACGATGGCGTTTGCTTGTCAAGCACGGCCGTCGCAAGCGTAGCAGTCAGCCGCGACCCCGGGCGCGGGGGCCTTGGAACTGCTATCTGTGGCACCGGTAGCCGCACGGATCGCGCACACAATGCCATGAGGCATAGGCTCGCATATTGATATTGATTGAGTGCCCGCGGCTCACCTAGGGCATGGCAGGGGGGCTTGCCGATCAATCGACTTCTCGTGCCGGCGCAGCGAGCGGGGTCCTTCCTGGTCCTGCTGGTGCTTCCGGTGCTCGCCTCGGCCTGGGAGCCATCCCCGGCGGACCCCGCTGCCGCGAATGAGCCGGACGCGGCGGAAAGCCGCGCCGGGGACACACCGATTGATTCACCCTCCTTCGGGCCGCCCGGACAGACAACCGACTTACCCACTCCCGAGGAGCTCGAGGCCGCCGGCGCCGTCATTGGCGAGGTGCTCATCGATAATCAGAACATCTTCAATCTCGAGGATCCCAAGGACGATAACTGGCTGTTCAGGGCCGCCGACGATCTTCACCCCAAGACCCGTGCCGATGTTATCCGCCACCAGCTACTGTTCAAGCCGGGCGACCGCTACCGCCGCCGGCTGATCGATGAGTCCGAGCGGATCCTGCGGGGCGATGGCTACTTCTACGACGCCTGGATCCGCGAGGTGAGCTATCACGACAATCAGGTCGATCTGCGCGTCACCACGCGCGATGTCTGGACGCTGAACCCAGGCTTCAACTTCAGCCGCTCGGGCGGCACTAACTCCGTCGGGGTGCAGCTGGAAGACACCAACTTCCTCGGTTCCGGTGCCGACTTCAAGGTGTTTCACTCCGTCACGGTCGATCGCACCTCTACCGGCTTGCAGGCGATCAGCCAGCATGCCTTCAACACCTGGATCTCTGCGGCGGCCACCTTCGCCAACAACAGCGACGGCCACCTGCGCGAGGTGTCGGTGCAGCAGCCGTTCTACGCACTCAATACGCGCTGGGCTGCGGGCGTCTACGGCATCGACGACCTGCAGAACGATTCCCTCTGGGACCGCGGTCAAATCATCGACAAGTTTCAGGACCAGCACCGGGGCGCGCAAATCTACGGTGGCTGGTCCTCGGGCGTGCAGAACAGTTGGGTGCGCCGCTGGAGCACCGGTTTCACCTACGACGAGCATGACTTCGGGCCGGCAAGCACCTGGTCGGGCGTGACCCTCATACCCGAGGACCGGCGCTTCGTGTATCCGTGGGTGCAGTTCGATCTGATCCAGGACGACTACACGCGGATGTGGAATCACGACCAGATCGCGCGCACCGAGGACTTCTACCTAGGTACTTCATTCAGCACGCGGGTCGGTTTCGCGGGCTCGGCGTTCGGCTCGAGCAGCAGTGCGCTCCTCTTCCAGGGTTCGGCGTCAACTGGCCTCGGCGGCGAGGGCCGCTCGCTCACACTCCTGTTCTGGGACTTCTCGGGACGCGTCGCCGGTGGGGCGCTCTACAACGGCGTCATGGACGCCTCGGTGCGCTACTACAACAAGGAGAGCAAGAACTGGCTGTTCTTCACCGCGCTCTCGGGCACCAAGGGCTGGCGGCTCGATCTCGACAACCAGATCACGCTCGGCGGCGACTCGGGGCTGCGGGGTTACCCGCTGCGTTACCAGGACGGTACCGAGCGCGCGCTCTTCACGGTTGAGCAGCGCTACTTCACCGACTGGTACGTGTTCCGACTGTTTCGTGTCGGTGGAGCGGTGTTCTTCGATGCGGGGCGCACGTGGGGACGGGCACCGCTCGCGGCCCCGAGCTTGGGGCTGCTTACCGATGCGGGCTTTGGTCTTCGCATTGGCAATGCCCGCTCCGGGCTCGGTAACGTGATCCATGTCGATCTCGCCTTCCCCTTCAACGGTGATGCGACGATCAAGCGCGTGCAGTTTCTGGTGCAGACCGAACACAGCTTCTAGAGGTTCGCGCTGCCCGCGACGGCGCTCGGCACCGCCCCCCCCGGACAGGCGGCTCAGCGCTTCGCTGGAGGCGGCGCGGCCGCCGCGCGGCCGTTGGTGGCCGCGGGTATTTGGGCCGGCATGGTATCGACCGACAGGCTGAAGGTGCGCTTCTCGGCCCCTTGGAGGGCGCCGACGCTCACCACCTGCCGTGTGACCTCCTCGCCCCGATCGTTGCGGATCGAGATGACGACGAAGTATTCCCACGCCTCCTCGAGCGACGGGTGGCGGATGACGCCCTCGACGCGCAGTGCCGATTTGGCGGCCACCTGGCGCTTCGCCGCTTCCTGGTCGAAGCGCAGGTGGTGCAGGCAGCCAGGGCAGATGCTCAGGCTTTCGAGGATCGTCGCCTTGCAGTGCGGACAGGTGCGCGTCTTGCCCGCGATCACCGGGCGAGAGGCGACGTTCATGCGTTACCGAAGCCCTTGGTCTCGGTCTTCGCCCGCGTCTCGCCCTCGTAGCCGAATTCGACCTGGCCACGCATGCGTGAGCCGGCGGCGACGGTCAGCTGACCCGCCTTGACATCGCCATTGATCACGCCGGTCTCGAGCAGCTCGACCCGCTTGGCGTTCTCGATGTTGCCGATGAGCTCCCCGCCCACACTCACCACGCTTGCCTTCACGTGCCCCTCGAGGCGCGCGCCGGCTTCGAGGCTGACGTTACCATCGACCTGCACGTCGCCCTTGAAGCGACCGGCAATGCGGATGTGCCCCGAGCCGACAATCTTTCCCTCGATCGTGAGATCGGAGGAGATGTGGGATTCCTTGTGCTCGACGCGCGGCGCCGGGGCGGGTGCGGGGCGACGCGGGGCTTCGGGAGCGAGGGAGGCCACGTTCGTCTTCTCCGGCTCGCGTGGGTAGTGCGGCGCGGGGGTCATTCCGGGAGAATTCGTCGGAGCGGGGCTGGTACCGGTGGGTGAGTCTTTCCAAAGCGCCATGGGTTATCCCTGCAGTAATTGGACGGTGGAAGTTACCTGTCGGTCCGCTATCAGGCCAGTGTCTCCGTGTGCAGACAAGAATCCCCCACGGTAGAGTTCTGCCGACCGGACCGAAGAGCCAAGTGTAGTCCTATACGAGTGCGCGAGGCATGTCGGGCCTCTCACTCCACGCGATCAGCTACCCTCCCCGGCATGGAGACCCTCAGCGCGTGAGCCCAAAAATTGTCCACCTGATCGCCGCCGCGCGGCCGAATTTCATGAAGGTGGCGCCGCTCTACCACGAGCTGGCCGCGCAGAGCTGGTGTAGCGCTCGCATCGTGCACACCGGGCAGCACTACGACGCGAACATGTCGGACGCCTTCTTCCGGGATCTGCGCCTGCCCGAGCCCGCTCACACCCTCGAAATCGGCAGCGGCTCGCACGCCGAGCAGACCGGGCGCACCATGATCGCCTACGAAGCGGTGTGCCAGCGCGAGCGCCCCTCGGCGATCGTGGTGGTGGGGGACGTCAATGCCACCGCCGCGTGCGCGCTCGTCGGCGCGAAGCTGTGGATCCCCGTCGTGCACCTCGAGGCAGGGCTGCGAAGCCGCGACCGGCGCATGCCCGAAGAGATCAATCGCCTTGTGACCGATGCCATCAGCGACCTGCTCTGGACGCCCTCCAGGGATGCGGATGCCAATCTCCTCGCCGAAGGGGTCCCGGCGGAGAAGATCGAGTGTGTCGGGAACATCATGATCGATTCCTTCGAGATGCTGCGGGCGCGCATCGAGACCTCTGACGCGGGTACGCGCCTCGGGCTCACGCGACCCTATGCCATCGTCACCCTGCACCGGCCGTCCAACGTCGATACGCCCGAGCCCCTGACGGCCCTGGTACAGGCACTGATCGCGCTGTCGCGTGAGCTGACGGTGGTTTTCGCCGTCCATCCCCGCACGCGCCGCCGCCTGGAGGAGTTCGCGCTCCTTGGAAACCTGAGCGCCGCAGCCGCGATCCGCCTCACCGAGCCCCTCAGCTACCCCGAGTTCATGAATCTCGTGATGGGCTGCGCGATCGCGATCACGGACTCCGGCGGGGTGCAGGAGGAGACCACCTACCTCGGCATCCCCTGCGTGACCCTGCGCGAGAACACTGAGCGCCCGATCACGATCTCCGAGGGTACCAACCGGCTGCTGAAGCCGGCGGAGCTCGCCGCCGCCGCGCGTGAGGCGCTCGCGGGTCGCTGGCCGCGCGGGCGGCGCCCGCCGCTGTGGGACGGACACACTGCTCGGCGCGCCGCCGCGAGCCTCAGGCGGAGGATCTGACTGGCCACCCCGCTCGTCACCCCGCTCGCCACCCACGAAATTGCGCTCGCCGTGACCGCGAGCGCACGCCACTCTGCAAGACGCGCGATTTCGCGGGGACCCCGCTCGCCACCCCACGAAATCGCGCTCGCCGTGACCGCGAGCGCACGCCACTCTGCAAGACGCGCGATTTCGCGGGGACCCCGGGCTAGCCGTCGATCAGCTTCAGCACCTCGGCCGTCTTCTCGCGCATGAGTGGCTCACTGCCACGGGATTCCACGTTGAGGCGCACCAACGGCTCGGTGTTGGAGCCGCGCAGGTTGAAACGCCACTCTGCGAACTCCATCGACAGGCCATCCGTGAGGTCGATTGCGCGCGCGAAGCGCTCGTAGTGCGTGCGCACGCGGGCGAGGATCGAGCGGGCATCGCCGGCAAGGTGCCGGTTGATCTCGCCGCTCGCCGGGAAGAGGCGCATGCGCTCACTGACGAGCGCGGAGAGCGGCTGCCCGCTCTCGCTCATCACCGCCAGTACCAGCAGCCATGGAATCATGCCGCTGTCGCAATAGGAAAAGCGCCGGAAATAGTGGTGCGCGCTCATCTCGCCACCGTAGACCGCATCCGCCTCGCGCATCTTCTGCTTGATGAACGCATGCCCCGACTTGCACAGCACCGCCGTGCCGCCGTGGCGGCGGACGATGTCCAGGGTGTTCCAGGTGAGTCGCGGGTCGTGCACGATGCGCGCCCCGGGCTCCAGCTTGAGGAAGGTCCCGGCAAGGAGTCCCACGAGGTAGTAGCCCTCGATGAACTGACCCGCCTCGTCGAAGAAAAAGCAGCGATCGTAATCGCCATCCCAGGCGAGGCCGACATCCGCGCCGCTCACGCGCACCGCGTCCGCGGTGGCGGCGCGGTTCTCTTCCAGCATCGGGTTCGGTACACCGTGCGGGAAGGTGCCATCGGGCTGGTGGTTCAACTTGATGAACTCGAACGGCAGGTGCGGCTCGAGCGCATCGATGATGAGTCCGGCGCCGCCGTTGCCGGCATTCACCACCACCTTCAGCGGGCGCAGCCGCCTGACATCGATGTAGCCCAGCAGATGCGCGAGGTATTCGCCGCGGATATCGAGCCGGCGCTCGCTCCCCTCCCGGGCGGCCTTGCCCGGGAGCTTCCCGCCCTCGATGAGTGCGCGCATCTCTCTGAGGCCGGTGTCGGCGCTGATGGGGCGAGCCTCTTCGCGCACGAACTTCATGCCGTTGTAGTCCGGGGGGTTGTGACTCGCGGTAACCATCACCCCGCCATCGAGCTTCGAGGCGAAGGTCGCAAAATAGGCGCCCTCTGTGCCCCACAGACCGATGTCGAGCACGTCGCTCCCGCAGTCGCGGATCCCGCGCTTGAGGGCGGCAGCCAGCGCCGGGCTCGAGAGGCGAATGTCGTGGCCGACGGCCACGCGCTGCGGCTTGACGAACGCTGCGTAGGCGCGTCCGATGTCGTAAGCGAGTGACTCGTTGATCTCCTCGGGGATGCGGCCGCGGATGTCGTAGGCCTTGAAGGAATCGAGACTGCGCATGCGGCCTTGGGTGTCAGGCGGTCGTGCCCTTGCGCCCGTAGACATCCTCGAAACGCACGATGTCGTCCTCGCCCAGGTAGGAGCCGGACTGCACCTCGATGATCTCGAGCGGGATCATGCCGGGGTTCTCGATGCGATGCTTGGTCCCGATGGGGATGTAGGTCGACTGGTTCTCCTCGAGCAGGAACACCTCCTCGCCACGGGTGATGCGCGCAGTACCCGCCACCACCACCCAGTGCTCGGCGCGATGGTGGTGCATCTGCAACGACAGGCTCGCCCCGGGCTTCACCTTGAGGCGCTTTACCTGGAAGCGCCTCCCCGCCTCGATGCTGTCGTAGCTGCCCCACGGACGGAACACCTCGCGGTGCAGCGAGTGCTCGTAGCGACCGCGCTCTTTCAGCAGCTGGACGAGCTTCTTCACGTCCTGCACGCGGTTCTTCGGCGCGACCAGCACCGCGTCCTTGGTCTCGACCACCACGTGATCCCGCACGCCGACCGCGGCGACCAGGCGGCTTTCGGAGTAGAGGTAGCTGCCGTGGGTGTCCTCGAGGATCACATCGCCGTGGAGGACGTTGCCGTGGGCGTCGGCTTCGCTCGCCTCATGGAGCGAAGACCATGAGCCGACATCGCTCCAGCCGGCGCTGAGTGGCACCACGACCGCGTCCGCGGTCTTCTCCATTACCGCATAATCGATCGAGTCGGCGGGACAGGCTTCGAAGGCGGCGGCGGCGATGCGCGTGAAGTCGAGATCTGCCTGGGCGGTGCGGAATGCCGCTTCGCAGATGCGCGCCATCTCTGGCTGGAAGCGCTGCAGCTCCTGCAGGTAGCGCCGCGCGCGGAACACGAACATGCCGCTGTTCCAGTAGTAGTCGCCCGAGATGACGAACTCGCGGGCGCGCTCGGAGTTGGGCTTCTCCACGAACCGTGCGATGCGAAACGCGGCCCCGCTCGGTGCGCCACGCTGGATATAGCCGTAAGCGGTCTCGGGCGCGCCTGCGACCACACCGAAGGTCGCGAGCTGACCCGCCTCCGCGGCCGCGATGGCCATGCGCGCCGCGCGCTGGAACGCCGCGACATCCCGAATCACGTGATCGGCAGGCAGGACCAGCAGCACCGGATCGACCGCGTTAGCATCGCCGCCGACGCCTTTCAACGCGGCGTGCGCGGCGAGCGCGATGGCAGGCGCGGTATTGCGACCGAACGGCTCGAGGACGGTCGCCCGGGGGGTGATATGCAGCTGGCGCAGCTGCTCGGCTACCAGGAACCGGTGCGCCTCGTTGCACACGATCAGAGGCGCCGCAGCTGCTAGTCCCTCGAGACGCAGCACCGTCTGCTGCAGCAGGGTACGTGTACCGGTGAGCGGCAACAGTTGTTTGGGATACAGCTCACGCGACAGCGGCCACAAGCGCGTGCCGGCGCCGCCGGAGAGAATGACTGGAGTGAGCACGCTTTTGCGAACCTCGCAGGCGCTTCAGGCCGCCGCCAGCAACTTGCCGCGTCCGACCGCGTAGTAGCTTAGCCCGAAGCGACTCACCATCGCCGGGTCGTAGAGGTTGCGGCCGTCGAATATGACCGGTGCCTTGAGCAGCTCCCGCAGCCGCTCGAAATCCGGGCTGCGGAACTCCTGCCATTCGGTGACGATGGCGAGTGCATCCGCCCCGCGCGCGGCGTCATACGCATTCTTCGCGAGGGTGAACCCGGCGACGCCGGCGTACAGGCGCCCCGCCTCGCCGCCCGCCACCGGGTCGTAGGCATGCACGCAGGCCCCCGCCTTGAGGAGCAGCTCGATCAGGGTGCGCGAGGGCGCCTCGCGCATATCGTCGGTGTTCGGTTTGAAGGCGAGCCCCCAGAGCGCGAGCGTGCGCCCGCTGAGGCCCTCGCTGAAGTGCTGCTGCATCTTGTAGAACAGCACCTCCTTCTGGCGCGTGTTCACAGACTCGACCGCGTGCAGCACCTGCGGCTCGTGACCCGCCTCGTGCGCGGAGCGGATGAGTGCTCGCACGTCCTTCGGAAAACACGAGCCGCCGTACCCGGTGCCGGGGTAAATGAAGCTGTAGCCGATGCGCGGGTCGGAGCCGATGCCGATGCGCACTTTCTCGATGTCGGCCCCGACCCTTTCCGCGATGTTGGCCAGCTCGTTCATGAAGCTGATCTTGGTGGCGAGCATGGCGTTGGCGGCGTACTTGGTGAGCTCCGCGGATCGGATGTCCATCACGATGAGACGATCGTGATTGCGCGTGAAGGGCTCGTACAGCGCGCGCATCAGCTCGGTGGTGCGCGGATTGTCGGTGCCGATCACGACGCGATCCGGTTTCATGAAGTCGCCGATCGCGGCTCCCTCCTTGAGGAATTCGGGGTTCGAGACCACGTCGAACTCGATCTTCGCGGCGCGCGCGGCGAGGGTACGGTCGAGCTCGGCATGCACCTTGTCCGCGGTTCCGACCGGCACCGTGGACTTGGTGATCACGATGCAGTAGCGGCTCATGTGCGTACCGATGGTGCGGGCGACGGTGAGCACGTAGCGCAGGTCCGCCGAGCCGTCCTCCCCCGGGGGTGTCCCCACCGCGATCAGCTGGAACAGTCCGTGCTCGACGCCCCGCGCGGCATCGGTGGTGAACTCGAGCCGCCCGGCGTCCGCATTGCGTTTGATGAGGGCATCGAGCCCAGGCTCGTGGATCGGCACCTCGCCGTGCTTGAGCCGCTCGATCTTCGCGGCATCGATGTCCACGCAGATCACGTGGTTGCCGGCATCCGCCAGGCAAGCCCCCGTCACCAGCCCCACATAGCCCGAGCCGAAGATCGTGACACGCATGAGTTAAGTTCTTGAGTGCCAAGGAAGAAAGAAAGACTAAAGGAAGCGCACGACCGGCTCAAGAACCGGTGGCTGAAACTTTCGGCAGGGTAGCGTCAGCGGCGGCCCGGATCGCGCAATTAGGACTACGACGGCCTTTGTTCGAGCGTATCGACCGTGGGTCCGCGGCCGCGTCTGACCGATGCCGGCACCAATGCCCAGAGCACTCGCGCACGGTACATGAGGCGGATGGTCGCGCATCCGAGCACCGCCAGCAGCACGAGAGAGATGCGATCCGAAAGCTCGTAATGCCGGCAAAGCAACCCGACTGCGGCCAGCACACACGTCAGGGTTGCGAACACGGCAAAAGCGCCGCGCGGGCCGAACCCCGCCTTGAGCAGCAAGTGATGGAAATGGTCAGTATCGGCCTTGAAGGGGGAAACCCCGCGTATTACGCGCCGGATCGTGCTCCACACCAGCTCGTAAAGCGGCAGGGCGACAAACCACAGCGTGGTCACCGAAGTCACGGGCCGCGTGACTCCCTGTGAGATCTGGATACAGAGCCAGGCGACCGAAAAGCCGAGCAAGGTGCTGCCCGCATCGCCCATGAAACATTGCGCTGTGGCGTTTTCCCGCACCGGCACGTTGAAGAGCAGGAATGCGCCCACCGCTCCAATCATGACCAGACTGATCGTCAGCGGCATCATAAGTCCTGCGGTGTACGAGACATAGGCGATGGCCAGGAACGACGTCAGCGCGACGGTGCCGGCCAGTCCGTCCGTGCCGTCGAGCATGTTGAACGCGTTGATGGCAGCAATGATGATGAATATCGTAAAGGCGATTGCACCGTACTCTGAGAAATAGACGACTCCGGTGCCGAACGGATTGCCCAACGTGACCACCATGGCGCCCGATCCGATGACCAACACGACGGCGGCAGCAATCTGACCCGGCAGTCGCGTCCAGGGAGAGAGATCGAACCGATCGTCGATGAGTCCCACCGTCACCAGAATTGCGCAGGCCGCCAGAAATGCGCCGGAACTGGGCCCGGGAAGTGGCAAGAGACCCATGCCGAGAACGATGCCCAGGAACATTGCGAGTCCACCGACGACCGGAATATCTCCGTGATGGATCTTGTGGCCTCCCGGACGGTCGACCAAATCGACAGCAATCGCAATCGGGCGCAGTGCAACGATCGCCAGCCAGCAAGTGAAAAAGCTTGCTGCGGCGGCGGTGACTTGCGAAAGCATCACGTCTCCCTACCCACATCGGCGCGAGTTTTTCTGAGTTCGGCCGATGTTCAGTCGCTCTCCATTATTGTCAGGCTGAAGCTGGCGCAGTCTACCGAACGACGCCAATACCAACACGACGACCTGACCAGCTGAGGAAACCTGCGCCTGAGCCAGAATCGTTTGCGTGTCCGCGCTCATGGAAGCATGCCAGAAGCTCAGGACCCGCGGTCGAGGCGTGTAACAACACCCGCCTCGATCGAGGACTCCGTTCCACGGCCCATCTACAGGGTGTCGCCAACATGCGTCAGCGGCCACTAGTTCTGCAGACTCAAACAGCTTTGCTGTGCCTTCCCGCACCAATAGTATCAGGAAAACGCGCTCTGCAATTGTTGGTTGACAGCCGCGCGCCGGCGGGACGACCGAGCCAACGGAGGCGGTAACGCGGCCGCGGGAACCCGCAGGCCTTCAGCGGAAGAACGTGTTATGGCCAGGACAACAATTCACGTGACCGGGCGGTCGTTCAGTTCGCGTTCAGCCCGGATTCCTGAGCTTTCCCCTCGACGCAACGCGTGGGACGTACGTTTCCGGATCGTCACTCGGCGTTGATGTTGGTTTGCCGCGAGGCGCGGCACATCGCCTTGGCGGCGAGCGAGCGGCGAGCTCGCGAACTGACCAGTTATGCCGCGCTGCTGCGCGGTTGCGTTACAACCCCGGTGGCCATTGGATCTTCGACACCCAGAGCCTCGGCCACGATGCGTGGCATCTCGCGTAGTTCAAAATGGACATTGTTGGCACGGAAATCAGCGCCGGTATCGAGGAAATACCCGGTTCCGTTGTGTTGGCCATTCTTTAGAGCGACGAAGACTACATCCTCATCTAAACCGGTGAACGTTTCGTGGCCCACGGTGATCTCAAATCCAGGCGAAATCTCCCTCGGGTACGTCAGGGTTACAAATAGGTCTACACCACGATTGTCGACTTGAAAAAGAGGAAGACCGTCTTTCACCGCAATCGCACTTGCAAGCCTGGCCTGCGCCTGCACGGCCTGCTCGGTATCACGGCATACGACCAGGAAATCGCGCGACATTCGCGGTTCCACGCGAACAAACGGGACGCGGATTCGATCGAGAAAGTGCGCGTGCTTGCGTAATCGCCAGTAATAGGTGCCCTCGCCATGCGGATCCTGATGAAGGCCAGTAGCAATCATCACCCGGGCGGCTGGGAACTCCGTCCGAATCGTACTCAGTATACGGTCGTAAACTTTGTACACCTCGAGAATCGGATCAACGCCGGGGGCCACATACCATTCAGGGTTCCGGTGTTGCCCGCGATAACACTGAGACGAGAAAAGATAGTGATGCTGGATGTGTGCGCCGGCATTCAGAAACAGCGTTGCAAAATCAGGTGATCTGTCTCTTACCAGAGACACGAACACGTCGTTCAGCAGCAAATCCAGCAGGATCGCTCGACGCCAAGGTCGCGATCTGCTCGTCATGATCAATGAAACATACAGGGAGTAGTTACGCGGGGCCGCATACACAGCGAGACCCATCAACAACGCAGCCGTTGAACCTGGCGTCAGCCGTGCCTCAGCGTTGTCGCTTACCAGCTGACTTACCGCTTCATGAAGTCGTGCTAATACGAGTGGGGCACTGGTTCGGGTCTGCGTCCAGAAGTCGGGAACGAAGAAAGCCGGGTCGCGCAGTCGATGCGCGGCGTTCATTGGACCAAGCGCCCCCACCCGGAGCCCGCGCGCCTCCAAGGACTCCCATATCTGGGGCAACTCGTGCTGGACGATGTCACCGAGACGAAAGACCCGATGCTCCTCCAGACTCCTACCACTATGAGCAGTAACCCATTGGATCCACGGCTCGACATCTTCGTACCGTTGCTCTGAGGTCGTGGTCGCCCAGCCGTTGTCCTCGATGAGTCTGTGGAGGTTTGGCAGCAACCGGCGATCCGCGTAATACCTGACGCTCTCGAGATTGATCTCGTTGAACTCCAGGAAAAGTAGCTGCTGAGCCATGGACTAAGAAGGATCACGCGCCACTTCGTAGAATACCGATCATTCAGAAATCCGACCAGCGCCACCATGCCACGGCCGCCAACGACGGTGATCATCGACTCCTGGAAACGACAGACCTGATCAACAGCGTGATCACTCCAACCGTCGCCACGACCCGACAGTCCACCGCCCTCTCGCCAACACAAAAGAACCTTTAAGTCGCAGGCTGCGCCCGGCTACAGCTTGGCTGCACGGATGTCGCGTGTCGCACGGTTTGTTACACTAAATCACGACGGCGCGCCACGCGTGTATGTACATGACTGTGGCCGGGCCGCGCATTCCCGAACGCGACCAACCAACGTCAACCCCGGAACCTGCAGGAACGCTGTATAGGCGGCGGCGTACAGTACGAGGTGAACGACAAGGTGAGTAGTCTCTTTCGCGGCAAGTTGGCAGGTGCGACGGCACTGGTAGGTGTGCTGCTCCTTGGCGGGTGCCATAAGGGAAGCATCGACCGCAGCGACGCGCTCGGGCCCAATCCCTTCCCGAATGGCGTCCCGGGTGTCCAACTCGAGTTTGCGCGCCATCAGCTGACAGGGCTCTCCGGGTCCCCGGTGGTTGCCTTCGTGACACCGCCCTACGTCATGGGAACGTCCAACGATGGCACCGGGCAGCTGAGTGTGCTCGATTTGGATTATTACGGTCTTGGACCTGTCTACACCTCGCCGAGAATCGCTTACGGGTTCGCCACGGCCGATCTCGACGGCGATGGTCTTCCAGACCTCATCTCCGCGGTTTATTCGCCGACGAACATCGAGTCCTACGCTTACCTTTTCGACGGCAGCGCTACCGGAGTCTTCACGCAGAACGCGACCTTCGGCACCGCGTACCAGGACCCCGCCGTGGGGGGCTTCGGCTACCGTGGTCGCACCGAGACCGTGGTGGTCGCAGACTTCAACAACGACGGTGCGGTCGATGTCTTCCTTCCGACCTACACCTACCTGGACAGTGTGCATGATCTCTCCAACCTCCCAGGGGAGTTCTATACCAACGGACCGCCGCCTAACGTCTACAACGCCTATCAGAGCTTCCTGCTGCTGAACGACGGCAAGGGAAACTTCAGGGAAGCAGCGGTGACGGCCGGGATCAGCATGCATTCGACGCTCTCCGGGATCACAGCGCCGACCACCGACCCGGAGGGCAACCAGCCGGAAGGGGCGCAGGCCGTAGACTTCAATATGGACGGCCTGATAGATCTGTACGCGGGCGGGCACCTCTTCATCAATCAGGGAATCGACGCGAACGGGGTGCCGCATTTCAAGGACATGGCGGCCGCCTGGGGACTGACCCCCGCCGTGCTGCGAGGGCCGGCTCCCTGGCTTCCGAATGACATCCTTCCGGATAACTTGTTGCTCACCGACGAAGGCGCGAAATTCATCGACTGGAATAACGATGGCCATCTCGCACTGTTGCTGTTTCGCTGGAACTGGGGGCCTGCGCACGGCCCTCGCCTGTTCGAGTTTGATGGCTCGAAGTTCACCGAGCGGGTTTATGCGCTGTCGTCCAGGACAGCGACCTGCCAGAATCCCCCGGCCCAGCAAACGGCATTTTTCTGGTCGGATAGACCGCTGGTCACCGGCAACCTTGCCGCTGGCATCAATGCCGCCGATCTCACTTCCGATGGTCGCGAGGATGTGATGGTCGGTGGCGATCAATCCGGCAGCGCGATCTTCTACAACTACGGGTGTGGATTCGTCGAGGTTACTGCAGGCGATCTGACGGGTGTTCCCGGCGGGAATGGTGGCATGGCGCTCGCCGATCTCAACGGCGATGGGAAGATCGACATCATCTATGCCGAGGCGGTCGAGCGCGCCTACTACATCAACCAGACGCAGACGGCACACGGCGCAGGCTCGTTCACCGTCGAAGTGCTGGGGCCGAACGGTGAGCACAATCAATACGGTCGGGTGATCCAGGTCTTCCCGCCCGGAACCTCGCGGATCTTCACGCGCGTCGTCGATAGCGGGTCGGGTTACTTGACTCAGAGCCAGTATCCCATTCTCGTCGGTACACCGTTCGCAGGAGCGCATACGGTCAAGGTGTATTACGCACCCCTCACGCCGTGTGTCTACGGCGGCCCGCCATGCAAGCCAACGATATTGACCTTCTCGATCGAGCCGGGCCAGCACGCCCTGACCTACGCGCCCTCAACAGCCAATCCCAACGGGCTCGCCGTAGTCAGCGCTGGACCGCTCTACTGAAGGGCCGCAGCTTCGACCTCAGAACCTTCGTGGCGCGGCGAGATCGTATTCCCGACCAGCGCGCGCATCGCTATCCCAAGTTGCTGTGCGCGCGGATATGCTGCTTCCGGGCCCCACACGCCGTCATGTGGCTGCAGCGGCACCGGCGAGAAGCTCACGGTAGATCTCCAGATGACGCTGCACCACTCGTTCGATTCCGAATTCACTCTCGGCACGCGTGCGTCCGGCCAAGCCCATGCGACGGCGGAGATCCGGATTCTCGATGAGCCGCCGGATCGCCGCCGCCAACGCTGTCGCATCTCGCGGTGGCACGAGCAGTCCGTTTTTCCCGGCGTGCACGACTTCGCGACAACCGGCTGTATCAGTGGTGACTACCGCACGACCGGCCGCGCAAGCCTCCACCAACGCCTTCGGTGCCCCCTCCCGGTATGACGGCAGGCACACGATGTTGGCATGACTCATCTGCCGCGGCATGTCCTTGCACTCACCGAGCCACTCCAGCCCGCTACTGGCACACAATTCCTGCGC
>Ga0306920_100003805_pt1 | contig 19241 bp, 14 predicted proteins | sample flu12Cox44000170_FD_204666 | JGI IMG/M metagenome (GOLD analysis project Ga0306920, IMG submission 204666) | Lab enrichment of tropical soil microbial communities from Luquillo Experimental Forest, Puerto Rico - flux4day.12C.oxic.44.000.170 (v2)... | ecosystem: Environmental > Terrestrial >... | reverse complement strand
GACCAAAGATGTGATCCATTGCGCGGTCGATCGGCACCGGCTGGCCTAACGAATTCCCATGGCCGATCAGGAATGCCATTTCCAATTCGTAATCGAGGCTTTTGCTCGGACTGAAGATCGGCGCTGCGGCGTCAGGTGGTTTGATTTGCCCTTGTGGCCTGCGCACGTCCGCGCCGCTGACAACAACTGAGCTGGCGCGTCCGTGATAGGCCACGGGCAACCACTTCCAGTTCGGCATCAGCGCGTTCTCCGGTCCGCGCAACATCGTGCCGACATTGTGCGCATGATGATAGGACGAATAGAAATCGGTGTAATTGCCAATCCGCGCCGGCAACTTCATCACCACGTCTTTTTGCGCGCGGAAAACTTTTTCGCGCAGCGGGGCATCATCGCGCAGTTTGGACGTCTCGGCCGAGAGAAGGTGCTGCAAAATCTCGCGCGTCTTTCGCCAAGCCGGGCGTCCCAACGCGAGAAATGAATTCAGCGAATGTTGGCAAAATACCTTTGGGTCTGGAAATTCCGGTGAACGAAAATGTCCGAACTCTTCGAGCACCGAAAGATCGACAATCAGATCGCCGATGGCGACTCCCACGCGCGGTTTGGCAGCCTGTTTCGGTTGAAAAACGCCGAAGGGAAGATTTTGGATGGGAAAATGCGAACCGGCAGGGACGTCGATGAATGATTTGAGTGGCATGGTAGCGGCGATTGACCTCAATCGCCCGCTGCGCGGGTGTTTTCACGCTGCAGGCGGTTCAGGTGAACCGCCCCTACCTTACAGGAATCCGAGCGCGCGCAAATCCTCTCGCGGTTCGTCGAAGCTACAACTGCCAAATGACGCCACGAATTTTCGGCGATATCGAAGCCGCTCGACGTCGATCTTCCATTCGCGCCACGCGAAGAAATCTTCGCCAAATGAAAACGAAGCTTCGTTTTCATCTTCCAGCATCGTCGCGGCTTGTTTTGCATCCCATCGGTGCTCTGCCGCAAGGACGGCGGCGCCAAGCACATTAAGAAATCCCTGCATCTTTGTTTTCACTTCATCGCGAAATTGCCGAATGGGATGATGCAATCCAGCGGTAAATTTGATCGGAAGCTGATGCGTAGCCGGTGTTACGAGCGCGCTGGCGATTTGCGCCGAAGTTGGGAATGCATCCGCTGTCACTCCGCCGGTGCGCAACTTGTAGCCAAACGTCGCCGCGTCCTCGTCGGAATTGTGTTCCGCTAGTAACGCGATGGTTTGCTCCGCTCTATCCGGTGGCGCTTCCCAGAAAACTGGCAGATCACCGATAGTCGCCCTCGCCTCTTTCAACGCTGCGAGATCAACATCCTGCGGCAAAAACATCTCCAGATGTCTAATCGCCATCAGACCGACATCGTATCTCGACAACGAACGGGTCGCCGCATTCGCTTCTTCAAGCGCATCAAGAAAGGCATCCGCATTCGCGGTTTTCGGTCCGAGTGCCGCAACACGGAGCAGATGGGCAGGATCGAACAGCGAAAGTAGTTGTTTTGCCGCATCAAATTGTTCAATGGGAAGAACGAATGTATTGAGCATCCACGCTTCGGATGACCGCACATATTGCGCGTGATTCTGAAGAGCTGGTTCGAGCGCAAGGCTGCAAGGCGGGAACATTCCTGCGTAATCAATCGATTTCGCAAGTAGCGTCTCAAGGGAAGCGGTCGACATCGGGATGGACCAACGGTGCGTTTGCACGCTTGCCGGGTCAAATCGCTACAGGCGATAGCTTAACGACAGTGCTCGACTTTCTTTTCAGAATGCTGTAGAAATTTGGGCTTTAATGGAGCTTACGGAGTCCACCTCAGACCTTGACTTGGTAGTATGTGCTTGCGGAGAACAGGAATATACCGCGCGCGATGCCATCGATGCGGCGATTTTCAGGGGCGAGTTAGACGTAAAGTGGAAAGAATTTCTCCACCAAATCGCAGCGGAAAACCGGGCGGACGAGCTAGACTTGGAGCCAGATGAGTCCGCAATTTCTAGTGCGGCAGAAGCTTTTCGCTACGAATACGATTTGATCACGGCCGAAGAAACAGAAGCATGGCTGGCGAATCGAGGCCTCACGCTTGATGACTTCGCTGGCTACCTCACCCGCGAATACTACGCCAGCACGCTTCAAGAGGAGATTATTCCCGACGAAATAGAATATCCTTCTGCGGAAGCCGAGCTACATCAGTTGTTCCTTGCGGCATTAATTTTATCTGGAGAATTGGACCGAATGACTGGCGATTTAATCGTGCGTCTGGCAGCACGCTGTGCTGGCAAAGAGCCATCGTCAGATGCTACTGCCACCGAAAAGCAGAAATTTCTTCATCGGAACGGGATTAAATCGGCGCAATTGGCGAGTTGGCTGGAACAACTGGAACGCGATTCGAAATGGTTAGACGAGATGCTCGCGATGGAGGCCGCATACCAGAAACATTGCGACACACTGCTTGTCCCTGAAGCACGTCAACGTGAATTGCTGGCTTTGCGGCTGCCCTTAACGAGATTCGAAACCGAAATGATCGAGGTAGAATCGCTCGATGCCGCCCGAGAAGTGCTGTTTTGCGTGCGCGAGGATGGCATGTCAATGCAAGAAGTGGCCACCGAGGGAGGCTATCCTTACCGACGCGCGGACTTTATTTTGGAAGATCTTCCCGTCGACGCACAGCACAGATTCCTAAGCGTTTCGGCTGGCGAGATGCTCAAACCCCTTGCTCGTGGCGATGGATTTGAACTGTGTCGCATCCTTAAGAAAATTGAGCCCCAACCCGATGATCCAAAAGTAAAATCACGGATCGACCGAAGACTCCTCGATCGACATTTCGCCGAGCTCACCAGTAAATATACGCAGCGACGGCTGGGTGGCGTTTCAACTCCTGCAGCAGAATGAAAGTAAAGGACAGCGAAATTCTGCGGCGCTCATCGGTGTTTCGCTTTGTTTCCGATGAGCATTTCGGCGCAATTGAGCCGTTGCTTGAAGAAGAACATTATGAGTTCGGGGATGTGATCGTAAAACAGGACGATCCAGCCGACTCATTTTACGTCCTGACCCGTGGACGCGCGCGCGCGCTGAAAATTAAGTCTGATGGTGAAGAGATCCCATTGGGAGTGTTAAAGCCGGGCGATTCGTTCGGAGAAGCCGCCTTGGCCGAGGGTGGAACTCGAAATGCAACCGTGCGCTGCAGCACCGCAGTAGATGTTTTGCGGATCGATCGTGATGACTTCCTCGAGCTGGTCTGCCGCGTGCCGGAGCTAAAGCAATTCGTTGAGACAACCGGCCGAAATCGGGCCCTTCAAAGCTTTCTTTATCAGTTCAGCAATTTCGGCCGGCTGCCGACCGCTGTACTGCGCAACATGATCGACAGATTAAAACCGGTAAACTTTGAAAAAGGAAACCTGATCATCCGAGAGGGAGAAGATGCCGGACCTCTCTACATTTTGCAGAAGGGACGGGCACGTGCCTTCACAGGCGTGGACGGAACCCAGCGCAATCTGGCGTTTTATCGTGAAGGCGATTTCTTTGGTGAATTGTCGATCTTGAACAGCTCGCCGCGCGCCGCATCGGTACAAGCCTTCAGCGACTGTGAATTGCTGTCGTTAGAACCCGTGGCGGTCCGCGACTTACGCCGACGTTTCCCCGAATTTGACAAACTCTTGACCGAGCGACTTGCCGCTTATCAGGCAAGAACAGAAGCGCGCGTCCCACTTGATTTCACAACGGAACTGCTCCCTGCAGAAACCCAGGTGCACGACAAACTGGAGTTGGATGGTGAGCAGGCTCCGAGTGAAACCGAAGGGGAAGAAGAGCCGTTCAAGGATGAGCGCGGGCTGTTTCGTAAACACGGCAAGCGCATCCGTAAAATCGATCATATCCTGCAAATCGACGAGATGGACTGCGGCGCGGCGTGTCTGGGAATGATCTGCCGATATTTCGGACGCAAAGTGAGTCTGCCCCGGATTCGACAACTCTGTCACACCGCAACTGATGGTACCAGTCTCAAAGCGATTACTCGCGCCGCGACCGAACTTGGACTGGCTGCGCGCGCTTTGAAAATCTCGCTTCGCAATCTCCCGCTCATGCCGCTGCCGGCCATAGTGCATTGGGAGGGCAATCACTGGATCGTTCTCTACGATGTGGACCAACAGTTTGTCCGTGTAGCTGACCCCGGGCGTGGGCTGCGAAAACTTCCCCGACGCGAATTCGAAGCGAAATGGACCGGTTACGCGGCATTGTTCGATTACACGCCGGCATTCGAACAAGCGCCTGAGGGTAAACCGACCCTGGCCTGGGTGCTCCCGTTTCTTTCTCGCTTCAAGGTCATTTTGCTTCAAGTTTTCGGGCTGGCAATTGCGGTCAGTTTTCTTCAACTCCTCTTCCCGGTGTTCACGCAAATGGTCGTGGACAAGGTCATCGTGGAAAACGACCTCGGCCTGCTGAAGATGATCCTGCTGGGCATGGTGGCAGCGCTTGTGTTCGTGCAGCTCTCCACGCTGGCACAGGAGTACTTGCTGGCGTTCGCGGCTGTGCGCCTCGATACGGCAATCCTTGATTTCCTGAGCCGGAAACTTCTCTCCCTGCCGATGAGTTATTTCACGAGTCGCCGGACGGGTGACATTCAACGCCGGCTCGAAGGCGCAAGGCAGGTTCGGCAATTTGCTGTGCAGCAGGGAGTCTCCGCGTTACTGGCAGCAGTTTTTCTTGTAGGTGCAGTAGTTTTGATGGCGATGTATAGCCCACTGCTTACGCTGGCGTTTTTGGCGACGACCCCGATTTATGTGGGGTTAATGATTTTTTCGACCAAGGTGCTGCGCCCGCTGTATCATGGCGTGGAAGAAAGCCAGGGCAAATACAGCTCGCATCAAATCGATGCCATCAAAGGCATTGAAGCAGTTAAAGCAGCATCTGCTGAAAACACGTTTCGCGACGCGATGCTGAACGAGTTCCTCGCAGTCGCGCAAAAGCTTTTCAAGGCAACCTTCATCGTAATGTCCTGGGACAGCGTGCTCCAAAGTGTCGGCCTGCTTTCGACTGCGATTTTCCTGTGGGTTGGCGCGATCCAGGTGATTCACGGAAATTTGAGCGTCGGTGGTTTCGTTGCGTTCAGTTCGCTGACCGCCATGGCATACGCGGGCATTCTGCGGGCGCTCGGCGTTTGGGACACGATGCAGTTCGCCTCCGTCCTGCTGAATCGCCTGAACGACATCTTCGAACAAGAGCCGGAGCAAGGGCACGATCGTTCCCGGCTCATCCCGGTCCATAGTCTCGAAGGGAGGATCGAGCTCCGTGGAGTCTGTTTCAAATACGGTGGGCCAGAATCCCCTGACATCCTGAAAAATATTACGATGGACCTGGCCCCTGGGCGGATGGTGGCCTTCGTGGGTCGCAGCGGCTGCGGTAAAACAACCCTCATTAAGTTAATCGCGGGCCTGCTGGAACCAACGGAAGGCGCGATCTTTTTCGACAACGTCGATCTAAAGACTTTGAATTATCGTGACGTCCGCCGGCACGTTGGGATGGTATTGCAGGAGAACCACATGTTTAATGACACGATCGCGCGTAATATTTCCTTTGGAGACCCGGAGCCAGATCTTGATCGAGTGCTTGCCGCCGCTCAAGCTGCAGCGGCGCACGATTTCGTGATGCGTCTTCCCCTTGGTTATGAGACAAAGATTGGCGAATCGGGGCTTTCGCTATCGGGTGGCCAGAAGCAGCGCATCGCGATCGCGCGGGCCATCTATAATAATCCGCCGGTGCTGATTTTCGATGAGGCAACCAGCGCCCTCGACACAGAATCGGAGCGCGCGATCCAGGAAAATCTCGGTCGACTAATGGCCGGGCGCACCACGGTTGTGATCGCGCATCGGTTAAGCACCATTCGCGAAGCACATTCTATCGTGGTGCTAGAACAGGGAAGCATAGCCGAGATTGGCACCCACGATGAGCTAATGGCACAGCGTGGCCTGTACTATTATCTTTCAAGCCAGCAACTGGGGATCTGAAGCGTGAGTTCACAATTAACTCAACGCGGCTCGCTGGATGTGGAATCCGAAATGATGCCGCAAGAGCCGCCGCCTTGGATCATCCGTTCGACAGCGTGGATACTGCTTGGGGCCTTTGTATTCGCCCTGCTAATCGCCATTGTGATGCGATTGCCAGAGACGGTACGCTGTCCATTCGTCCTGATTCCCGCGACCGGTGCCGATCCGGTCCAATCAACTGTGCGAGCTATCATTAGCCACGTTGGGGTGGATGAAGGTCAACCCGTAAAAGCCGGACAAGAGTTGTTCGTGTTGCGTTCTGATCAGATTCGCGATCTGGATACTCAGTTCCGGACGCTCACGGAGGACTTGCACAGCAAGGAAGAAAGTCTCGCCAGATACGAGAGCGCTTATGCCGCGCAACTTGGGATCAAGACCGCAGAGATTGAGCAGGCAAAGAGCGAAGTAAAATTTCGTGAGAACCATGCTAGCACGAGCCGCGACCTCGTCACTCGCATGGACAAATTGGCGAAGCTCGGCGGCGAATCGGAAATTGATCTCGTAAAACTGAAGCTCGATTTAGCTGGTTCGGAAAAAGATTTGAGCGTCGCGCAAAGAACTGTGCAGCAGGTGAATCTCGACCGTGAACGAATGGAAGCGGAGCACGCCAGCCAACGAGCCGAGCAGCAGTCCGAAATTGAAAAATTAAAGATGCGCATCGGAGCGTTGAAAACCGACCTTGCAAACGCCAACGAAAATTTACTGACAGTTCGTAGCCCCTACGAGGGCGTGGTCATTTCCATGGACCAGCGCACAGTGGGCAGCGTTGTGCAGCAGGGTCAGGTGCTTTGCCAACTTGCGCGGACGAATTCAAAACCACGAGCCCGACTAACCTTGAACGAAGGCGGCCTCCCGAAGCTCACTGTGGCCCAGCGGATTCGCTATTTTTTCGAGGCGTACCCCTATCAGCGTTATGGCACAGTAGCGGGAAAACTCGATTGGATTAGCCCGTCGGCTGTCACTACCAGCGACGGATCGCACTTCACTGCTTTGGGGTCGCTGGACCGCTATGATATTTCCTCGCGCACAGGAAACGTTCTCCCGCTCCGCGTCGGCATGCGCGGCAATGCGCATATCGTCGTTGGTGGCCGGACGATGATCGAATATGCGTTTGAACCGATTCGCCAGCTGCGAGAGAGCATAAGGCAATAAGTTTCCGTGCAAGAATCGCCATCCAGACTAAGACTTCAAGACCTGACTACGAGCAACGCCGCCATGGCGCGTTGTTTGCAGTTGGCAGCGCTCGCCGCCCAGTCGGACGTACCAGTGGTGCTCTTGGGTGAAACTGGAACAGGAAAAACCTTGCTCGCTCACGCGATTCACAATTCTTCAACGCGAGCAGGCCAGCCGTTCATCGCTTTTAACGCTTCGGCAATTAGCGATACGCTTTTCGAAAGTCAGTTGTTTGGCCACGAGCGCGGGGCGTTCACGGGGGCGCAGCAAAGCATTAAAGGAAAATTCGAGCTTGCTGATGGTGGCACGATATTCCTCGACGAAATCTCAGAAATGAGTCCGCTGGCCCAGGTAAAAATCCTGCGCGTGCTCGAATACGGTGAATTTGAGCGGCTTGGTTCCGAAAAAATGCTCACTTCCAATGCGCGAATCATCTGCGCCTCCAACTGCTCTCTGCGCGAGCGGGTGCAGTTGGGAAAATTTCGCGAGGATCTTTATCAGAGATTGAACGGCTTGACCTTGCTTATCCCACCGCTCCGCGAGCGTCTGGAGGAGTTGCCGGCATTGATTGCGACGGAATTGAAAATCGCAGCGTTAAAAGAAAGCAAAAATATTTCGGCTATTCATCCCGAAGCCATGGAAAAATTGCTTCGTCATCAGTGGCCCGGAAACTTGCGCGAGTTGAGCCACACCGTACGCACCATGACGTTGTTTTGCAACGACTCCGTGATTCTGCCTGAACATGTCGTTTTTCCCCCCGACTTAGAATCACATTCTGGAGGAATGGATAGGGCTCAAGAAGCTTCGACGCCCACCGGCAATAATCAAAAGCCTGAGAGGCATGCTGATTTTTCCCTGGATAGTGCCATCCAAAAGCACGTCCGCTTCGTTTATGAGGAAGCGAATCGAAGCCAGAGGCAGGCTGCAAAACTACTCGGCATTTCTCGCTCTACGCTGGCCCGCTATTTGCAAGCTGCGGTCAAAAAATAAAGCACGGTGGCCTAAAAAAAGAGCCAGGACGGCCTGAAAACAGGTCCAGACGCTCGAGGCTGACTCACCCACCAATTACCATTCTCTGCACAACAAGCCTCTGCGTAAGTACTTGTCAATTAACGATAAATGCACAACTCTCGCTCGTTATTCCAAAGCCGTCCCCAGACTTGGCACGAATATTGGTAGCAAAAACAGCACAACGTGAGTGCTCCGAAGAATAAAAAAAATGCGCCCGCCGGAGAGTCAGGAAATCAAAGGCTAAAGCGCAGAAAAGGAAAAGTGATTCGTCTGGATGACCTGATTCCAAAACAGGACGTTACAGGCGGGCATCAATTGCTCTTCGGTGCTACTGACACAATAGAAACACTAAACAACCCAACAAAGAAAACTTAAAACAATGCAAAAAACGAAGAAAACCAAAAAGATCAAAGTCCAAGACCTCAAGCCAAAGAAAGACGCCAAGGGAGGCGGCGGCCAAAATAAACCTAACACCGGCGGTAATGTTGTTAACACCGGCGGTAATAATATTAATACCGGCGGCTACTAATAAGGTCAGGAAATCGCACTGTTGGTTCCATTCCGCCGTGCGGTTTTTTATAATCCGAAAGGCACTTCCTAGGACCAACGCCCCCGCCCCACCCCCACCTGGCCTCTAGGAGGCGCCACTAACAAGGAAACCGCACTGTTGGTTTCATCCCGCGGTGCGGTTTTCTTATGTACACATTCGACGGTTGCCCGCCGTTAGCGCTAAAGCTCGCGTGGTTAATCCCAGGAGGCGAATTGCGGAGTTATACTGAAGGCGGCGCGCAACTCGCCACGAGGCGAAATTTTTTGAATGCCCAGCTTGTCTTCGAACGCGCGCTGTTGGTGATGATCAGTCAGGCCCCAGCAAGGCTCGACGCAAAGAAACGGGCCGCCATCGGACCACACAGTTAGATAAGGCACGGCGGTAAGATCCAGAGTCACCCAGCGGCCACTCGGCGGATCGACGTAAGCGAATTGCCGCCTCGGAACATCGACCAGTTCGAGAATGATCGAGCCGGATAACTCACTTCGACAAAATGGCATTTCGCCACCCGGGAATTCGATATCGCGCGTTTCCCCTGACAAATAATTGCCGGGCGAAAAATATCTGCGGTAAAGGCCTTTCGGCATCTGAAGATGAAAGCTTTCGAACGAAGTCGCTGCGAAGCCAGGATGCAATCCAAACGCGACGTGCGCAGTTAGTTCAGGCTCGTGGTTTTGAAACTCGAAAAGGACGCTCAGCGTGTTCAACTCGATTTTGTACGTTAGATCCAGACTGACTCTCAACGGGTATTCAACAGGTGAAAAGTCCTCCGGAGTAATTCGATATTTCAACGAAGCACCGCTCTCCTCACCGGAGAATCCCGCAAAGCGCCACGTCTTGGAGCGAAGGAACCCATGATTCCCGCCTTTGATTTCGCGGCCTCGGTACAGACTACGACCATTTTGGAGCCGATGAAGATAATAGCCCATGACGGTCGCGTGGTTTGCCCAACCCTGAGACGGTATTGACAGATCGTTGTCGCGATAAACAAAACCCGTCCACTGGCCAGCCTCGTTGATTCGCACCAGACTAATTAGTTCCGCCCCGAGCCGCGAGACAACGATCCGCAGGCCGGTCTCCTCATCCGTCAAAACGTCGAGATGTCGATCTTCGCGTTTTTCTTCGGAGTGCGAAAACTTCATCGGTTTGTACAAACATCTCGCGCCGCTATAGCCACGGCGCTGTGCGCCGTTTGGGACGCAATTGTTCGAAAATAATCAACGCCCCACAAGGCCGTGGCTACAAGAAAGACTCATGGGAAAAGGCCGCGCACTTGTTTGGCTTTGATCACACGTTCAACGCCGATGGCCATGGCCGCTGTGCGATGCGAGACATTGTGTTCCTTCGCACGCTTGATCACTTGCGCAAATGAATGCTCAAGGATGCGGAAAAGTTTGTCGGTCACTTCCATTTCCGACCACAGAAACGCCTGCAAACCCTGCACCCATTCGAAGTAGGAGACGATCACGCCTCCGGCGTTGCAGAGAATGTCCGGGATCACGAAGATCTCGTCCCAACGCTTGTCGAGAACCAGGTCCGCGTCCGGCGTGGTTGGGCCGTTGGCGGCTTCAGCAAGGATCCGGCATTTTATCTTGCTGGCATTTTTTCCGGTGATCACTCGATCGACGGCCGCCGGAACAAGAATGTCACACGGCAGCGTGAGGAATTCGCTTGGATTGACGCGATCGCCCTGATCAAACGCGCGCAGATTACCCTTCTTCAGCATGTGTTGTTCAGCCGCCTGAACATCGATCCCTTTGGGATTGTAAATCGCAGCATACGCATCGCTAATGCCGACGACTTTGACGCCGCTCTTGTATGCCAGCGAAAGAGCCGCTACCGAGCCCACGTTGCCAAATCCCTGCACGATGGCCGTGCATTTTTCCGGATCCATTTTCAGCATGTTCATGGCGCGCTCGACTAAGTAAACCACGCCGCGCCCGGTTGCTTCACGCCGGCCTTCAGTCCCGCCGATGGCGACCGGCTTGCCGGTTACGATTTCATTGACGGCGTAGCCCATGTAAACGGAGTAGGTGTCCATAAACCAGGCCATGATTTGTTCATTGGTGCCCATATCCGGCCCCATGATGTCCGTATGCGGCCCGACGAACGGAATCATTTCCTGCATGTAACGGCGCGAGACAGCCTCCAGTTCCGTCCGCGATAATTTGCTGGGATCAACTGCAACGCCGCCCTTGGCGCCGCCATAGGGCAACTGGGCCAGCGCGCATTTCCAGCTCATCCACATCGCCAGCGCGGCCGTTTCGCCCATCGACAACGAAGGCGCGAACCGCGTGCCGCCCTTGGTCGGGCCGAGCGCGATGTGATGTTGCACGCGATAACCCTGGAAGGCTTTCGTGCTTCCATCGTCCATATGCACCGGCAACGTCACCGCCATGGCGCGCTTCGGATACGTAGCCCACTCGCGGTCCCCCTTGTCGATGTTCAGATAATCCGCGATGACCCGAAACTGCTCACAGGCCATCTGGAAAACTTCGTCATCGTAGATGGTGTGCATCGCTGCTTCGGCACAACTTGCGGCTTCCATGGGAAAACTGCTATTTGCTCTGGCGAAGTGACGCCGTCAAATCGAAAACTTTGGAGCGCGGCGATCCCGCGACTGCGGGACCGCTTTTAAAAGCGCGGACATGTCCGCGCACTCCAAAAACGCGCACAAAGATCGACAAGCGCGTTTGAAATTGGGTAACGTCCTATACAAATGAAAATTGAAACCCTAGCTGTTCACGCCGGACATTCCATTGATCCAGCCACCGGAGCAGTCGCTGCCCCAATTTACCTTTCCACGACCTTCGAGCGCGACGTCGAAGGCATGTACTCGCGCGGTTTCATGTACACGCGCAACGATAATCCCAACCGCGACGCCTTGGAACGCGGCGTCAGCGCGCTCGAGGGAGGTGCCGCCGCTGCCGCATTCGCCTCCGGCACAGGCGCGACCATGTCCGTCTTTCAAGCGCTCGCGCCGGGCGATCACGTCCTGGCGCATGTGGACGCTTACTACGGCACGTCGCGATTGATCCGCGAAATTTTTGTGCGCTGGGGACTGCAAGCCGACTTCATCGATATGAGCGATGTCGCGGCGGTGAAGAAAGCGTTGAGGCCAAATACAAGACTCGCCTGGGCCGAGACGCCCTCCAATCCGCTATTGAAAATTGTCGATCTTGCTGCCGTCGCCGAACTCGTCCACGACGCGGGCGCGCTGTGCGTTTGCGATAACACGTGGGCGCCAGTGCTGCAGCGCCCATTCAATCTCGGCGCCGATCTTATACTTCATTCAACAACAAAATACTTCGGCGGCCATTGCGACGTCCTGGGCGGAATTGTCGTAGCCAAAGAAGACAGCGATTTCTTTCGACGGATTCGCAGCATTCAATACGAAGGCGGCGCAGTCCCCTCGCCTTTCGATTGCTGGCTGATCCTGCGCGGGATGCGCACATTGCCATGGCGGATGCGCGCGCATTCGGAGAACGCAATGAAAATTGCGGACTTCCTCGCGCAACATCGAAAAGTGGCACGCGTCCATTATCCAGGATTGCGGTCGCATCCGGGTCATGACATTGCCGCGAGGCAGATGTCCATGTTTGGCGGGATGCTCTCGTTTGAAGTGAAGGATGGACGCGACGTAGCAATGTCGGTCGCGGCGAAAACGAAAATCTTCATTCGCGCCACGAGTTTGGGCGGCGTGGAAAGCTTGATCGAGCATCGCGCATCCATCGAAGGGCCGGGGACAACGTCGCCCGAAGGTTTGCTGCGGCTATCCATCGGTCTCGAAAACGCCGACGATTTGATCGAGGACCTCGACCAGGCGCTCGTATAATGCGCGAGGCGTCTGACACAGACGCGCTACAAAATTCGGCTGTCATTGTAGGGCGTTTCTGTGAAACGCCACGCTGTAGTTTCCGCTGTCCCCAGCGCAGTTCCGCCACTGGGCTAAACTCATGCGCTGAGGACAGCGCACGCTACAGGCTCCGGGCGGTCCGGTGAACTGCCCCTACCTGAGCCTCCGCCGGAAGACATCAATAATGTCCTGCACTTCGCTCACGCGTAATAGAAAAGCAGCCGTGAAAAATGCGATTGCGCCGAACACAATCGTCACCAGTAGCGCGGCTAATTTTGCGAAAAACCGGAGACTCGCCCATGCATCCAGCCACCAGTAATTCGCCGCCCAGCAGACCAGCGCCAGTAGCGCGCTCGCGAAACAAATTTTTGCAATGGCAAGCAACATCTGACGCGTTTCCAGTCGGCGCGTATGCCTGCGCATCAGCGCGTAAAGCAATAGAAAATTAATCGTCGCGACGAGGCTCGTCGAAAACGCAAGGCCGCGGTGGCCCCAGCCGAGGCGGAATGTAAAAAGCCAGTTAAGGAAAAGATTCGCGCCGATCGCCAGAAAACTCACCACCATTGGCGTGTTGCGTTTGCCAATCGCGTAAAACGCAGGCGTCAACACCTTCAACACCGCATAGGAAACGAGGCCGATGGCGTAAAATTGCAATGCGCCGGCAGTCTGCCGCGTCATTTCGGCTGTGAACCGCCCGTGTTGATAAATCACGCTGATGATCGGCGACGCCAGCATCGCCAGCCCTATCGCCGAGGGAATCGTTAGCAAAAACGCCAGCCGCATTCCGCGCGCAAGAATCGCGCGGAACTCAGCTGTGTCTCCGCGCGCGGCGCTTTTTGAAACGAGCGGAAGCGTTACGGTGCCGATCGCGACGCCGAAAATTCCGAGCGGCAATTGCATCAGCCGAAACGCAATGTTGAGCCAGCTCACCGGACCATTTCCGAGGCTCGCCGCAAATCCGCTGTTGATCAGCACATTCACTTGCACAGCGCTGGCAGCGATCACCGCCGGTCCCATCAAGGTCAGCACCGTGCGCACACCTTCGTCTCGCCAATGAAAATCGGCGCGATATTTATAGCCGGCTTTCCAGAGTGACGGGAATTGTCCCAGCAATTGCCACGCGCCGCCGATGAGCGTGCCGATGGCGAGGCCCACGAGCGAACGCGCGCCGAAGTGCGGGTCGATCCAGTAACCGATTCCCACGCCCGCGACGATTGAGCCAAGATTGAAATAACTCGACGCCATGGCCGGCGGACCGAAAACGTGTTTCGCGTTGAGCATTCCCATCACCAGCGCGGCCAGCGATACGAGCAGCATGAACGGCCACATGATTCGCGTAAGCAAAACCGTCAGCGCAGCTTTGTCTGGCGACCAACTTCCCCACGTCAAGAGATCGACAAGCTGCGGCGCGAACAGGATGCCGAGCACGGTCACTGCGCTCATAAAAACGGCCGTAAGCGTCGCGACCTTGTCGGCCAGGCGCCACGCCGATTGGTCGCCTTCAATCGCAATCTTTTTTGAGAACGTCGTGATGAACGCTGTCGAAAGCGCGCCCTCGGCAAACAGATCGCGCAGCAGATTCGGCAACCGAAATGCCATCAGGAACGCGTCGAGATTTTTTCCGGCGCCAAACAACCCCGCAAACACCATCTCGCGTATCAAACCGAGCACGCGACTAGACAGAATGGCGATGCCAACGACGCCCGTCGCGCGGGTGCTCATTCGCCGGTCAGCTACCTCAACCATCGGCGAACATTTTGTAGGGCGTTTCTGTGAAACGCCAATCCTAAACGCGGCAGCGGATCTACCACCCACCTTCGTCCCGCAGTCGCGGGACTACGGCGTGGCAGGCGAATAGACACGAATGATCACCAATCTGGGGAGGCCGGGCGGCCCACGTTGTCGCGGTGCTTGTGCCAAGCACCGGGACGGGCGTTTGACACAAAACGCCCCTACAACATCGGCGTAATCCGTGGTTCATAAAATCCGTTCATGCACTTCGTGCAATTCGTGTCTGAAAAAAAGACGCCGGGAGGATTTCCTCCCGGCGCTGGTTACTCTGGGGGCAGAGCTATACCTCAAATCAATGGACCTGGACATTCCCTCCGCCGAGTGTCTGCTCGACAGTCGTGGTGCCATTCCAGTTGCTCGAGAAATAGAGACCACCGGCATGAGCCCAGACAGTAATCCCGATCGAATCGCTGCTGCCGGGCTCGCCTCGATCCGTCATTGTGACCTGGAGCGTCGCGTTACCATCGATACTGATCGGGTGAAGCGGATCAGTGATGTCTTGGAGACTCGCCTTACCGTTGAAGGTTGCCGTGTACGGCAGAGTGGTCGCATGCGTTGTCAGAGATGTCATCGAGTTGCCTTTGACCTGATAAGTGTGCCCGTTGTTCCGGATGATTGTGTTGATGTTACCATGCAGCCCGTTGTGTGCATTCTGGACGTTGAACCCAAAGTTATTCTTTGTTCCAACAGCTCCCGCATATTGGCCAGCAGAGTTCTGCATCACGAGATAGCCGCCACCCGTGATCTGCCCAGATGCGGGCGGCACGGACACCGTCACAACGGTGTCCTCGCTAGAGATATTGTCGGTATAATAGTTGTTCACGATAATGCCGATCCTGTAGCTCTGCGAAGGCGGGCTTGTCAGGGTCACGTTCCAGTTGTAAGTGACTGCGCCTACTGTCGTGTCATTATTGTTGACCAAGCCAACTGGTAGATTCGAGGCGATAACTGTATTACTGTCTCGATTAATGAATGTTACCGTCGCATGTCGAATATCCCCCGGATACGCGTCATACGCTGGGTCCCCCGTTACAGCTGTAATATCCTTGATAGTTGCGCTCAGCGTCACCGTAGCAGTGTTGCTGTTGGGTCCAGACGTGTCAACGAACAGCGAGCCTGTGTAATACGCCCGGGCGTCTTCTTGGTTAACGTTTAGCGTTCCCTTGACAAAGTTCCCCGCGGGGAAGTCGTAATTCGCCGCACTCAGAGTTCCCAACGAAGGGATGATGGCGTCGGTGTATGTGCCAGGGGCATTGGAAACACCGGTGGTGCTATAAAAGGTAATCGTGGCCGAGGTACTAAAGCTGGGCTGCCCGGACAGATCTCCCGACATGCGTAGACCAGCGTCGGTTTCGCCGTTCACAAATCCGCTGATTGTCGCCGTCAATGTCGGCAACGGATCCGAATATTGCACCGATTTGGCGTCTGCTGTTACCGTGAGATGCGCCTTATTAACAGTCAGTGTACCGTTAAAGTAGCTAATCGTGTAGTTGCCCAGTCCAGTGCCTAGCGCTGCGCTCGGCGTCACTGTATACGGCGAGCCCACAACTGTGGCCGCCGCAGGATAACCTGTGCTCGTAAGCGCAATTGAGGTGACGCTATCGCTATTGAGCAGCCCACTGACCGAGAAGTCAGTTCGATGGCGGAGTGGTGTCAGGCGTGTAGAGAACGCCATAGGTCTTGCTCACGTTCGTAGCGGTAATCGTTAGGGATGCTGTGTTGATATGCAGATTGCCGTTGACGTAACCGATGGTGTAGTTGCCCAGTCCAGTGCCGACCGCCGCGCTGGACACGATCGGATAATCCAGCCCAGAAAATCTTGAGAGAAGATGTACCAACTCGTCTCGAAATTGCCGTTCGCGTCGGCCACCACATCCCATGGTTGGAACGACTGTTGGATAGGGTCTAATTCGACCACAATCATGCTGACGGTTTCGCCGGGCTGGAAGCCTGTGCCGGTAAAATAGACGTAGGAAAATGGCTGGTAATCCTGCTGATCCGGTGGTCAGGGTCGGCCCGTCGTTAGGCGACTCGACGTTGTGGGCGGCGCCTGCGACAGCGCGAGTGGTAGCCAGGTTAAACACCTGCGAGGCGATCGGTTCTTGCAGCTTGGTGGCGTAGACAGCCGACTGACGTAGGTACAATTTGCGGTTGCCGTTAGCGGCTGGTCGGGTTGAGTCTGGTTATGGTTGGGCTGGATGCCGGCGTCAGCGCCGCCGGCTACAGGCGCGCTCACTTGTGTGTCGGCCGGAGCTTTAGGGACTGCTGCTGCGGTCCGCCGACGAAGGAAACCAGGCTTAGCAAGGTTAAAGCTGTTAGTTGCAGCGCCACGATTAGGGCGGTGCCACGTCTTTTCACAGTGCGTCGAATTATTTTGGCCATATTTTTCTATAGGAATGGTTGTGAGATTTGGGCGGGGGGGTTCTGGGGTGTCTGGGGGAACAGATTCAAAGGGGAATTGTTAGGGATTGGTTAGGCGTGAGTTTGCCGGGGTGGCCGCGACTGCTGTTCCCAAGGCCGCTTTTCGTAGGTTGCGCATATTTGAGATGTCACCGGCGCGGGTGACTCTGCAGATCTTGCGAGAAACTGGGCAGTTCTCGGCATACCAAGCAGGTGGTAAGGAGCGCTGGGGGGACCGGCATCATTTGCAGGTCGTTTCCATTTCTCAATTGCTATTTACGGAAACGGCGGAGCGAAGTTTCCGAAAAAGTTTTGGAAATTTTTTCATCTTTAGACTGTTTTGCTATGGGAAGTCTGTTTTAAGGGAGTTCCGGGGGGAACAGATTTAAGAGGGGGAATTGTTAGAGATTAGTTAAGAGAAACGAAATTGGCTGACAGATAAAGCCAGGTCGAGACTTTTGCCTGAAAGTCGGGCGGATTGGCGGTCTGTTTCGAGGACGCGCGTTTTCAATAAGGCGCGCAGTGTCCTTGTCCTAAAACCGCTTGTAAAGAAAAAATGTTTTTTTGGGTAAGGGATGCGTCCTGATCTTTCAGTCCAAATCCCCCTAGGGGAAGATGTGAATGGTGAACAGCTTCCCGCATTTCGGGTGTGAAAATGCTCTTAGGTCAAGCTTTCAAACCACGAATGAACAGGAAGGAACACGAATTAAAGGCAGACGAAGTTTAGGCCCGCGAAACACGCGAATGAACGCGAATAGAAAACAAAGAAGCCGTCTCTCACGCCGCGACCGAAGGTGCGTGCGTTATAGAGTTCGCTGTCCCCAGCGTAGACTCCCAATGCGCTGAGCAGCCTTGGTATGGCTACGGCGCGCCAAGGGATAATGCACGCTACAACATTCGCGTGTTTCGCGGGCACTCTTCCCAATATTCATGTCTATTCGCGTCCATTCGTGGTTAAATCAAATCACGCCGGCTTTTCCCGCAACGGGGCGGGGAAACGGACGACCTTCTTTTTGCTTTTCCCGTAGAAGGTCTTGGGCGGCATAAAAGTTAGCTCCACGTATTTGGTGGCCAACTCAACCAGGTCCCGACCAGAACTGAGACCGAGCTTGTGCTTAATATTCTCGCGATGGGTCTCGATGGTTTTTACACTTAGATTGAGCGACTGCGCTATGTGCCGGTTGCGAAGCCCGGAGCCTAACAAATTGAAGATGTGCATCTCACGATCGGATAGATTTTCAATGCCAATCGTAGGGCGCGCCGAACGCGCCTCTTCTCGCGATTCTAGCGATTTTTTAAAGGCGCGCATCGCCACATCGCGGCTGACGTAAATTTCTCCGCCCAGAATTTCGCAAATGACGGCCAGCAACTCTTCTTTCGGCGCGCTTTTCATCACGAAACCTTCTGCGCCCGCGCGCAGGGAGCGTTCTGCGAAGATCGCTTCTTCAAAGGCGGAATATACGAGGATCAGCAAATCGGGTTGTTCGGCCTTGAGCGCCTTAACAAATTCCAAGCAGTCGCCGGCGCCGAGCCGCAGGGCGGTCAGGAGCAACTGAGGCTTGGATTCGGCGATCTTGTTGCGCGCAGCGCGGATGTTGTCGGCTTGCCCGCAGCAAATCATGTCGGGCTGAGAATTGATATAATCGCAGAGCCCGTGGCGAAGCAGCGGATGCTCCTCCAAAATCAGGATGCGCGTTCTTACAGGATTCTTGGTCGGGTCCGACATGTTTGTGCGCAAAATCTGCGCTTTTTGCCATTGAGGCGCTCTTCATGTCAAGCATTTTGAATAAAAAGTTTTCTCAAAGCCAGCCCCGACGCCCGCCTACGCGTGTAGCGGTCCTGGAGCAGGCGTGTAGCGGTGCTTGTGTCAAGCACCGAATCCACGGCAGGCCTTTTGGCACGGAATCGATCAGGCGTTTGGCACAAACGTCTCTACAACGGGCCAGGCGTTCGCCGCAGCGAACGCCTCACAACCCCGTTGGGCAATCGATGAATTCCCATGGGATTTTGAATTTTTTCGACAAATGCGCGGCCAGCGCTTTTACGCCGAAAACTTCCGTGGCGTAATGTCCGCCGAGCAGAAGATTCATGCCGAGCTCTTCAGCCGTCACGGCGGCCCAGTGCGGAGCTTCACCGGTGATAAAGGTGTCGATGTTTTCCTGCGCGACCCGATAGATCTCCGAACCGGCGGCACCGGTCACAACGCCAATGGTGCGCGTTTGGCTCGGGCCGAAATCGAAAATTTTTACCTGACCATTCAACGCTCGTCGCAATTTGCGAACGAGTTCGCTGCGCGGCATTGACGCGCCCACCTTTAGTCCGACAGGTTGGCCTTTTTCTTCCAGAAACGGCTCGACGTCTGACTGCGTAAAGCCTCGCACGCGTCTGTTGTAGCGTGCGCTGTCCTCAGCGAATCG
>Ga0306920_100003804_pt1 | contig 19243 bp, 25 predicted proteins | sample flu12Cox44000170_FD_204666 | JGI IMG/M metagenome (GOLD analysis project Ga0306920, IMG submission 204666) | Lab enrichment of tropical soil microbial communities from Luquillo Experimental Forest, Puerto Rico - flux4day.12C.oxic.44.000.170 (v2)... | ecosystem: Environmental > Terrestrial >... | reverse complement strand
TAGGCTCCGTAGTAGCCGTAATAGCCAGACCCGTAATAGCCGTAGCTGCGCGGCCAGGAATAGCCGTAGCGCGGCCAGTAACGGCGCACGACGTAGCGCCGGCGATGATAGCGGCGCTGCGCGCTGAACTCTTCGCCCGCGGTCTGCTTGTGGACGCCCGGCTCGAGCTTCTGCGCCGCGCCTGCCGTACCCGGCATCGCCAAGGTCGTCAGCAGAATTGCCGCCGCAACTCCTAAAAGTGCCTTACGCATGTGGTTGGTTCTCCTGTGTCGCACCCGTGCATTTGTCGGGGCAAAACGCCGCTGGTTCACATTCGCACCAGCTTTTACGCCGACGATAGTCCGGAGCTATCCAAAGAAATGGCCCCGCGCCGGAAAGCGCGGGGCCTGCGTCTTGGGGAGGATACGCCGATCGGGGGTAAACCGATCGATAGGCACCATCTAAGTCCCGCCGCGCTCCCGCACTGTGACGGCGATCACAAAAGTGCGGTTTTAAGCTGGCCCGTGATGCGTGTCACAGCAGGGCCCAATGGTGCGGGATAGATGTCCCACAAGATAGCAAGGGAGACATCCCATGGGTCCCGAACTTCTGGTGTTGGCTTTCGGCCTTGCATTGTGGATGGGCGCAATGTTCGCCGCTCCGGAACAGGAAGAGCAAACCGTGCTGACCTGATGAGTTGCGCGCATGCACGCTCCCGGCCAGGCACTCATTCCAAAACGACCAGTCGGCACACAGCCATGAAAATGTTCGGCGGCAAAACAGCGCTTGTTGCTTCGCTGACACTTGGCGCCGTGCTCGCCGCGCAAACGGCTTACGCCCGGTCCGACGCGAATCTGCCGGTGCGCGAAGAATATGCGGTGAAGGCCGACCAACATTACCGATTGGTTGCGAACGCCGGCAATGCTGCCAGCCACATCGTTCACTGCGTTTGGCGCAAAGGATGCTCGTGAGGTCGGGACGCGGCGCGGCTACGCGGCTAACGATGCGCAATCGAGTGGTGCAGCTCTCCGTGATCGCACTTGTCGTTGTTGCGCTAGCGCTCGTTTGTGTAGCGATCTTCTGAGCCAGTCACGCGCCGACTGGCATTTTGCGCGTTAGCCATTCCATCCGCTCGTCCCCGCGAGGGGGTCCTAAAATTCGCTGCGCGAATTTTGGGACCCCCGTAAGCGGGGACCCAGGGTGACATGCGCCGTCCTTACGCTTCTGGATTCCCGCTTACGCGGGAATGAGCGGACTAGAGTGCTGCCTGTTGTTTGAATGCGGCAAGCGACGGCGTGCTCGCGCGGAGCTGGCCGTGAGGATGTTGATCAGGATCCGACCGCGCGTGCCGGCGCGTTGGCATCGCGAAACCAGCGCCGCCATGATTTTCCCGCGCGCGTCGGGCGGATGCGCGCCTGCGCCATTGCCTGCCATGCGTCGCGCTGCGCGCGCATGTCGTCGAGCGCGGACTTGAGCTCGGAGATTCTTTCCTCGGCGAGCATGAGCCGCAGATCGGCAAGCCGGTTGCTTTGCCAGGGCACCAGCGCCTGCAAGCGGCTCGGCGCCGGCTCCGCCGCGGCGGCGTCGCTCTTGCAACTGCCGTTTTTCTTGCCGTTCGTTGAGTGCCACCTGGACTTGATCGCCGCGAGCGATGGGATGCTCAATTTGTCCAATCCGGTCAGCCGAGCAGCTTGATTGAGTGATACTGTCGCCATCGTCGTCCTCCAGGTGTTCAATGATCACAGACCGTGCAAACCTCTGCAGGTTGCGCACGACAGGGTTAATGATTGGCAAATGCCCATTGATGGTGACGGGGTAGCGCTGCGGCATGCTCAAACCGAGTCCGATTGCTTTTCTTCTGGCGGCGGCAACGAGCCTTGGCGCTCATGACAGCCTGGCCGATATCCAACCGTGCCGCTCGATCGAGTATGAGCGCAACGCGTACACCGTCTGCGAAGTCGATCCGCGCAAGCAAACGGTCAGGCTCTATTGGAAGCGGGCCGATGGCTCTCCCTATTCGTATCTTTCCGCGCTGCCACGAACCGGCGGAGGCAAGGCGGACCGGCTGCTGTTCGCCACCAATGCCGGCATGTTCGATCCAGGCCTCAAGCCTGTGGGACTCTATGTCGAACAGGGACGCGAGCTCGTGCATGCAAACACCAGATCCGGCTACGGCAATTTTCATATGAAGCCGAACGGGGTCTTTTACATATCCGGCGACAAGGCGGCCGTCGCGGAGACGCAGGCATTTCTCAGGCAGCGACCGCTGGCGGAGGAGGCCACGCAATCCGGGCCGATGCTGGTGATAAATGGGCGCGTGCATCCTCGTTTCGACCGGCGCAGCACGTCGCTCAAGGCGCGCAATGGCGTGGGCGTACGCGGGGACGGCAAGGTCTTGTTCGCCATCTCTCAGGGGGAGGTGTCGTTCGAGGCCTTTGCCCGCCTGTTCCGTGACGGACTGAAATGTCCCAATGCCCTGTTTCTTGACGGCGGCAGCGCGGCGACCTTGTACGCGCCGTCGCTCAGTCGCCTTGGCAATATCGTGCCGCTTGGCCCGATGCTCGCTGTGTTCGAGAGAAAGTGAGGCGCAAGCGGGCAATAACCAGACGTGGCTACACGCTCGGGATGAATTTGAAGTACGGGAACCAGGTACCGAGCACGGTCGCCGGCCACGGAATGCTCAGCAGCTGATCGAACACCACGTAGATAAGCGTGGTCATGATCGCGGCCATCAAGGCTGCATGCCGCCATTTCTCGGGGCCTTCCAGCCGCATATAGGCGATGACGAAGATCGGGACCGTCGGGATCAGGCCGATCAGCGCCATCGAGCACAGGAACGCAACCATCCAACCGAAAAATATGGCGCCGCGCGCGAGGATGACACCGCCCGGCAAATGCGCGGTCTTGGAGGCGATATCCATGTGGATCTTCTGGGTAACGACCGCCTTTGCCTGTTCCCCCAATCCCGCCGCGCCGGCGCCGTGGCGCACGTTGAAGATATCGTTTGCCAGACTCAGCGAACACGCAATCACCGCGCCAACGCCGACGATGGTCGGCACGATCTTGGCTTCGAACGGCCACGGGATCGAGTCCCACAACATCAGCAGGAGCAGACACAGCAGCGCGGCCGGAAACAAATTATCGGAGGACAGGCGCGGCCGCCCGAAACTGGACAGTATCGCGCCGATTCCGTGATGCTCGCGGATGTCCTGCAGCATCGGCCGCAACAGGCTCAGCGCCGACATCGCGAACATGACGATCACGATCGGACGCAGCATCCACGAAATGCCGTAGCGTTCGATTGAGATGAACATGTAGCGCTCGAGAATGCCGCCGAGCACGAAGCCCAGAACCAGCGGCGGGCGCGGCCAGCGGAAGTGTTTCATTCCCCAGCCGAGCAGGCCGAAGAACAACAAGGAATACAGATCGCCCCAGTTGCGCGAATGCTCGAACGCGCCGATGTAAACCAGACTCAGCACGCACGGCATGATCAGCGTGTAGCGGAGGGTCGCGAGCTTGGCGAGCTGACCGCTAAATGTGAAACAAAGGCCGGATCCCACGATGTTGGCGACCGCGATGCTCCACACCATCGAGTACGTGGTGTCGAGATGCTTGGTCAGCATGTCGGGGCCGGGCACCAAACCATGAATGAGAAACGCGCCGAGCAGAATCGCCATTCCCGCGCTGCTCGGCACGCCAAACGCCACGGTCGGGACGAGATGGCCGCCTTCGCGCGCGTTGGTCGAGCTCTCGGCGGCGATCACACCGCGCACATCGCCGTGGCCGAAGCTCTGGGCTGCGCCCTTTTCGGTGCGCAGCGCGTGGCCATAGGCGATCCAATCGATCACCGCGACGCCGATGCCGGGAATTGCCCCCATTGCCGCACCGATCCACGAGCAGCGCAGAATGAGGAACCAATGCGTCAGGCAATCCTTGATGCCGAGCAGCATGCCCTTCTTGGTATCGAGCGTCATGCCTTCCTGGACCACCGCCATGCGTCCGATTGCGAGATCGCAAAGCTCGGGCAGCGCAAAAATGCCGAGCGTGAGCGGCACGATCGGCAGACCCTCCCATAAATAAAGACTGTCCATCGTCCAGCGCAGCGTGCCGGTCTGCGGGTCGCTGCCGATCATCGCCAGCATCATGCCGAAGCAGGCCGCGGTGAGGCCGCGCAACGGCGAATTGCCCGACAGCGAGGACACCATCGAGATGCCGAACACCGCGATCGCCAGCAGTTCGGGCGAGCCCATGAACAAGATGATCGGACGCAGCAGCGGCAGCGAGATGCCCATCAGCGCGGCGCCGAACAGCCCGCCAATGAGCGCGGACATGTAGGAGGCGCCGAGCGCGCGGCCGGCCTCGCCGCGCCGGGTCATGGGATAGCCGTCGAGGGTCGTCGCCGCCGAGGCGGCGTGTCCCGGCGCTCCGAACAGAATCGCGGAGATCGGATCGGCGGTCGTCGTGGTCGACCCCATGCCGAGCAGCAACGCGAAGGCGGCCGGCGCGTCGATGTTGTAGGTGAACGGCAGCAACAGCGCCAAGCCGGCGACCCCGCCGATTCCCGGCAGAATTCCCAGGGCGAGCCCCATGCACACGCCGCCGAAAAGATATGCCAGCCGGATCGGATCAAGAATGATCAGCAGGGCGTTGCCCGCGGCATGAAGCATATCCATTTCCATGAGTGTTCCCCGCCTCAGCCGGCTCTCGGATCAGGAACGCCGCAATTGCAATGCGCCGGGCGCGGCGCAGCGGCGCGCATCGAATGCAAATGAGATCCTTGCCAACGCATTTCGCAGGCCGCCGCTACCGGTTCGAGTAGGTTCCATGATGGTCAGTGCAGCCACGAGACGAGAAAATACACGGTAAAATGCACGGCGAGAAAGCAAACGCTGATCGACATGAAAATCGCCGTGATCCGGACGTGTGCCCAGATCGGCGAAACGGAAAGTCCCCGGTCACCGCGCAAAGATGCCATCGGCAGCAGGTTCTTGTGGGTTGCCAGAAAGAAGACTGCGGTAACCACCGACAATCCGATGACACGCGAGTAGAGAACGTGCCAATAGCCGAACAGAGCCGCGACAACGACTGAAAGCGCAGACTCGATCACGACACGCCTCTGTGTCGCTATGTGTCGCACCCCTATCTTGCCGGCATCTTCCGACAGTTCCGGCGCGTTTGCAATTGAAAGAAACGGGGTGGCGCGCATCTGCGACGCAGATCGCGCCGCGTGTCCGACGACAAGCTGAAGCCGGCGATTTCAGGAGCAGCGCACGATCCGGCATCGGCGAGGCCGTACGTCGCAACGCAGCGCGCGGAAATTTGTCCGCACCGACCGCGACCGACCTGGCAATGCCTGCTATTCTTTGCCGCCGGATGTAAGCGTTCCCCGTATCGACGGCACGCGGAGGTGTCACATGATGCGATCAATAACGACGGCCGCGCGTGCCGCGCTGGCTCTCCTCCTCGCCACGCTGACCTGCGCGCCATCTGCGCGCGCCGCCGACACGGTCACCGTCGGCACGGTCGGCTCGCCGTCGGCCAATCTCTGGCCGATTTTCATCGGGCTCGATAAGGGCTTCTTCGCCGCCGAGGGCCTCAAGATCGATCTGGTCTATGTGCAGTCGAGCGCGGCGGTGATCCAGCAGCTCGCCGCCGGAGCGCTGCACATGGCGGTATCGAACGGGCTGGTGGACCCGGTGCGCGCCATCGATCAGGGCGCAGCGCTCGCGATCGCGCGCTTCGAGGTGCAGGCGCCGCCCTACGCGATGACGGCGAAAGCGAGCATCAAGAGCTTCAAGGATCTCAAGGGCAAGATAATCGCGGTCGGCGGCGCCAAGGACATCACGCGCATCTATGCCGAGCGCATGCTGGGGCCGAACGGCCTCAAGAGCGGCGACTACGACTACTGGTTTGCCGGCGCGACCACCGCGCGCGCCCAGGCGCTGCTCTCGGGCGCGGTCGACGCCGCGCTGCTGCTGCCGCCGTCGAACTTCCAGGTGCAGGCGAACGGCTACAGCGATCTCGGCCTGACCATTCAATACGCGCCGGAGCTGCCGTTCTCCGGCACGTCGGTGGGCCGCGCCTGGGCCGCCGCCAACGCGAGTGTGCTGCGTCGCGTGCTGGCGGCGCAGAGCAAGGCGATCGACTATTTCTACGACGACCGCAATCGCGCCGAGGCGGTGCGCATTCTGGTCGCGGTCAGCGGGTTGAAGCCGGACGAGGTCGAGAAGTCCTACGACTTCTTCCGCAAGAACGATTTCTTCGACCGCACCGGCAAGATCGCGCGGCCGAAGATGAATGCGCTGCTCGACGCGCTGGTGAGCCTCGGCGATCTCTCGGCGCGCGGCAATCCCGAGCGCTTCCTGCTGCCCGGCGTCGCGCAGCTGTCGGATTGAAACGCGGTTCTTCCCTCTCCCCGCGCAGCGGGGAGAGGGAAAGAGCCTGCGGCTCGCGCGTAGCGAAGTTGGCGCGGCCCCGGCGCCCATTGAAATAGTTCTTGACTCTCGACCGATAATTCGATATTCGTTGAAATATGGAAAAGAGCGACGCCGTCGCGGCTCTCGCCGCGCTCGCCCAAGATAATCGGCTCGATGTGTTTCGCCTGCTGGTGCAAGCCGGTCCCGAAGGCATGGCGGCGGGAGCGGTGGCGGAAGCGCTCGAACTGGCGCCCAACACGCTGACCTTTCATTTCGACCGGCTGCGCATGGCGGGGCTTGTCACTGTGCGCCGCGAGGGTCGCTCGATGATCTACGCCGCGCAATACGAGGCGATGAATGCCCTGCTCGCCTATCTGACAGAGAATTGCTGCCAGGGCCGGTCGTGCGCGCCCGCAAGACGCAAGGCCGCCACGCCGGTGGCGGCACGGCGTCGGGAGAAAGTCACGTGAGGCTCTATCTGTTCGAGCACTGTTCGCTGTGGCTTCCGCGTGCGGATGATTGCCGCGCTCAAGCGCTTGCACCTGCAGGAAACGGTTGTTCTCGATGACGACTCCGAGACGATGATCGGCCTGGTCGGCAAGCGGGTGATACCAATTCTGGTGAAGAACGACGGCGCCCCCATGCTCGAAAGCATGGATATGGTTGGCTACATCAATGGCCTTGGCGACCCTGTTTTGACTGGCCCGGAACGCAGCGAAATCGCCGCATGGGCGGATACAATCGTCGCCAAGACGGTGCCGCTGACTTGGCCGCGCTATCCACTGCTTGGCCTGCCGGAGTTTGGCACGGTCGCCGCGCTCGACCATTATATCGTGCGCAAGCGCAAGCAGCTTGGAGATTTCGTCGAACTTCGGGCTAAGACTCGTGAACAAATCGATGCGTTAGTACCTGAACTTGAGAAACTCGATCGACTGATTGAGAGTCCGTTGGCGGTCAACGGAAAACTGTCCCTCGACGATGTTCGCGTCCTCCCATTGCTTCGATCTGCTGCCGTCGTCAAAGGGCTCCGCTTCCCGCACAAGGTTCGGGATTACTTTGAAACGATGATGGCTCACATTGGGTACGCGCCACTTCCCGCCGTATGAGGAGTCTCCTGCCATGAAACGCATGCACGTCCATGTGGGTGTCGAAGACCTGGAGCGCTCGATCAGCTTTTACTCCGCCCTGTTCGCCGCGCCGCCGGCCGTGCGGAAATCGGATTACGCCAAGTCGATTCTCGATGATCCGCGCGTAAATTTCGCGATCTCCACGCGTGGGAAGCGGCCGGGTCTCGATCATCTTGGGATTCAAGTCGAAAGCCACGAGGAATTGCAGGAAGTCTATGCGCGCCTGCACCAAGCGAGCGACAACGTGATCGAGCAGGGGAAGACCGCCTGCTGCTATGCGCAATCCAAAAAGTCTTGGATCGACGATCCTGCGGGCATCGCGTGGGAGACCTTCTTCACCACGGGCGAGAGCACGGATTATGGGGATGGCACGGGAGAGCGTGTGGCGCGGGTGGCTCACGAAAGTTCGTGTTGTGCGCCGCAGTCGTCCCCAGCGCCAGAACCTGCGTCGGCCTGCTGCGCAGGATAGGAATCGACATGGCTTTCAACGTCCTGTTCCTATGCACGGGCAATTCGGCGCGCTCGATCATGGCCGAGGCCATTCTGAACAAGGTCGGAGCCGGAAAATTTCACGCCTACAGTGCGGGTAGTCGGCCGACAGGGCAGTTAAACCCGCACGCGCTTGGGCTGCTGCAAAGCCTCGGCTACGATACGTCTCGGTTTCGCTCGAAATCATGGAATGACTTTGCGAAGCCCGGAGCCCCCGCACTCGATTTCGTTTTCACTGTCTGTGACAACGCTGCGGGCGAAACCTGTCCGGTGTGGCCCGGCCAGCCGATGACGGCGCATTGGGGCGTGCCCGATCCGGTCGAAGCCAAGGGCTCACCCGCCGAGATCGCGCTTGCGTTCAAGGATGCGTACCGGATGCTGCATCAGCGCATCGCGGTTTTCACGGCTTTGCCGATCCGAAGCCTCGATCAGCTCAGCCTGCAACGGCGGCTCAACGAAATTGGTCGTATGCGCGACGCGGCAGCGAAGGCAAAAGAGCCGACCTGATGCCCGCGCTCACTCAGCGCGCGTTCTGCGAATGGCTGGGGACGGCGTTTCTGCTCACTGCCGTCGTCGGCTCCGGCATCATGGCGCAAAGGCTCACGGGCGACGGCGCACTTGCGCTGCTGTGCAACACGCTGCCGACCGGCGCGATCCTCGCCGTCTTGATCCTGATATTCGGCCCGCTTTCAGGCGCGCACTTCAACCCGGCGGTAAGTATTGGATTCGCTTTGCGCAGCGAGTTGCCGTGGTCAGAGGCGGGCGTTTACATCGGAGCGCAAGTGCTCGGTGGCCTCGCCGGCGTGTGGATGGCGCACCTCATGTTCGAATTGCCGGTGTGGCAGTTCTCGATCACGGAGCGTTCAGGTCCTGGACAGTGGCTGGCGGAAGCGGTCGCGACCTTTGGCCTTCTGTTGGCTATCTTTGGCTGTGTCTCGCGGCGGCCCGATTCGGTTCCTTACGCCGTCGGCCTCTACATCACGGCGGCCTATTGGTTCACGGCTTCGACCTCATTCGCTAATCCCGCTGTCACCATCGCGCGGTCGCTTTCCGACACTTTCGCAGGCATAGCGCCCGCCGGGGTAGCGGCTTTCATTGTTTCCCAACTCGCAGGAATGCTGGCCGCAGTCATCCTGAGTCGCTGGCTTTGGCGCGAGCGGATTACCGATTAGGGCCGGAAGCGGCGCCGGCAACCGGCCGCATGTGGGGCGGTGCCGTTGCTTGAATGCTCGCTGTTTCGCAACCGATTGCCGGGCAGATGGTGGTCCTCGTCCGGCCTAGGTGACGAGCAGCAGGACCACGCCGCCGACGGTTATGGCGACCGCGGCTGCCAGCCGCGCATCGACGCGCTCGCGTTTCAAGAATCGCGCGCTGAGCAGAAGCGTGACCAACGGATAGGTGGCAATCAGCGGCGAAACCAGCGTGACCGGCCCGCGGCCGAGCGCGGCATACATGGAAAGAACGGCGCAGCCATTGCACAGCCCGACGCCTGCGAACCACAGCGCACCGCGGCGGTCGAAGCGCCGTTCGCGGGTGCGGCCCGGCACGAGCGCGGCGAGGATCAGTACCGCCGACGAGACCGAATAGCCGATGACGACCGCGGCAACCGGATTGGGCCAGCGCTCCAGGCCGAGCTTGACCACCGGCTGCACGAAGCCGCGAATGGCGGCGGCAGCGAGCGGCAAAGCCAGCAGCCACGGTCCCCTGAGCGTGAAAGCCTGCCCTCGCCCAGTGTAGATCAGCACGACACCGGCAACGATCGCGGCGATGGCGGAGAACTGCCAAAAGCGAAGCTGCTCGCCGAGCAGCATCACCGCCAGCAGCACGGCGAAGAGCGGCGCCAATCCGCCGATCGCGCCGGCGACGTTCGGTCCCATCAGGCGGTTGGATTCGAAATTCAACAGCGTGACCGCCGCGGGAAACAGCAGTCCGATGACGGCGAACAGGCCGGCCGCGGGCAAATCCGCTTCCGCCGGATCGATCGAGAACGGCGCGAGGCACCAGAAGAACAGCGTCGAGGTCGGAATGCTGAAGGCGGCGCCGAGCCGGGGCGGTATCCAGCGCAACGCGAATTGGGTCAGCACGAAGGCGGCGCCAAACGCGAAGCTCGAGAACAGCGCCAAAGCGACGGCGAGCGGACTGTAGACCAACGATCCCAGGGTTCGGTTTGTCGATGAAGGGGCGTGCCGGGAAAACTATCTGCTGGCCCGCTCGATAAGTCCAATGCATTTCCAGTCTTATCTTCGATGCAGGGTGTGCATCATCGGCACGCTGCGAAAACCGCGCTACGCCTGTACCCGGTTCAGCACATTCAACTTCGTCTTCTGCGTGCCATCCGCGTGGAAATTCTCGGGTCTCAACCAGCGTTCGAACGCGGCCTTTCGCGCCGGCCATTCGGCGGCCAGCATCGCGAACCAGGCGGTGTCGCGACTGCGGCCCTTGACGATCATGTGATCGCGAAAAATGCCTTCAAAGGTGAAGCCGAGGCGCAGCGCGGCGCGGCGCGAGGCGGCGTTGAGCGCGTTGCATTTCCACTCATAGCGGCGATAGCGCAGCGATTCGAAGACGTAGCCGGCCAAGAGATACTGCGCTTCGGTCGCGAGCGGGGTGCGTTGCAGCGCCGGGCTCAGCAGAATGTTGCCGACCTCGATGACACGCATGTCGGGCTCGATCCGCATGAGCGTGGCCAGTCCCAGAGCGCGGCCGGACGGATCCACGATCGCATAGTAAAACGGATCGCGCGCTTGCTCGCGCGAGACGAGCCAACCGGAGAACGCGCACGCGTCCGCAAACGGGCCGTAACTCATATAGGTCCAGACGTGGTCGTGGCCCGCGAGAGCATCCCACAGGTTCGCGCCATGGCGCGCCGCGTCGAGGCGCTCGACGCTGCCGTAACGGCCGGTCAGGGTGACGGCGCCGGGGAGTTGGGACGGCCGTGCATCGACAGGAGAGCCGATCGGTTGTCCGGTACTCGGATGCTGGTCAGGCATCAGGATCTCGGGTTCCTCGCGAGGACGATCAGAACGGGACCTGCGGCGACATTGCAGCAGATCGCCTTGCACGAACTCGAACCGGCTTATCATGTTTCGTAGGTAGAGGTATTCTCCGCGCGCAGATCAACGGCGCGCGAGAAGCGCCGCCACGATCAACGCGATCACTGCGGCGATCGACGGCACCGTGAAGTTGCCGAGCCAATCCGACAGCACGCCGGCGAATGCCGGGCCGATGATCTGGCCGGTACCGAACGCTCCTGTCATGTAGGCAAGGACGCGGCGCGGCTCGCCGGCGGCGAGCGTGCGTGCCCGTATCAAGCCGAGCGCCGTCAGTCCCATGAAGGTCCCACCCACCAGGACTGAAGCAAGAAAGATACCGGGCTCGGTTTGCCATACGACGCTCGCCGCCACGCCGAGCGCTTCGACCAGGCATGCCAGCGCGAACGCCCGTGAAGCGCCCACCGAGGTCGCTATCCGAGTCCACAATGCCACCGACGGCGCCGCCGCGAGCCCGAACACGCACCAGATAACCGGCTCCAGCGACCGTACCGTCGGTGCGGCCCGCACGATCGCGACAAGAAAGGTCGCGGTAATCACATAGCCAAAACCGAAGAGCCCATAGGCCGCAATGAGGCGGAGCAGGTTGGGACTGGCTGACCGAATTTCCTGTCCGTTGCGCCGCGCCGGCGTCGAATCGGTTCGCAGCAGGACGCCGACTGTGGTTGCAGCGGCGAGCGACAATGCGCCACTCGCGAGCCAAAGCGCCTGCCAGCTCTGCCCCGCGCGCAACATCGCTGCGACAAGCACTGCCGAGACCGCGATGCCGATGCCGACCCCAGCAAAGCACAGCGCGGACAATCCAGCGCGGCCGGCTTGGGCAAGCCGCTCCAGCACCAGCGTCGACGAGAGCACAAGCACAAAGGCGCTCGCGGCGCCGCCAACAAACCGCAGCACCACAAAGACCGCGACATTGTTGGTGAGTCCCATGGCGCCGGTCGTTATTGCGCTCATCGCAAGAGCGCCGAGAAGCCAGACGCGTCGCGTGCCGCCCAAGATCGGCGCGGCCACGAGGAGGGCGCCGATGAGATAGCCGAGAAAATTGGCTGAAGCGATCAGACCGGCTGTGGATTTGGTGAACCCCAGCGCTTCGACCATCGGCGGCAAGATCGGCGTGTAGACGAACCGCCCGATGCCGAGCGCAGCAGCCAGCGCAATCGACCCGGCGAACGCGACTAAGATGGCTTCGTGGCGGTGCACGGCGCGCTCATGGGGACACCAGCCTCAATCGCTTACATCGCGCCGGCCGGTGATCGCCATCACCGTTTCCGTCAGCAGGGCAACAAGTTTCTCTCCTCCGTCACGCTCGGCGAATACCTCGGTCTGCACAACCGTGAGCGTTCGTCCGGCCTTGATCACGCGCGCACGCGCAATGAGCCGATCCCCGACCGCGGGAGCCAAGAGATTGATCTTGAACTCGGTGGTAAGCGCGCCGGCGCCGGCCGGCATGAGGCTCAGCGCGGCGTACCCGGCAGCGGTATCGGCAATCGCGGCGAGCGCGCCCGCATGCACGAAGCCGTGCTGTTGCGCCAGCGCCGGCGATGCGGTGAGTGCAATTTCCACCGCACCGGGCGACACCTTGGTGAGTTGCGCGCCGATGGTCTGCATAAGACCCTGTTTGGCGAAACTCGCCTGGATACGTGCGGCAAATTGCGGGTCTTTTGGTACCGGAGCGCCCAAACGCTGCCATCCTCCTGACTGTCGCTTAGCTTTATCAGGCATACGCCTTTAGGTTCGGGGGTTTTGCTGTTTCGCACGGCCGCTCATGATCGCGCAGCGGCCATCAAATCAGATTGTTGCCTGAGCGACCACCGGTGGTGATTGCATCAGCGGAATATAGCCTGCTTTGCTTTCCAAGCGCTGCAGCCACCGCTCAATTGCGCGGTATTTTGCAAGATCAAATCCGCCTTCTGGAGCGACATGGGTGTAGGCATAAAGCGCGATGTCGGCGATCGTGAAGGAACTGCCGACAAACCAGTCCTTCCCGTCGAGGTGGCGGTCCATTATTTCGAGGGCGATAGCGCCGCGCGCATGCCACGTACTCAGATCGTCGGCTCGCGGAGCCCGCTTTAACAGATGGAGTTGGAACCGCGCCACGCCGATGTAGGGCAGGTGGCTGTATTGCTCAAAAAACATCCACTGCAGCACTCTCGCCCGAAGCAGCCGATCAGCCGGAAAATATTCTGTTCCGCTGGCGAGGTAGCAAAGAATGGCGTTTGATTCCGTCAGTATGCTTCCGTCCTCGAGCTTCAACGCCGGCGCTTTGCCGAGCGGATTGATGCTCAGGTACGCGGCTGTTTTGTTTCCACCCTTGAAAATATCGACCTCGATCGCCGCATACGGTATTTGCAGCATCGATAACAGCAGGCGGACCTTGTAGGAATTGCCGGTGGGTTGAGAGTGATAGAGCAGCAACATAGCGCCAATGCTCGATTTTTAAGTCCCACTAACCCGAAGGACGAGACAGGGCGCGCATTGATACCAGCCCCGTAGCAACAAGCGTCTCCCCACCAACTTTGATCGCCGAGGCATCGGCTCGGCACACCGTTGTCGATCGGGTTCTCGAGAGAACCCTGCCCCTGCCGATGAACTTTTCACCAATGGCCGGCGCAAGCAGCTTCACTGTGAAATCGCTCGTTGCCAGCATTTCCTGTTCCGGCACAAGGGTGAATGCGGCTGCGCCGGCGGCAAAATCAAGTAGCGAGCCGATCGGGCCGGCTTGAACCGCCCGCCCGTCAAACGTGATTTCGTGACGCAGCGGCATCACGAGGTCGACCTCTCCGGGTGCGATGTGAGCAAATGACAGACCGAGCCATTGCAGGAACGGCATTCCGAGCAGGAGCTCGCGCACGGCAGATTCAAAATTTCTGTTTGCAGGCGCGAAACCCATGCAGAGTATTCGCCAGCGATCCTCGCGTTCGTTTTGTTGACGACGGCCGGACGGGAAAAACTATCCGCCGGGGCGCTTGATAAGTCCAATGCATTTATAGTTTCATATTCGATGCAGTGCGTGCATCATGAAGGCGAACCTCGACCAGCTGCGCACCTTCGTGACCGTCGTGGAGTCGGGCGGCATCCATCGGGCGGTCGCGCGACTGCATTTGAGTCAGCCGGCGGCGTCGCGCCAGATCAACGCGCTCGAAGCCGCGCTCGGCGTGCCCTTGTTCGACCGCATCGGCCGGCGCCTCAAACTCACCGCTGAAGGCGAAGGCTTGCTGCGGCTCAGCTGCCGCCTGCTGGGAGAAGTCGACACCTTCAGCGAGCGGGCTGCCGCGCTCAAACAGGGCGAGACCGGCATTCTCCGCGTCGCGGCGACACCGATGGTCATTGAAAACACCCTTTCGACTTTTCTCGGCCGGTACCGGCGCCGCTATCCGGGCATCGAGGTTCAACTGGTCGAGGAAGGAGGGGTGGCGATGCCGCGCCGCCTCGAGTTCGGCGATGTGCACCTCGCCCTCATGGCGGTGGACGACGACCGTTTCCGCATTCGGCCGCTCTATCCGGTGCGCGGCGTGGCAGTGGTTGCCAACGACCACAGGTTCAGCCGCCGCCGTGCGATCGAGGTCGCCGAACTCGCCGACGAACCGCTGCTGCTGCTGCGCAATGAGTTTGCTTCGCGCGACTGGTTCGAGACCGCATGCCGGGTCGCGCGCATCCGGCCGCGCGTGCTGCTCGAGAGCGCCGCTCCGCACACGGCCATCGCCTTGGCGGGTGCCGGCTATGGTATCGCGGTGGTGCCTTCCACCGTCGTCATTCCGGCCGGTCACGTTCGCGGCATTCCGCTCCAACAGCGCGGCGCGGCTGTCGGCCGCTGGCTGCGGGTCGCATGGCAACCCGAGCGGTTCCTGTCCGTTTATGCCGAGCAATTCATCGACGAACTCTGGAGGCATTGCCGGCGAGCGTACCCCGGTTGGGAATTTAACCGGCGCGCCGCGGCGTTGCCTCGACCAAGGGAGTCGATGCGGTGATGAAGCATCCGTCAAAAAGATTCTTGAGTTGAGGATGGATTGCCGGGTCAAGGCCGGCAATGACAATGAATGGGTCAGTGTCAGGTATAATGCGCGAAGTCATTGCGGCGCCGCTGGGCGGGCTCGATCTGCGCCAGCATTACGGCCATCATCAGTCGCCGGCGATCCGCGCCGGCGGGCTGATCTTCTGCTCCGGCATGCTGCCGATCGACGCGGAAACCGGCGAGCGCTGCCACGGCACGCTCACCAGCGAGGCCCATGTCATCTTCCGCAATTTGAAATTGCTGCTGGAGTCCGCCGGCTCCTCGCTCGATCGCCTCGTGCAGGTGCATGCGCTGATCTACGACAGCATCGAGTACGACGTTCTCAACCGCGTCTATCGCCAATACGTGGCGAACGGCCCGCCCGCCCGCACGGTCTGGACCGCGCAGATCGAGGCCGGGTTCAAGATCGAGCTCGACGTGATCGCCGCTGCGTAACGCACTGTTGGGGGGTCCATGCCCGCGAAACGGGAAGTGGTCGCTGCGCCGATCCATCCGACCGATGCGAGCCTCGGCGTCGGCGCTGCGGCATCAGCGATTGTAAGAGGCGGCGATTTCCTGTTCGTGTCCGGCCTCACTGCCACCGATCTGCAATCCGGCACTGCCATGCGTGGAACGACGGCGAGCGAAACGCGCCAGATCCTCGCCAACCTCAAGCAACTCCTGGCGGCGGCCGGCTCGTCGCTGGACAAGGTCGTCAAAGTCAACGTGCTCATCCACAGCATGCTGGAAGCACCCAACATGAACGAGGTTTACGCGCGCTTCTTTCCCGATCCGCCGCCGGCACGCACGGTCTGCGGCGCGCGCCTTCCCGACGGTGTGAAGGTGATCATCGAATGCACCGCATTGGCGTGAACGCGATGACGCAAGGGTTGCCCCGCTCCGTGATCGAGCCCAAGAATCCGCGGCTCAACGCCTCGCGCAACGCCAAGCTGCCGCACGTGCCCGGCATATGCGTCGGCGACTACATCTTCCTGTCGGGCATGACGCCGATCGATCCGCAGACCGGCGAGCGCAACCATGGCCCGATCGCGGAACAGGTGCGTACGACGCTTGCCAACATGCAGCACATGCTGGGGTCGGCCGGCTCCTCGCTCGAGCGGGTCGTGCGCGTGCACGTGGTGCTGGCCGACATTTCGGACATGGCGCAAATGGATCGGGTGTATCGCGAGTTCTTCCCGGTCGATCCGCCGGCGCGCACCGCCTGGTCCATGCAGCTGCGCTTCGGCAATGGCTGCGAGATCGAGTGCGTGGCGCTGGCGGGCGCGGGTTGATCTCGATCAATGGCCGCGCACGCGGAAAAGTTGTATACTTATTATACTCGTAATGTCGCGATAGTTGCCTCAGAGGGGGACTCTCATGCGCCGTCATTCATGGATGCTGATCGCGTGCCTCGCGACCGGCCTGCTCGCGGCTCTTCCCGCACGCGCGCAATCGCCGTCTCCCGACGCGATCGCGGCCGCGCAAGAGCTGATGACGGCGATGAAGGCGACCGATCAGATCAAGGCCATCCTTCCCCTGGTTATGCAGAGTCTCAAACCAGCAATCGTTCAGGGCCGACCGGAGGTCGAGCGCGACTTCGACGACATCTCGCGACGCCTGCTGGAAGCCTTCAACGCGCGGGTGAACGAAGTGATCGCGCTCGGGGCGACGATCTACGCCCGCAACTTCACCGTCGATGAGCTGCGCGAGCTCACCGCGTTCTATCGCAGCCCGCTCGGGCAAAAAGTGCAGCAGAAGCTCCCCACCGTCATGCAGGAAAGCATGGCGATGGGCGCAAGATTTGGACAGGAAATCAGCCGCGAGGCGGGGGAGCAGATGATCAACGAACTGCGCAAACGCGGCCATACGATTTGATGCACGACAGTCGCGGTTCGGCCTCATGCTGAGGAGCGCACGAAGTGCGCGTCTCGAAGCATGAGGCCGCCCTCATCCTTCGAGACGCTCCTTCAGGATGACGGCGCAGCCATGTCCCCGCTTTCGCGGGGACGACGATCTCGTAACTGTCGCAGCCGTGGAAACGCGGCCCGATCTATCGCTATACTCTCCTCGATAACGCAAAGGAGGACGTGATGGCACAGGAGCCGCTCGCTCAGAAGGGCAATTACCTCCACATCTACGACTTCCGCGTTCAAAAGGGCCGCGAGGAAGAGTTCATCAGATCGTTCGAGACGTTCGACTATTCCGACGGCAATCCGATGCACAAGTCGAAGGCGCAGGTGAAGGATGGCGTGCTCTGCCGCGATACCGAAGACCCGCAGCGTTTTTTCCTGATCGCAGAATGGGCCGACATCGAGGAGCATGCCCGCATCCGCAGGATTCTCGCCAACGAGATCAAGCCGGAATTCATCAAATACATCGAAGGCGGCAAGTTCATTCCGAAATACGTCGAGGTGGTATCGTCCACGCCTGACGAGATACTCAACAAGGCGGCGGGGGGCTAAGCGTCGCGCGGCGCTTGCGGCGCGACGCCAATTCTGGATCCGCGTCTACACCGGCAGGCAAAGCGCGTTGTCGACCAGGAGACTGTCGTAGATGCAGCGGCGCTCCGCGAGCCTGAGGGCGCCGTCGACCCTGCGGAACACGTCGTGATAGATGCCGACTTGGTGTAGCTTGGCCTCGGGGCGATCGTACAGCACCTGAATGACGAGGTAGTTCGCGCGCGCTCGGATCGTCCCGTCCGGATCCTCGCCGAGAATCTGCAGATTGCTGATGAAGTGGCGCAGATAGCGCGGCGCAAACATCGCGGTCTTTTCCAGCGCGAAGGCGCGATCGTAGATCATGGCCTTGCTGTCGCAATAGATCAGTCCGGCGAGCATGCCTTTGTCGACGTTCTCGCGCGAGATCACGGTATAGAACGCGTCCTCCGTGAACATCTCGACCCAATCGGTGAGCCGTTGCTCGTCGAGCGCCGCGGCATAGGCGGCGTTGAATTTCTCCACTTCGTGATGAAGCAGAAACGCGTCGAGCCCGGGATGGTCGGCGCGAGGCTGCGGAAGATTAAGCATCGACCTCGGGCCCCTGCTAAATGCCCATTTCCTGCCGCCAGTGCCTGTACATCGCGCGGATCGCCGCCTCGGAAATCAGCGTGTCGGAGGTGCCGGTCTCGGTTGCCGGATCGAGCTTGACCAGGTGGCGCTTGTCCGGCACGCGCCGCATGCCGTCCTGCACGAACTTCATCGCCTCGTTGTCCTCGAGCCCGAGGAAGCCGGCCGGTCCCATCAGGTTGCCCTGGCGCAGGCGATGGCGCGTCATCTCCTCGTCGTCGCCTTCGAAGCCGAACATGGTCCATTTCATCAGGAACTCGTGCGGCCCGGTCGGCACGATCTGACGGATGCCGAGCGTGTTCATCTCGCGTTGTACGATCAGGTTCGGCCAAATGGTCGCCATCGTCACCGACCACGGGCTGTCGAATTCCTGGACGAAATTCATGAAGCGTGGCTCGCGCAAGGTCATGCCTTCCTTGTAGGCGCGCATCTCCTGCTTGGCGTCGCTCGCGAGCTTTTTGGTATCGGACTTGGCGGAAGCCATCACGCCGTGCCGCCCGCTTTTATCGGTCAGCATCAGCGAGCGATTGCCGGCGACAAGCAGGCCGAATGTCACCAGGAAGGTATGCAGCAAGGTGGCGTGGTAGGGATCCTTGAGATTCTCGTGATAGAGCTTCCAATTTCCCGGCAGCGAGTGCCGGTAATGGCCGAGCACCTTGAGCTTGCGGCCGTCGAACGTCGCCTCAAATTCGCGCAGAACCTCCGGCCCTAGATAATCGGCCAGTGATTCGATGTCGTCACGATAGGAGGCGAATACGACGCCGCGGTGCGCCGTGACATTGAGCTTCCTGAGCCCGTGTTCCGACTGGTTGAAGTCCTTGGGCATTCCGCCCTTGCCGCCGATGCCGCGCTTGAACGGCACGCCGATCAGATTGCCGTTCAGGTCATAGGTCCACTGGTGATAGGGGCAGATAAACTCGCTCGCGGTGCCGGACAATTCGCGGCAGAACTCGGCGGCGCGATGGGCGCAGCGGTTCTCGACCACGCTGATCGCGCCGTCCTTCGTGCGCGCGACGACGACTGGCGTCGGACCAACGTTCGAGCGGATGAAGTCGCGGGGATTGGGAATCTCGGCTTCGAGCGCGACGTAGTTCCACGTTGGGCCGTGAAAATTGCGTTCGATCTC
>Ga0306920_100003803_pt1 | contig 19245 bp, 26 predicted proteins | sample flu12Cox44000170_FD_204666 | JGI IMG/M metagenome (GOLD analysis project Ga0306920, IMG submission 204666) | Lab enrichment of tropical soil microbial communities from Luquillo Experimental Forest, Puerto Rico - flux4day.12C.oxic.44.000.170 (v2)... | ecosystem: Environmental > Terrestrial >... | reverse complement strand
ATCGTGGCTGACGCGGGAGGTCGCGATTCGCGTGAAATGCGCTCGGCTATGGCCGTTGCCAATTTGCTCCTGGTCCCTACCCGCGCCAGCCAAGCAGATCTTGAGACACTGCCGAAGGTTAATGAGTTGATCGGCTTGGCCCGTGGGCTGAATCCCGAACTGAAAGCGTCTGCAGTGCTCTCAATGGCTCCGTCTAATCCCGCGATTCGCGAAGTAGAGGATGCCCGTGATCTGATGGCGCAGTTCGACCAGCTAGAACTGGCCGACACCGTGATCCGCGACCGCAAGGTCTACCGCGACGCCCTCCTCAGCGGTCACGGCGTCGTTGAGCGGGATAACTCCCAAGCTCGTGCAGAAATCCAGTTGTTGGCCCAGGAATTTTTTGAGCTTGAATCATCGAATTGAGTATATGAGTAACTCAATGGAGTTGAGTGAATGAGTAAATTTAAGATTGGCCCGGGCGCTGGCAGTGCCAGCCAAGCCGACAGGCCAGCTACCCGACAGGAATTCGTTTCCGGCGCCGCGCTTGTGCAGTCTCAGGCCGGCACACGGCCTCCCAAGCCAGTCCGACTGAACCTGGATCTTGATCCGGAAGTGCATCGGCAGCTCAAACTGCGTGCTGTCGAGAATGGGACGACGATCGCGCAGCTTGTACGCAGCTTGATTGCACGAGAAATTGGCTAGAAGGGGAGGGGACGCGACGTCACGCTTCAGCCTACACCGGGTCTGTCGAGCTCCATCTCTTGTCGTGGTTCTAGCCTCATCGCTGGCGCTGCCTGCTGTCGCGTCCGTTGCCGCTCCTGCTGGATACTCTCGTCAAGCTCCGGATTACTGATCCTGAAACCGTGCTCCACCGCCAACTGGACGCACATGGCCTTGTATTCGTCATTGCCGGTCACCCTGAAGCTGCCCCACTTCTGCGCGGCCAATTGCAAGGCGGCAAGTACGCACTCGCGGTTACGCCAGTCAAAAATGTCGATCTCGCGCCCCTTGTCCACGAACGCAGCAGGGGCCCCCATCCAGGCTTCCTCCATGCGCGTGTAATGCACCTGCTGGCCGTGGATTTCCGGGACATAGGCTCGGATGTCCCGCAGTGTCGGCGGCCCACCTTCGTCGCCTTCGATGCGCGCCGGCTCACTTGCCTCGCGTTCAGGCCGTTCCGCAAAATCCCCCAGACGGTGCTGCCGTTGCCACTGCTTCAGGTCGGGAAACGGCCGGTAAAGCTCACGTAGTCGCTTGCGCTCTGCCTTGTGGCGGTCTTTCAACGCGGCCTTTTCTGCGGCCTGTTCGGCGGCAAGCACACTCTGGGTTGTGTTCCACTGCGCGCCCCGGCCTTTCCAATCCCCCTTCAAAACATCGTCCCGACGCGCTTTCTGCTCTCCCGTCAGGCGTTTGCGCTCGGATTCCTGCCGCCGCAGCAGCTCTTCGGTGGCGGCCTCCTTGGCAGCATGACGGGCTTTCCGGCCAGCGATGTAGATCTCCCATCCCGGCATGTCCGGCACCATTGGCTGCGGCGGCAGGGCCTTTACGGGCTGGTGGTGTGATGGGGGCTCATAGAGGCCCAGCCGCTTTTGCAGCTGGGCAAGGCTTGCACCGCGGTCGACGCGGCTCGCCTTGATCGCGACGTCGCCGACAAAGACAACGGCCCCGCTACCGGCTTTTTCATATCTCAAGCCCACTTCGGCCAGTTGCGCGTGCAGCGTCTGCCAGCTGGTCGCCCGGCTGATAATCGGCGCACCGTTCTCGATGGCCACGCGTTCCGCCGATTTTTCACCCGTGCGCCGCTCCATATCGCGTTTCGGTTGATCGGGAAGGGGGGGCCTGTCAGGTGCCTGACGTGCCCGGCGAAGACTGCCGTCCCCCAGCACCTGGTACCGCGCGTTCCGCTCACGCTGCCAGCCCTGTCGGTGTTCAATGATGGCAACGGCCTTAAGCATCGCCTCAACATCAAAACCCCGGTTTGGCTTGATCACCTTGAAGCTGTCCGGGTGCACCCTGTTGATCACGAGGTGCAGATGGATGTTCTCCGTGTCCGCATGGAGGCCATAAACCACCTGATGGCCGTCCAGCCCAAGCTCGCTCATGAAGACGCTGACAGCTTCCTCCACGTGCTCAGGGGTCGGTTGCTCGCCGTCCCGCCAGCTCAGGACGTAGTGACCAATCGTGTCCGGGCTCCGGACACCGCCGACGGATAAAGCCAGCATTTCTGCCGCCTGCGTGTCCGGGTCATCGGTCAGAAATCCGCGCGCACTGGCATAGATACACTTTTCGTGACCATTTCTGGTTTCGGCGCTGAGCACATAGCCCAGCAGCCGGCTAATACGGACCGCCTTGGGCGCGGATTTACGCCGGTTCCTGATCTTCTTGCCCACCACGGACAATTCTCCCGATACAGTCTTTCAGGGCGGAAATCGCCTCGGCCGTTTGATAGCTATAGGCACCGCCACTCTGGTTATGAATATGTTTAAGCAAACCACCAAGTCGAAGTAATTCACGGATCATCCATTCGTCCGTTTTAGCGTGGACTGGCCTTCCAAAATAACGCCGTCGAACCAATGCCGACATACTCATTCCCGCCAGCTCGGCATCGGACTTTAGTTTGTTTTTCTCAGAAGAAATCAGGCGCACATTGATGATTGCGTCGAGTGACTCGACGCCTATTTTCTCAAATGACATCTACATTTAACTCCGGCAGACGTGAACAGAAACACACTGGAATGTGAGAAGCGACCGCGTCGAACAGGCCCGGACCCGGGGCGTGCCCCGCAGGATGAGCCGGCTTGTGAGAAGCGCAGCGCCGAGCGGGCCGGCGTCCCTTGTGACCACATGCGACAGCATGTGTGTGACAAGGGCCGTCCTGTAGAAAAATGACACCCCCGTCGGGTCTGTGAAAAATGTATCCTCGCCAGACAAAAAATGAAAGCACTTTAAATATGCGTATATTTACGCATGAATACGCATGAATACGCATCGTTACGTCTGAATACGCATCGATGCGTACGAAGTCGCCAGTCACACGTACGAATTCGTATCAATATGAGATGTCGCTCTGGCTTGTTTGCATTTTTTCCAAATTCGACAAAATGTCGAAAAATGGAATCACGCTGTTTCGGGATCAGAAATCACTTATTCGATTTCATTTGAAAATCGACTCTTTTCTTATATTTTTTTGTTTCCTGAAACCCCTGCAGGCCACCAGTCCTGAACAGGTGACACCATGTGAGGGACAGTCAGGTGTCTGGACGGTGACAGGACACAAAGGGTAGGGGAGGGGACTACGGGTGCTGCCGGCGCGCATGCCGCACGCGCAGGATTTCGACGCGATCGGCCTTCACGCGGTAGACGACAATGTAGTTCGGCTTGACCACCAGCTCACGCGTACCCGGGATGCGCCCCTCCCGATAGCGGTTCGGATAGGTTGCCAGGGTCGCGGCCCTGGCGCGGATCGTCTGCGCCACTTCAACGGCAGCCGCCGGGCTGTCCTCGCTGATATGGTCGATGATCGACAGCAGCTGCTCAATCGCAGCCGGCAGCCAGACCACCGCGATCATGCGCGGGCCTTGCGCTTCGCCTTTTTCTGCACCTCGGCAATCTTCGCATCAAGCTGCGCCATCACTTCGTCATGCGGCACGAACACCGTGGCGGGATCGTCAGCTTCGGCCAGTGCCTGAAGTACGTCGGCCTCGTACTCGGCCGCCTCGTCGGCACGCTGATGCCTGTCCTTCATGTGCGCAGCCTGGTCCGGGCGCTTCCAGGCAGGCGCCTTCGGCGCACGCGTATCCCATTCCTCCAGGGCAAAGCGGCCGGTGGCTACGCCCAGCTCACGCACGACTTTCAGCGCCTGGCCAGGCTCGCGGAACGTGCGGCGCTCGCGGCCGTTAGACGTGACGAGCTCGGCGACCCCCGACTCGCGGGTTTCCAGCTCGATATAGAACGCGCCGTTCGCGGCGCGCAGGATCGCGGAGAGCACACCGCCCGCCTTGACGGCGGCGCTGGCTTGCGCGAGATCAAAACAGACGCGACCCATCGTATTGCTCCGACTGCCAGAGTCTAAAAGTATAACATTCTCTTCCACGCAATATAGTATTTCGTGGCAAGATCAGGTACATTGAACGCAAAGCCTTGCCCAGCAAGGCGCTTGACATAAGACGTGTTCTCGCCCGACACACACAGGGGTTGGGTCCACGATCGACGGGGAGCGTACACCATGAACACGGCACCAACGGCCCGGCAGTGGGAACAGATCCGGCAGCGGGTCAAGAACGTGATTGAAGGCCCCAACACCGACATCGACCGATTCATTACCGACGTGGCGCAGCACGGCCAGCTCTCGCCCGCGCTGCTGGCCGAATACCCGGTGCTCGTGGACACCCGGCGCGCCCGGCTTGTCGAGGCCGTGGTGCGCCATGCGCTCGGCGGGGTGGATCGCGCCGACGGGGAAGGTAACCGGGCATGCGTGGTCTACGACTACCCGAATGATCAGCTGATCGGGACGGTACTGGACACGGGCCAGACCTTCACGACCGACGATCCGCGACAGTTAGCCGACTGGCTGTTTGCGGCCGGGGTGCGGCATGGGCGCGTCTCGATGCCGGACTGGCGCGAGGGCGATATTGCGCCCTTCACGGGCGACAAGATCGCCTTGCACCATCGCCTCAACCAGCTGGGACGGCAGGAATCAGGCGAGCAACACGAACAGATGACAACTCACCAGGAGTACGCCTCTTTGAGCCCGGAACTGACCATGCAGCTGTACACCGACTATCCGCTGATCTTCCCGCACCGGCCGCCGCTGGCCGTGGCCGATGGCTGGTTCGATCTGCTCGACACCCTGTGCTGGCGCCTGCAGGCGGAAACATCGAATGGCGGGCCGCAGGTCGTCGTGCAGCAGGTCAAGGAAAAATTCGGCGGCCTGCGCTTCTACCCAAAGCAGCAAAACGACGCACAGCGCGGCATGATCGACATGGCACAGGCGCTGAGCTTTCGTATCTGCGAGGTGTGCGGCGACCGGGGCCGGCACATCGGGCCGGGCTGGGAGCGCACGCGCTGCGCAGCGCACGAGTCGGACAGGGGAGAGTACGCGTGATTGTGTTCCTCGACTTTGACGGCGTGCTGCATCCGTTTGGCGACCGGCACGCGCGCCCGTTCTGCGACCTGCCACGCTTCGAGGCCGTCATGCGCGATGCGCCTGCCGCCTCGATCGTCGTCACCAGCACGCAGCGCGAGCATCAGACGCTGGCCCAGCTGCGCGCGGTGTTTTCGCCCGATGTGGCCGCCCGTGTGGTGGGCGTGACGCCGGCATTGCCGATGCACAGCGCGGCGGATCTCGCCGGCAGCCGGCATCGCGAGATTCTGGCGTACCTGCAGGCGCATCCGGGCAGCAGCGGCCCGTGGCTCGCCGTCGACGATGACGCCATGCTGTACCCGGCAGGCCTGCCCGAGCTGCTGGTGTGCGAGGACGGTTTCAGCGCACGCGAGGCCGCGCAGCTGGCCAGCTGGCTATCCGGCAGGCAGGCGTAGCGATGGCCCGGCACGCGACGGGCAGGCGGCCCAATCTGGACAAACGGCAGGCGCTCGACAGGGGCGCGATGGCGTTCAGGGCGGGGCGCTCGCTGCACCCCTACGATGCGGCGAAAGAAAAGCGGCGCTGGGGATGGTGGCGGGATGGCTGGCTGGGCTCGCTCTACACCATCGGAGGCCTGCGCGAGCCGCCCGCCGATGGCGAGGTGCCCGCACGTTGGCGCAACACACACGAGAAGCTATAAATCATGGCCCTTTACGACAAACACCACGCACTCCAGTTCGGCATCATCGCCGGCATTCGCGCGATCGAGCAGGACGGCGAAAAGCTGCTTTCCTTCATGGATGCGCCGTATGAGTTCCGCGAACACCTGCTGCCCGAGTGGATATCGGCGCGCGGCTGGATGCTCTTTGATGCGCCCGAGTGCGTGATGCGCCTGCGCGCGGACGGGGAAGGGCTGGCGTACACCTGGCAGAGCTGGGCGGCGTTCGTGGACTGGACAGCGGCGACGCTCGGCGCGGCGGCCCTCGGGCTGCAGTACGCACAGGGCTTCACGCATGAAGAGGCGGAGCTGGAATGGCGGCGCAGCCTGCCGTGCCTCGCGGATCTGCGCACGGGCGCGATGGCGTATGCATGGCCCGACAGGGCACGCCAGCTGCCCGCTGCGCTGACCGTGCAGCGCGCGTTCAAGGGCGGGCTGCTGCGCGGCGTGCCGCTGGATGCGGCGGCGTCGTTCCGGTATCAGCGCGACATTCCGCTGGAGTGGTGCGGCCCGCTGGTCGAGTGGCTGGCTGCGCAGCCCGAGCGGCTGGATGATGAACGGTTCGCGCCCGACGAAGCGGGCGAGCTGCGCATTGAAAACAGCCTGTTCACGGCATTCGTGCAATGGGCCTGCCGCGCGCTGACGCAGGCGCTGCCCGACGTGCAGCCCGGGCCTGTGCCGCGTTCGGCGCTCGACAGCCTGCATTGAGGGCAAACCCGCCTGAGCCGGCAAAAGGGTCCAAAAAGACCGGCCGCCGTGACGGCCGGGGTCAAGGGTTCTGGCATTCCGAGGGCTGAAACTGCGCCAGAACCTGAGAGCCGTACCCCGTAACATCGGGGCGCCAGAGGTTGTGAATCCTGACGGGCTGGACACCACCTGTTAAGGGCCGTCAAGAGGAAAATATTTTGCAACTGCTATACGGTCAAATCCGCCGCAAAACCCTTGCTGGTCAAGGCGGAAGCGCCAATAAGATACTATCTTTTCGGCCCGGGCAGCCCTTGCATGGCTGCGCCTGACAGAATAGGCTTCGTCTTGCACGGAACGTCAACAGTTGGTCAACAGCTGTTCAGACGCTTTTCTGGCCCGTGGGTCGCCCCTGCAAGGGGCGAAAAAAAGCCCGGCTTTCGCCGGGCCCCTCACGTTACTGCAACAGGAAGAAAAGTAGCGGGTCCACCAGGTGATGCAACAGCTCCTTGAACGGGACGGACTCGACTACCGTTATCGCTAGCTGCACCGCTAGCGAAGCCATAAAGTCTTTCAACTTACCTCCTTCTGGAGGCATGGTTCCGGAAAGGCTTGGCGTGAAGCGCCCGGCAGCGGCTGCCACCGCTGTTGGGTCGCAAGCGCTCTCCGACAGCTCGCATCGAGCACTTCATCAAAACACTACATCTTGTGCATTCCGAAGCGCTCGCCGCTAAGTCTATTGCACTGAGCGGACATCGCAAATTCTTTTATTTGGTCTGACGACCTTGACTTTCGCGATGCCTGCATCGGAAAAAGCTGCCGGGGAAATGATGTGCGGCCCTGCGCCCGATAAGGCGTGACGCGCACGCCGCGTCAGGGTTTGCCGCGTAGCAGTGACCTTCACGCCGCGCCAGTTTTCCGCGCGGCTTCGATCGAACATACCGCGTCAGGGCTTACGGTTTCCGCTACGTTGGCAACGGGTTTGCCGTCGACGGGCTGGCCGTCGAGCTCGGCGTCGGCGGCTGCCGCTTTCGCTTCACGCTCGAAGGCCTGCGCGCTCGCCTCGGCCGCCCGGACCTGTTCGGCGGTGAAATGGCAAGAAAAGGCTGCGTGCAGTGAGTGGGTCGCCTAAAATACTGTATATATATACAGTATTTTAGGGGTAGGGATGGGCCGTCGAACCGTTGATTTCGTGCCGCCGCAAACGGGCGAGATGCGCCGGCTGTGGCGCAAGCATGCAGACCCCGACATACGCCGGCTGCTGCTCGAAATCGACCATCTGCGCCGCGTGCTGAAAGAGGTCGAGGCGCTGCGCGCGACCGTCGATCGCATGTGGAAAGAGGACGTGGGCGGCCAGCTCGTCGCCCTCGAAAAGCTGCGTTACCTGCTCGTGGCTGAACGCATCCGCACGGGGGCCTGCTGGATGACTGAGGGCAGATATGCGTGAGTACACCTATGAAGAGCACATCGAGCGCACGCGCGCGGCCATCGAGCGGCGCATCCTGCAGGCGCGCGAACATGAGCCCGGCAGCGTGCAGCACGGCGCGTATCTCGGCACGGCCGAAACGATCCTGATGGGCCTGCTGCGCAACGTCGAGGTCAGCGACGCCGACGAAACCCGGCTGCGGCGGCTCATCGAGAATGAACGCGGCCGGTCGGCCGCGTTTTCCGAGTTCAGCACTTCAAAGGCTCACGTTTGAGCCGTTACGGGTTCGCGAGCGTGGAGCCCTTTGCCCGCCCGGTTTTGACGTTCAGGGTTTCTATATCTCTTAGATTGGGGCGGGGCGCGGTCACGCCGTAGGCAAAGCCTCGCGGGGGAGGCGGTGGGCGGGTGCGGAACCGGGCTCTGCCCGGCTGTCCACGGCGCAAGCGGTGGGCAGCGCAGCCATCCACTGCCGGGCGCGGATCGACCACCAGCCCCAGGAAAAACGGTCGGTTTAAAGCCCTCCCGTGTCAGCTCACCATCGGCGCGTAAGTGCTGAACTCGGAAAGCGCCCGTGCTCGACCATTTCAGGCCAGAATCGCCCCCAAAGCTCCTCCTGTGTTCCAGCTCGTTTGCCCATGCGTGAATCCATCACACTACCTAAGACCTCGATGTCGCGTTACCTCGGCGGCAGGGCAGCGCTTAATCTGCCGTCGGCGGCCGGCACGGGCGACTGGCGCATGGAACAGACGTTTTTCAGGGAGCGCGAGCATCGTTCGCGCTCGTTCATCTCGGGAACGGGCTGTGAGACGGACACAACGGCGCTGCTTGGCGACAGCGGCATCTACGATTGCACGGCGGTCGTTGACAACTTGGGAATCCCGCACGCACTTGGACCCGTGTATGCCGCAACCCATGCCCGGGCGGTCGCCGACTTGGTATTAGCAGCTGTTATGCGTGGTCAGTCGCCCGCCTTTGTTCGCCTCGATGACTACATGCCGCGTGCCTCAGACAGGCAACCTGTGTTCGACCTGCTTGCTGTGGCATTGCCTCAGTTGCCAGCAGATCAGCGACTGGCTGTGCAGGCGTGGCAGGTCAAAAATTCGAACGACTGAACCGGAGCAGTTTTAAGCCGTTGGCGGCCGGGGTGGTCCCCCTCGGTATGGCCGTTGACCGATAGCCCGGCTACGGCCCGGATAGCCGCCTGCGTGGGTCGAAGCGTAAGCCTCGACCCCCTTTCCTGTAAAACTGCTTTTAAAAGCTCGGTATGACTGTGGGCGGGTACACGCCCACGCGCGTTACCGTGTGCTATGCCATTGGTTGTTTCGAGCGGTGGCAGGACGGTATGGCGTGCTTTGGCGCTGACGGTTGCTTTGCTGGGGCGCTTCGGCTGCGGGCATGTAGTGGGTCGCTGGCATGGTCGGGAGCTGCGGCGAGGTATCGCCTTTGAGCAAGAGCAAGGGAACAGACAGGGCAAAGCGAACAGCGAAGCGGCGAAGAGTGCAAACGGTAATGCGAGGCATGATAGGGCCTTTCAGAGTTGGGACCTATCGTCTAGCCATTGTGTTTATCCTGCCGCTTGGTCTGTGCGGACCACCGGCGCGGCATGCCGCGCCGTTCCATCATCTGGATAGGGTCTTTCGTTGAGGGTTGTTCACGCGCCGTAGGCGCGCACTTGTTTCCTCACGGTGGAGGCCGCATCGCGCGGGCCGGGGTGGGGTTAAACCCGCTGCCGCATGACTTGTCCACAGGAGCCTCCTTTTTAGATACGTTTTTAGGCTGTTTTTAAAACGTTTTTAGGAACCGGCAAAACCTTACTGGATAAGGGATGGCGGGAAGCAATTCTGACAAAACCCGTGCTCTTTCTGGCAAAACCCGTGTTTGTTCTGACAAAACCCGTGTGAGCCTGACAAAACCCGTGGTATTCGTGCATGCAAAACCTTGACAGAAAGTGAAGTTATCCACATAGTCCTGACATGCTTTATCACGACAGAACAACACGGGATTTGTCAGAATGAGTGCCGAGATTGAAGTGCTGGACTGTGACTCCACAAGCGAACGCTACGTCAACATAAAAAACGAACTTGTACGGCGCGCACAAAAGATGAGCTTGCCGGTAAAGAGACTTCTTGCACTGGCAATCGCGATGACCGATTCAAAGCAAAAGATCCTTTTGCATCAGGCGCAGCTCAAAGACCCGGCCGACAACGACAAGATGGTTGGGTGGACCGTGAAAATCACGGCTGCCCAATACGCGGAGCACTATCCACAGGTCGGGGAAAACGCGGCATACAACGAGCTAAAAACCTCAGCATCGGCCCTGATGAAATGCACGGTCAACATGATCGAGCGGACGCGTGAACGCGGAAAGATCGTTGAAACCCCGATCGAGGTTCCTTTCTTAAACAAGAACACTTACCCGAAAGGCGAAGGCCACGTCATCATCCGGTTTTCGGGCGAGATAGCGCCTTTCCTGCTGGCCCTCGAAGGTGCGTTCACACAATACAAGCTATCGAGTGCTGCGCATCTGCGGTCAATGTATAGCTGGAGACTCATGGAGCTTTTGGCCCAATTCCAGAAAACGACAGGCCTTTGCCTCATCGGCTACGATGAATTTTGTGATGCCCTCCAAGTGCCGGCTTCGTGCCGCAAGGACTTTGCCCAGCTTCGCCGTCGCGTCATCGAGCCAGCAGTGGCCGAACTAAAGGCAAAAAACGGCGTTGATGTTGAATGGGAAGGAACAAAGCGGGGCGGCAGGAAGGTTACAGGGCTGAGATTCCAGTTCACCCCGTCCAAGCAACGCAACCTATTCTGACGGACTTAAGGATGTCAGAGTTACACGGATTTTGTCAGAATTAAAAGTTGAAAACGCATCCGAAACGAGCAAAGAACAAAATGTGTCCTTTGCTCGTTTTGTCTACTGAGTGAGTCTCCCGGCGCGTTGTAAAGCCTCTTATAGGAGGCGGATAGCCTGCTTGGGGCCCTCATAGGGCTACATTTACGAAGCACGATCACATCGCCACCAAGCCAGAGACCAGTCATGCCCCGCCACACCCGCCCGACTCGTGACGAGCAAAACGATATGCGTGTCGCCTTCTATGAAGGGATTGGCCGAGGCGATATGACCGTTGCTGAAGCAATGAAGGCCATGCGCGCGATGACGGGATTGACGCAGGCGGAATTTGCCGCGCATCGAGGCGTCAGCCGTCGAGTCATTCAGGACATCGAGCGCGGAACAGGTAATCCGACGGTCGAATCGCTGAACCTCATTGCTGAGCTATTTGGTGTGCGGGTCGGCTTCGTTCCTAGCAAGCAAACCATACCGGATATGCTGGCCGGAGCGGCCCGGTGGAAAGAGATTTACAGGCAACAGCGCTCCGGCGAGTGAATCTGGACATATCAGGGCGCGGCCGGGACACCGAGCAGCCGGTACACCGAGGCGCCACCGCGCTGTGCCCACGGTGCTCTATGCCTGGACAGCCCTACCGAGGGTGCGTGGAGGCGCCGCAACAGCATCCCTTGTCGCGCACGTGGCGCGCGCCGCGCGCGCAGGATATGCGCGGCGCGCAGAAAGGCAGAAAGCTAGGGCCACTGCGCGAGTCGCGCGCCGATGTACTCGCAACGTGGCGTTGCCGCAAAAACGCCGCCTGGCTTGGTTTTCAGCGCTACTGACGCGTAGCAGCGCGCCCCGTGCTCCGCTTGCGCGCGCCATGTGCGCGCCGCGCGCGCGGGATATGCGCGTCGCGCAGAAAAATAGGTATAATGGATTTCAGGAGCGCGAAACTGGCTGCTTCAAAGGAGCAATAGCCAGCGTAGGAACACCGTGAATGCCTTTGACTTCATGTCGTGTGAGACCTTCTCCCCTTTGCCTTCGGGGTTAAACCAAGGCAGGCTCAGGCGAACCGGTTAACGGCTCGCCTTTTGTCTTTTTGGAACGCTCATACAGCAGCATCCCATGTCTGTGCTTGTTCAGTGACTTGTGGTCGCTCTGCATAAAGTTCCACAGCACGCGATCGGGCAGGTAGTTCACTATCACCAACATCTGCGTTTTGCCTTTGAAAAGCCCGATGTAGGCCATCCGGTAAGAGTCGTCGTCATATTCGACCTGCCAGATTTCGAAAGGGTCAGCGAGCGTCGCAAGGACGACTTGACCATAACGCTCACGGCCATGCATTCGCTTTTCCACGAGGTGCGGCAGGTATTCGCGTCGAACCGCGACCGTTCCCAAAGGCGATGCCAATTCGATTTCGTTGACCCCATCAGCAAACCCCAAAGCCATCTCCAGTACGTGCAGGGCTACTTCCGCGGGGTCCGAAGGGTTTGCGCCCTGGATAACATCGGGTAATTCCAGCTGGTCTTCAGGGGCGGCGTTTCGCAAGTCCAAAAGGCCGATTTCTGACCAGTGTAGCTGGCCCTTTTTTTCTGCTGCCATTGTTATGTGAAAGGATGTAATTGGTCGTGTAGATGAGCTTCTTAGCCTACTGTCACGACGGCATCCCCTTGTGGATTTATCGATAACGGCAGCCGGCTTCAGGCTGACAAACGAGCCTGCAATTGTCGCAGAAAGCGCTTCCCATGCTGCTAATTTGGGGCGCCTCATTATTTGGGAAATTACTCTTTGCCGTAACTATCGTGCCCATGATGACGACACCTGCAAACCCGCAGCTGCGTCATTTTGGAGGCGTTGCAGTCTTCAGAATCCCACCCCGGCGCGTCGCAGCCTTTTTCATTTCGTTCGCTGCTTCAATTTCCGGGGCGATCTTCTTGAGTCGCTCCACCAGGCCGGACAGGTCGTATTCGTTACTGAGCTTTCCGCCGTTTGTTGCGTGACGCTCGATCCGCCTGACCAGACCGGCCTCCTCCAGCTCGGCGATATAACGCTGGATCTGCCGCGGGCTGAGACCCAGTCGCTCGCTCAATGCCTGCTTGCTGGGATACGGTTTCCGGCTCTGCTCCCACCAGTAGTCAGCCAGCTGAAGCAGCACCGCGAGCTGCGTCGGGTTCAGACCGAGCCGCTGCTGGGCCCGTAGCAGCACTGAAGGAACCACACAGAATCCGAGTTTCATCACGGACTTGCCCCACTTCTTGTCCGATGCCTTGTCGGCGGGTGTAGTGTGCAGCGGGACCACTTTTGCAGCTGTCGGGGCGGATGCCATCATGTTCTCCAGCAATTCATCATGGATACGAATGTACGTGGGTTTGCAGCGCCCGAGAAGGCCCAGGTACCAGTCAGTTGCGACTGGAGGTATGCGTCAGTGATGACGAGGGCTATCCGGTCACGGCCGACCAGTAAATAAGGATGCAGACAAGCAGGACGCTATCTAACGGATACCAACTAGGTATAGCCCGCCACCAGTCGTTGATGACTCGAGGGGCGCTCTTTTTCGATTGGAAAACCGCCCGCAGACCTCGGCGGAAACGGTCATACCATGGGTGTCTCAGTTAAGGAGATAACCATGCTTGATGCAGCGATCTGGAAACAGGATGGGACGGGCCGGAAAGTGGTTCGCTACGGCGGCCACGACGGAGTCATTGTTGAAGTGATCCAGATGACTTTCTACCGTCACCGCGTAACGAACCAGTTGAAAATCATCTATGAAAAGGTCCAGCGCTGAAGGGCTGCCGCCTTGCTGCCTGTCAGAAAAGCGGCACGAAATAATCATTTGATCTGTCGTTTCCACTCCTCGATCAGCTTGCGTGCGTTGTTGGTGATTGCAAAATCCGCCGGACAGATCGGCCTGCCGGTGGTGTCGTAACCAATCGCAAGTTGCCTCCTGGCCCGCTCGTACATCATCTCTAGAAGCTCCAGGTTTTCGGCCGGCGTCAGGTCACCAAGAGCGCTAACGAGCTTATGCGTCATGGCGATTCTCCTGCAGTCGTCCGGCATGCAGCGAGAGGGCGAGTTCGCCCCCTCCTCGTGCTGGCCATTGCGACCCGATGTTGGCTAAATCAATGATCATGATTTGCCGGCCGTTTAGCGCGACGGATATCTGCCCTTCACGGATGCCCCGCTCCTGCAGCGCCGTGACGATGCGGGAGATCGACACGTCGAGCGCGTCCACTTCGACCCATACGCTCTTGCCGTCGCGCTTTACATCGGTGCGCATCCTGAGGCGCAGGTTCGCGCCCACGTGGTCGCCGAGCTGCACCATGCGCGACTCGGTGCGGGTGGTTCGCTGGTTCACCTCACGCAGCAGCTTCATCATTTCGTCGTACTGGATCCCTGTCGGATTTTGCGGTTCGTTTTTCAAGATGGTCTCCTGGGTCAGTCTTCGGCATCGGGAGCCGGTACGCTCCCGGGGTTGTCAGCGCGTGCGCTACCGCAGCGCATGAGCCACGCGGTCCGGTTGCCGGTCACGTGACAGGCCCATGGTCCGTTTCGTGACGAATACGCGCAAGCGACCGCCGGCAGCCGCCCGGGCAGGATTGCCAGCTGCGCGATTTCCTGGGGACATGGAGACGGCACTTTGTAGTGGGCTGCAATTTGCGCGGGTGCGTGCGGTCAACTGGTAGCCGACTACCAATTGCTCGGGTGCGAGCGGACAGAATGCACACAGTGCATTCTGTCCGCTTCTATATGTGATAATGTCCTTTATCATATATACGAAGCGAGACCCGATGGCCCCTGCGGTGACCCTGCGCCTCACGCGGGTGCACGCCGACAAGACGCCACCGCGGCGCTGTTTATTTATCGTTATGTAACGTAAAATAAGAGCCTCCGGGACCGGCAGGGGCAAACATGGCAGGTGGCAAGGACAGGTCGTTACAGGAAAACCCCGTCACGGAAAAACGTGGCCGGGGCCGGCCACGCAAGCCCGGCGCCCTGACCAACGCGCAGCGCCAGGCCGCGTTCCGGGCGCGGCACAGGGTGACAGGAGAATCCGTTACCGTAACGAAAAAAGAACATGACGCGCTGGTGCTCGAATGCGGGCGGCTGCGCGACGCCCTGGCGCAGGCACAGGAACCGGCGCGTGACGCGATCGCCCCGCCCCGCCGCCACGACGCGGGCGACCGCGTGCGGCCTGCTGCGTCGGCGGTGCTGGTCGAGCCGGTGCCGGCCACCGCCGAACCGGACGAGAAGCGGCTGGTGGTGACGCTGGGCGTGCGCGAGCACTTTTCACTGGAGCGGCTGGCGGTCCATCACGGTCTCACGAAACGCGCGGTGATCGAGCGGCTGCTCTGGTGGGCCGATGACAGCACCGTGCGGTCCTTTGGCGACGATGACGCAGCATTTAACCGTTACATAAAACGCGTAACGAAAAATACGAAATGAGCGATCCCACAGACACGGCTACGCGTGATACCGGGACGGGCGCGTTCCTGGCCGGACATGCCCATGAAGCCGGCATCCAGGTGGAAGCTTGCCCCGCCGATGTCCTGGCTGCGACGGCCAGAGCCCCTGCGCAGCAGACGTTCACGGAGCCGCTGCATGGCCCGCACTGACCTCGCCCTGCCTGCCGGCGTCGCCGTGCCGGCGCTCGTGACGTCCGCCGGCGAGCGGGCGGGCATCCGCTTTGTCGAATTCTTCGCGTCGGCGATCCGCAACCCGCACACGCGGCGTGCCTATGCGCGTGCCGCAGGGGATTTTCTGGCGTGGTGTGCGGGCGCCGGCGTGACGTCGATCACGGACGTGCAGCCACTGCACGTCGCCGCGTGGATCGAGCTGCAGACGCAGACCTTATCCGCGCCGACCGTCAAGCAGCGCCTCGCGGCCATCCGGCACCTGTTCGACTGGCTCGTGACGGGTCAGATCGTGCCGCACAACCCGGCCGCGTCGGTGCGCGGTCCTTCGCACTCCGCAAAAATTGGCAAGACGCCGGTGCTCGATGCCACCGAGGCGCGACAGCTGCTCGACAGCATCGATGTGAGCACACCGATCGGGCTGCGCGACCGCGCGCTGATCGCCTTGATGGTGTTTTCGTTCGCGCGGATCGGCGCGGCGCTGGCGATGCGCGTCGAGGATGTCTATGTCCAGCAGCGGCGGCTGTGGGTGCGCCTGCGCGAGAAGGGTGGCAAGGCGCACGCGATGCCCTGTCATCACACGCTGGAGGCCAACCTGCATGCGTATCTCGACAGTACCGGCATTGCGAACGATCCGAAGGGGGCGCTGTTCCGCACCATCGCGCGGGGCACCGGGCAGCTGAGCACGACGCCGCTACCGCAGGCGAACGCGTACGCGATGGTGCGTCGTCGCGCGCTGGCCGCCGGCATCGGCACGAAGATCGGCAATCACACGTTCCGTGCGACGGGCATCACCGCCTACCTGAAAAACGGCGGCACACTGGAGAACGCGGCCGCAATGGCGAACCACGCGTCGACGCGGACCACCCAGCTGTATGACCGGCGACGTGACGACATTAGCTTGGACGAAGTGGAGCGGATCCGTGTATGAGAAGTATCTACGGGTTGCGCTTCTTTCCGACGACTACGGCGCCCCTCGTGATCGAGAAGCCAACGTCGCCAACATAGGTCCCATCTCTCTGCGTATTTTGCTCCGATGTTCCGAGATTGATTGGCAAGACATTCACGACGTCATATCCCTCACCATCAAATTGCTCGTACATGCTGGCCAGATTTTTTGCGAATTCACCAAAATCCGGCATGCGCTGGCTTACCTTGTCGACGAGTGTTTTATTGATCAGGCCTTTCTCAACCTGATAGGTGCCGTTACCAACGTAGAACCACTTCGCTGAAAATTTTTCTGCCATGTTATTTACTCTGTGGGATCGTTTGTGAATTTGCGTTCGACTGATGAGATCAACACGTGCCCCCGCACGTGCTGGATAACGGCATTGCATCATCTAACTTAAATTCCAATTTGAGCGGCGGATTCTGCCACTCAACACGCATCCGAAACGGCAGTACGCTCGAGAATGCCGCCACGATGGCCAATCATCAACCCGGACCACCCAGCTGTACGACAGGCGCAGGGACGACGTCAGTCTTGATGAAGTCGAGCTCATCCATCTCTAACGATCTACTGCCTGCCAGAGGAGTTGGCCATGGGATATCTGTTCACGCGGCAGCAGCTGTACGAGCTGGTCTGGTCGGGGCCGATCACGACGCTGGCCAAATCCCTGTCCCTTTCCGATGTGGGACTCGCGAAGGCCTGCCGACGGGGTGACATTCCACTTCCACCACGCGGCTACTGGGCCAGGCTGGCTGCCGGGAAGCACGTCATCCGCCCCACCCTGCCGCTACGTGCACCGGGCGCTTCGGATCGCATCACGGTAGGACAGGACCGACCTCAAGTGTTCCAGCCGCATGGCGACGACGAGCGGGTCATGGGCGAAGACCGTCCGCCTGAGCCGCCAGTCTATGACGAGACGCTCGAGGCAGTGGAGGCACGGATCCGGCAGGCGCTGCCGGCAAAATTCCGGTTCGTACGCACGCTCGACAATGCGCACCCGCAGATCGCGCGGCTGCTGCGCGAAGATGACGCGCGCCGCGACGCGATGACGAAAAGCCGTTACGCGTTTGACAAGCCGCGCTTTGATAGCCGCTTTGAGCAGCGGCGGCTCGCGTTCCTGAGCAATCTGTTCCTGCTGCTGGCCCGGCTTGAGGTGCAGGGTTCGGCGCGCGGGCCGGAAGGCCGCGAACTCAGCGTCCATGTCGGCGACCAGAACGTCAGGTTCAGGGTGGAAACACTCGCCACGCTGCGGCCCCGCAAACGCCTAGACGACGCGAAAAAAAATGAGCCGATGGCGATCGAGGTCGAGGTTGCCCGCTGGCAACATGGGGAGCGCGAAGAACGGCTGTTCTGGAGCGATGATGAGGACGGCAGGCTGGAGGACCGGCTACAGGAGATCGGCGTTGCGATTGTGCTGACGGGCGAGCGGCAATACCGCAAGTCGAGGCAGTTTTTCTATGGCCTGGACCGGCGCAGCTTCGACGAAAAGACCGAAAAGGCCCGTCAGGCCCGGGAAGAAGCCGAACGGCTCGCGCGTGAGGCACGCCTGCAGGCCGAACGTGATCGCGTCACGCGGCTGCTCGGTCAGGCCAGCGGATGGCAGCAGGCGCAGCAGCTCCGCGCGTATGTGGAGGCCGTCCTCGCCTCGCCGGATGCGGTGGCGGGTCGTGCGTTTGATGGCGAGCGGGATGCCTGGGCGCACTGGGCACGGGCAATCGCCAACGGGCTCGATCCCCTTACCTCACCCGAACCCGCCAGCCCGACGCTCGATGCAACATTGCCAGCCGTTACGCGCTAGAGGGATGCCGCGCTGCGCGCCCTCAATTTCGCGCGCCCTGCCGAAAACGCCATAATGGCGGCCACGCCGAACCTACACCGACCAGACCTAAATGATTGAAGACATCCGCAAGACGCTGTGGGCCACCGCCGACAAGCTGCGCGCCAACATGGACGCCGCCGAGTACAAGCACATCGTGCTCGGACTGATTTTTGTAAAGTACATCTCGGACGCGTTCCAGGCGCGCCGTGACGAGCTGACGAAGCGTTTTCTCGACAAGGATGACGAGTATTACCTCGGCGACAGTGATCCGGAGGGCATCGCGGCCGAGCTCGAGGATCGCGACTATTACCGGGCAGTTAACGCGTTCTGGGTCCCGGAAGGTGCCCGCTGGGAAACACTGCGTTCACAGGCGAAGCAGGCCGATATCGGGAAGCGCATCGATGACGCGCTGACGCGGATCGAGGCCGACAACCCGAAGCTCAAGGGCATGCTCGACAAGCGCTTTGCGCGCGCGCAGCTGCCCGACGGCAAACTCGGTGAGCTGGTCGATCTGGTCTCGAAGATCGGTTTCGGTACCGACACCGCGATCGCCAAGGACATCCTGGGTCAGGTGTACGAGTATTTCCTTGGCCAGTTCGCCAGTGCCGAAGGCAAGAAAGGTGGCCAGTTCTATACGCCCGCCAGCATCGTGAAGACACTGGTGGCAGTACTCGCGCCACATCACGGCCAGGTCTATGACCCATGCTGCGGATCCGGTGGCATGTTCGTGCAGTCTGAAAAATTCATCGAGGCACACGGCGGCAAGCTCGGTGACGTGTCGATCTACGGACAGGAGTCAAATCCGACCACGTGGCGTCTGGCCGCGATGAACCTCGCGATCCGTGACATCGATTTCAACTTCGGCAAGGAGCCCGCTGACAGCTTCGTACGTAACCAGCATCCTGATCTGCGCGCGGACTTTGTGCTCGCCAATCCGCCGTTCAACGTCTCCGACTGGTGGCATGGCAGTCTGGAGGGCGATCCGCGCTGGGCCTATGGCACGCCCCCGCAGGGTAATGCGAACTACGCATGGCTGCAGCACATGCTGTATCACCTGAAGCCGTCTGGACGCGCCGGCATCGTGCTCGCCAACGGCTCAATGAGCTCCAGTCAGAACAGCGAAGGC
>Ga0306920_100003802_pt1 | contig 19246 bp, 18 predicted proteins | sample flu12Cox44000170_FD_204666 | JGI IMG/M metagenome (GOLD analysis project Ga0306920, IMG submission 204666) | Lab enrichment of tropical soil microbial communities from Luquillo Experimental Forest, Puerto Rico - flux4day.12C.oxic.44.000.170 (v2)... | ecosystem: Environmental > Terrestrial >... | reverse complement strand
CGGGTCGTCGGGCATCGCTTCCTTGGCGCGCTGGGCCAACTCGAGCGCCTTTTCCTGGTTACCGCCGTGTTCTGAGTAGAGCACGGCCAGATTGTTCGCCGCGGGCGCGAACCGCGGGTTCAGCGTCAGGACCTTCTCGAAGGCCTGCTGCGCTTTCGGGATGTCTCCCTTGGTCTGATATACGACCCCAAGAGTCATGTGTGCGGGGACGCTCTGGGGATCCACCTTGAGGGCTTCATTTAGCTTGCCCACGGCCTGATCGTAGCGACCCGAGGTCCCATAGATAGGCATCAATGAGGGTCGGCTGCAGCTCGATAGCCTTCAGGAAGGCGGCTTCGGCCCGGTCAGGCTCGCGCCGGCTGAGATACACGGTGCCGAGCAGCCAGTGCAGACCGCTGGACTTCGGCACGAGCGCGATCTGCTTCGTGAGGCGGGCGAGGGCGACATCGGGCTGTTTCTCCCCGATGTCCATAGCGACGAGCTGCTGCAGGGGCTCGAGGTAGGCGGGGGCGAGGGCCAGGGCGGTTTCGAATGCGTTCTTCGCCTCTGCGGATTTCCCTTGGGTCCGGAGGGCGAGGCCGATCAGATAGGGCCCCCGTGGATCCTTGGGGGCGAGTGTCTCGAGTTTGTGAAATGCGTCGATGGCCCTGACGGGCTCGCCCTTGGTCAGATAGGCGGTGCCCACGAGCACGTTGGCATCGAACGATTGCGGCTGCCGAGCGACGAAGCGTTCGAGGTCCTCGATGGCGGGCTGGACCGCCCCCGTCTGGAGGTTCAACTGGGCCAACGTGAGCACCGCCGCGCTGAAGTTGGGGGCAATCGAGGTTGCCTCCTTGAGCTCGGCCTTGGCCTGCTGGATATTGCCGGCCTGGAGCTGGGCCAGGGCGAGCTGCTGATGCGCAGGAGCATGGCGAGGCTCGAGCTTGAGCACTTTCTGGAAATCCTGGATCGCCTCGTTGGTTTCGCGCTTGGCCAGGCGCAGGCGCCCGCGCAGGAACTGCCCCTCGAGGTCGGAGGGGTTCTTCTTGAGCAGCGCCTGTAAGGTTTTGAGGCTCGCGTCGTACTGGCCCTCGTCAAGCTCGAGCTGGGCGAGGCGACGCCAGGCGGGCAGAAAGTCGGGCGCCTTCTGGGTCATCTCGGCGAGGAGACGCTTGGCCTCGTCTGGCTTCTGGGCGAAAAGATAGAAATCGGCGAGCCTCAGCCGCGCCGGGGAGCCGATGGGGGCGAGGTCGGCCGCGGTCTTGAACTCGCGCTCGGCCTGGGCGGCGTCGTGCTTGACGAGGTAGAGGGAGCCGAGGAGGGAATGCGCTTCCACCGACTTGGGCTCCCGCGCGACAGCGTCCCGGAAGGCGCGCTCGGCTCGATCCGGATCCTGCTTTCGGAGGTAGAGGGTGCCGAGGGCCAGGTGCGGCTTGGCCCGGTCGCCCACGGTGGCGAGGGCCTCCTCGACCCGTTTGATCGTCGCCTCCACTTGCTCGGGGGTGGTCGAGGTATCGGCGAGGAGGGCGAGGGCGTCGACGTTGTTGGGCTCCTTGCTGAGGACGGCAGCGGCCTCCTGGCGCGCCTCGTCGAGCTTCCCCCCGAGGAGATAGATTCCGCCGAGCCTGAGGCGCACGTCGCTATCGTCGGGGGTCAGCTCCTGGGCCTTCAGGAGGAAGCGGAAGGCCTGAGCGTACTCGCCCAGTTGGTGGTACATGAGCCCGAGTTGTCGCGTGGCGCGCACGTTGGCCGCGTCGAGGCGAAGGACGTTGCGGTACTCCAGGATGGCCTCGCGATATTGCTCGTGCGCCGCGTACTTGTCGCCCCGCTCCAGATAGCGAGCCTTCTGGGCTTCCGGGGAGCGGGAGCACCCGGCCGCGACGAGCAGTCCAACCGCCAGAAGCATGGTCCACGCTCGGAGATGCCGAGACATCGGGTGTATCGCTCTCCCCCTCACTCGGGCAGGTATTCGCTCAGCAGAGGGTACACGACCTGGATATACCTTTCCAAACGGTCAGACGTGTCCTGTACGCTGCCGTACACCGCGCTCGAGACTCGCACGAGCGCCCCATCGGTCCGGTGCCGCAGGATCGAATCCTTCACCATCTGCACCCTGGCGGCCATCTCTCCGGCTATCGCTTTTCCCTGAGACTGATACCAGTAGAAGACAATTTGCTGGTCCCGATCCTTCTGTATCAGGTACCGGTTTACTATGATCGGCGCGAAAGGGCGGGGGAGAGGAATCGTGACCATCGAGGCCTCGAGTGGCTCCCAGCCGGCCCCGGGCAAACAGTTCTTCGGCGAGTGAGGCTGCGCGCCTTTGCGCTGGCTGTCCCAGTAGGCAACGAAGAGGAAGACGCTCCGACCCAAAGGGTCTTGGTCGCGGCGCATGATGTAGTCTTTCGGTCTGAGAACATTCAAGGTGTCTAGATCGAGGAGCACCCCTTCGCGGGCCTCCCACTGGCCCACCGTGTTCGGGAAGCTGTCGAGGCTTTTCCGGATCGGTACCGCCTCACTCGACGAGCGGAGATGTAGCAGTAGGAGTGCGCCGATCAGGAGCACCAGCGACAACCCCACCCGCACAGATTGCTTCATGGAGTCCGCTTCCCTCGGCGCGCCTGGACAAGCCGAATCGTGCTGTGTACCCCCAGGAGGCACAGAAACGCGAAGACGAAGACCAGCCAGCTGGAGAAGGTGTGAAAGAAGCCCTGCGCATACTCGACCCCGAACCACTGGCCGATGAGCCCGGTGACCACCACGCGGCCGGCATTCGCGACGATGGTGATCGGGACCACCGCGGCCACGAATATTGCCACGGCCCAGAACCCTGAGAGCGTCAACACGGCCCAGCCCACTGACACGGAGAGGAGCGAGATCAGGGAACGGATGCCGCTGCAAGCTTCGGCAACGCCGAGGCTTTGCTTGCTCAAGTGGATGACATTGCCGTCGAGCAGCACGGGCACGCCCAGGGCATCGAGCGTCCAGGCCGCGTTGCGTGCCGCGAGAGTCTGGAGCGGGAGGGCTACCGCGTAGAATATGGTCGACGGCAGGGGCACCATGAAAATGAGGAAGAGCAGAGGGAAGGCCACGACGCGGAGGACTCGCGGCCCGAGAAGGAAGAGCACCAAGCCCACCAGGATCACGATCAGCGAGCTCCGCATGAGGAAATTCTCGGAGCCGATGTCGCCCAGAAGGAGAATCCCGATTCCCAGGAGGAGTACGAGAAGCCCGATCCAGCTCCCCTCAGCCGGCAGCGCTGTCAGCTGTTTGCGCCGCTGCCAAACAAGCACCCCGCTGAAGATCGGCACAAGGAAGCCGTGCGTGTAGTTGGAGTCGTCCCACCACTGCCATGCCAAATCGCGGAGGATGCCCGAGTAGAGCGCAGCCAGCAATGCCACAAAGATGAAGGCAACCAGACCCGCCCAGAGATTGTGGCCTCGACCGACGAGCGCCTCCGAGCCTGGCCCCTCAGGTGTCAACTCAGCAGGCTCCGAGATCGTGTCGCCCATGGAGGACGCTTCCAATCCTGCTACAGCCTCGCCCGCGGATTTGGATGTTCTCGTCCAAAGCGTTGCCATTAGAAGCCCAGATGATAGGCGCTGCGCCGCGATGGTGCAAGAGAAGGAGGGCACCTCCTCGAATTGTCCGAGCGTGATTGCCCAATCCATTCGGCACTACTCTTGTCTTGGCGACATTGCGCTGCCTTGGATCCGCGGACCCTCGATCGCCCGGAGGAGGGTAGCACCTTCAGGACGCTCCGTCTCACGTCCCCCGAGCGCCAGCAGACCTATCGGGTGACGCATCTGGGCGACAATCTGAGCCAGCGCTGCCGCGATTTCTACACCCGGCGGTTCGCCTATGAGTTGCCCGAACTCCTGCCTGATGGGGAGTACCACGTCCGCGTGAGCGCCCGGGATCCGTTCGGCAATGTGAGGCCAGTGACGGGGACCATCAAGACCTTGCGGTGACCAGCTGCGTCGCGCTTCCTTCTACCGTCGCCAGGCGCCAGCAGGGGCTCGCCATCGCGATGAAGAGACACGATGCGCACGTCGAAGCACGACCGGAGATTGGCGATGACACGCTTGAAGTCCTCGAGGGACACGATCCCTCGCCAATTGATGAAGTGATGCGCCTGATCGCTCTGCGGGCAGTCAATGCACCGAAAGTTGCACGAGTTGGTGGTCTCGATGGTGAAGAAGACTGGTGGGCCCCAGACTCGGTCCCCTTGCCGCAGATAGCTGACGCCGGCGGAGGTTCAGTTGAGGTGTTTCAAATTCTGTATGACGTTTGATCCCTCGCTCCGCGGATCCTATACTACTTCGGCCGTGAAGACCATTTGGAGCAGAGACCGAATCTTCCGCGGGTGCCGGCGCCTGACCTGACCAGACACACTGCCTCGCACGAATGCGCGTCCTCTGGCTGAAGACCGAGCTGCTGCACCCCCTCGACAAGGGCGGGAAGATCCGCACCTACCATATGCTTCGTGGTCTGCGTGGGCACGCTGACGTGACCTACCTGACGCTAGCTGATGGGAGCGCATCATTGGACGCGAGCAGTCGCGCGCGTGAGTATTGCGACGAACTCCTGACCGTGCCGCTCTCACTGCCAGATAAGGGAACGCCCGCCTACTATGGGGCGCTTCTTCGCAACCTGACGTCTCGATTGCCCTATGCGGTCGCTCGATATCGATCGTCGGCGATGCGTGAGGCGATAGCGCACGCGGTCCATGATCGAGGAATCGATCTTTTGGTGTGTGATTTCCTCGTGCCGGCTGTCAACGTTCCCGTCGGACTCGGAGTTCCGGCGATGCTGTTTCAGCACAATGTCGAAGCGGCGATCTGGACTCGCCGTGCGCAAGTCGCCCGGTCGTTTGCCCTGCGGGCGTACCTGGCCGAGCAATCCCGCCGCATGCAAGCCTTCGAACGACAGGAGTGCCGACGCTTTGATCACGTGATTGCCGTATCGGAAGTCGACCGCGACACCTTTCGGGATACGTACGGCGTCGCTCAGGTATCGTCGATCCCGACCGGGGTCGATGTCGACTTCTTCCACCCTTCGGCCTCGGGGGCGGGCGCGCCGAGGGAACTCGTCTTCGTCGGATCCATGGACTGGATGCCGAATGTCGACGCGGTCGCCTGGTTCGTCACGGACATTCTGCCGCTGGTGCGCCGTCATGTTCCCGACGCGAGTCTGTCCATCGTCGGGCGGGATCCGACTCGAACCGTGCGCGAGCTGGCCGCCCGGGTGCCCGGTGTCGCGGTGACGGGCACCGTCCCAGACGTCCGGCCGTATCTCGAGCGATGCGCGGCTGTGGTGGTCCCGTTGCGCATCGGCGGCGGCACGAGGCTTAAGATCTTCGAAGCGATGGCGATGGAGAAAGCCGTCGTCTCGACTCACATCGGCGCCGAGGGACTCCCGATCGCGGACGGGAAGGAGCTTCTCCTCGCCGACGATCCTCGAGCGTTCGCTGGTGCGGTGGTTAGCCTTCTCCACGATCGCGCCATGGCGCGGCGGCTTGGTGAGGCCGCCGCGATGCGGGTGCGCAGAGATTTCGGTTGGGCTGCCGTCACCCAGCAGTTCGCCGCACTGTGCGAGCGGGTGGCCCACGGAGATGTCCCGTAGGCCACCCGTATCTTCACCCCACGTCTTCGAGCAAGTTGAGCTGGGAGCCGCCCGCTCAATGTCCTTTCGAGTTTAGGTTCCTAAAGGTCGCGTTGACGGTCTGGGCGGTGCTCATGCTCACCGTGCAGGGGCCAGTACCACTACAGGCGCCACTCCATCCAATGAAACCAAAGTTCCCCGAGCCAGCGGTGGCGGTGAGGGTCACCCACGTGCTACTCAGGTAGGCGGCCGAGCAGGTCCCGCCGCATTGGATTCCTGCCGGCGAGCTCGTCACGCTTCCCTTGCCGGAGACGCCGACCATGAGCGTCTGATACTGGGTCTGGGTCTGCTGCTGGCTGAACGTTGCCGTGACGTTCGTATCGGACGTCAGTGTCACACTGCAGGAGCTCGTGCCCGTACAGGCGCCGCTCCAACCGGTGAAGGTCGAGCCCGTCGTTGCCGCGGCCGTCAGAGTTAGAGCGGTTCCGGGCGAGTAGGTGGCGGAGCAGGTCGTCCCGCATGTGATACCGGCCGGCGAACTGGTGATGGTGCCGCTTCCGGCTCCTGCCGTGGTGACCGTGAGTCCCACTGGCGTGGACGTGGGTACTACCGGAGACGCCGTGAATGTGGCGGTCACCGTGGTCGGGGCGGTCACGGTCACGGTGCAGGTGCCGGTACCTGTGCAACCGCCTCCGCTCCAGCCCGCGAAGGTGGAGCCTGTCGCTGGGGTGGCAGTCAGGGTCACGCCGGTACCGCTGCCGTAGGTTGCCGAGCAGGTCGTGCCGCAGAGGATGCCCGCCTGGGTGCTGATCACCACTCCGCTGCCCGTTCCCGTCGGGGCCACCGAGAGCGTGAGCGCCTGGGCCGTGGTGCCGCACGCGGTGTTGGAGTAGGCGGAATACGCCGTCGCACTGTACGCACGGAGTCGATAGCAATAGGTCGTCCCGTCGGCCAGCAAGGTGTCGGTGTACGACGTGGCCGTGGCTGACGTCGTCGCAACTTCGGTGAACGTGCCCGTGCTGCCCAGGCTGCGCTCCACCGAGATTCCGGTCGCACCGCCGCCACTGTTGGCCCAGGACCCCGTGAGCTGGCCTGCGATGGTTTCAGCGTGCCAGATGAGGACAGACAGAGCGAGCGTGACTGCGATGGCAATGCAATGGGACGGTCTCTTTCGCGAGATCACTACTAGCCTCCTTCAAGCCGTGTGCGAGGCCACAGCCCAAAGGAGGCTCTGTGTTCGCCCGGCAACTCTGCCGCCGTATCCCGGGAGCCCGGGACTTAGGCCAGTAGCTTTGCGTCCCACCCTTTCGGATGGTTTGCCTTTATCGGGTTGTGGATTTACGTCTCTGCGTACGAGTGCTGCAAGGTGGCTGCCATGCATAGGGGATTCAAGTAATTGAAAAGACTCGGTGGCTCAGGCTGTCGACGCCGCCTTGACGTCGGCTTATTCGAGACCGTCATGGCGTTGACGTTGCCGGTGGCGAGCGTCGAAGGGAGGAGACGTGCCACCGCTTCCGCCACGAGTTATCAGTGATGATGACGTTGTGGTCCTCGATCCTGCCTGGGTAAGACGAATTCGGGCTGAAGACGTATCCACCACTCGTCACGATATTGTCCCGGAAGGTGACGTCTGCGACGAGCTGACGCCCATCCGAATTGTCGTCGAAGATCGAATTGGTGACCCCCGTCCCGCTCCGTGAGCGGCAAGGATGCGTGCAACCTCATCACCTGTTTGCGCAAGAATTGCGTGTCGTGTGCGCGTCCAAATCGCTCACCGGCGGATGGCAATCCGATGAAAGACGTTGGGATGGTATGTGCGTTCTCTCGTCCCGAGAGGCATGCGCGGGTCTCGCGGAGCCGATCTGCAATAGCGTTGCATAATCCGTGGTGCCACCGCGGGAGTGTTCAACTGACCGACGTGTCGGTCGTTGTTGCGTCGCTCCAACCTGTGAGCGTCGAACCGTAACCGCCGCAGAGAACTTTCTTTTGGTATGATGTTCGGGCTCTTGCCTCGCGAGAGGCATACGCGCGGAGCTTTCGCGGATCCAATCTGCAATAGCCTCGCATGCCTTGGTGCCGCCGGGGCAGTGTTCATCTGACCAACGTATCGGAAAGCGCTGTTCCAGGTAGGAGTCTTATGAAGGGTTGGATAGTTGGCGGAGGAATGACCGGCCTCGCCGCCGGGATGACGAGCGGCTTCGCGGTTCTGGAGCGCCTCGATCATCCCGGAGGTATCTGCGCCTCCTACGAGCGTGAAGGCTATCGATTCGAGCTGGGTGGGGGACACTGGATATTCGGCAGCGATCCGACGGTCAATCGACTGATCGCCGGTGCCTCAGAGGTGCGCACCTATCGTCGGCGGTCTGCGGTGCTCTTCCTTGGTGCCCAGGAATATTCCCGGGATCTTCGTAGCCTTTTCGTGCCTTACCCGATCCAGGATAATCTCTTCGCCCTGCCAAGGGCGATGCGGGATACCGCCCTAGCAGAAATCCTCGCGGGGAATTCGGATGGCCAACCCGAAACCATGGCCGCCTGGCTTCAGCAGCAGTTCGGAGCCACGCTGTGCCGAATTTTCTTCGATCCGTTCCACGAACGATATACCGCCGGACTTTTTCGTCACATCGCTCCACAGGATGGCTACAAGTCGCCGATCGACAAGGCGCAGGTTCGCCGCGGCGCGGAGCGGGAAAATAGCGACGCTGGCTACAATGCGACTTTTCTCTACCCTGCTCGCGGACTGGACGGGGTGAGCAGGTGGCTGGCCCAGCGTTGCGACATCACGTATGGGATGGCGGCGAGCCGTATCGATCCGGCCACTCGCACTCTGGAGCGGGGAGATGGCCGAACCGTTCCATACGACACGATTGTGGCCACGGCTCCTCTGAATCGTGTCGTCGAGATGGCCGGGCTCGGCGCCCGCGTTGGGCCGCCGGATCCCTATACCTCAGTGCTCGTCCTCAACCTCGGCGCCACCCTGCCCGACACGCCGCTGGCCCGAAACGGCTATCACTGGCTCTACGTGCCGGACAGCCGCTCCGGCTTTCATCGAATCGGCTACTATTCAAATGTAGATCCGCTGTTTCTTCCGGAGGGGCAGCAGGACGATCCTAGCCGAACCTCGATCTACGTCGAGACGGCCTTCCAAGGAGGGCGGCGTCCGTCCTCCGAGGCTACACAGGGACTCGTCCGAGAGATCATCGCCGAACTTCAGCAGAGCGGGCTCATCGACAAAGTGGAGGCAGTCGATCCGACGTGGGTCGACGTCGCCTACACTTGGCGTCGACCCGGCAGCGATTGGGTCTCTCGCGCGACCGCCGCCTGTAAGGAGTGTGGCATCGAGCCCGCCGGCCGCTTCGGTCGCTGGAGCTTCCAAGGAATCGCGGCTAGCCTGAAGGAGGGCCTGCTGCTCGGGAGCGTCCTCCGACAGCTTTAGCGACCATGGATGAGCGCCCGAGGGTGATGTCGGTCCTCAACCTCCGGCCCCGAAAGCTCGGGTCCTTCGAGGAATACACCATCGCGCTCTCACGTGCGCTAACAGAGCGAGGTGGGCAAAGCATTCTCGTGTTCAAAGACCTCCCGCCCGAGGCTCTCCGCTCGCAGTACACGGATGCTGGAGCGATTCTGGAGACCAAGCCTTTCGAGCCCTTTGGACGGGCGAGTGCTGGTTCTCTGCTAGCTCTTGTCCGGCGGCATCGACCTCGGGCGATTCATTTCCACTTTGTTAACCTGCTGAGCCTCGACGTCGCGGCCGCCGCCATGAGCCTCGGCGTCCGGGTCGTTTTCTCCGAGCATGCATCCGACATCGCAAAAGACCGCACCGCCCTCCGGTGGCGCATGCTGCAGGCGAGCAAGCGCACCTTTTCATATGGGGTGGATCGCGTCATCGCGCCCTCGGACTACGTGAAAGCCCGGCTCGTGCGAGAGGGCGTCAGCGCAAAGAAGGTCATCACCATCCACAACGGGGTCAACCTGCAGAAGTTCCGGGCGGGTGCCGTGACGGAGGACATGCGAGCAAAGTACGGGATCGCGCCGGATACCGTGTTGATTGCGTCGATCTCTCAGCTGATCCCGGAAAAGGGAATCGACTACCTGATCGAGGCGGCGGCGCTCACTCTCAAGCGTGGGACGGACGTGAGCTTCATCCATGTCGGCGACGGGCCCTATGCTGCAGAGTATAAATCGAAAATCGAGCGCCTCGGCCTCCAGAAGCGCTTCGTCTTTGCCGGGCTGCTGAACCTCCCGGAGGTAGGCGCTATTCTGCGGCAGAGTGACGTGTTCACCCTCCCCTGCACGTGGGGGGAAGCCTTCTCTCTCGTTATTCTCGAGGCGCTCGCGACGGGAAAGCCAGCGATCGTGACCGATGCCGGCGGCAATGTGGAAGCGGTCGAAGACGGACGGAACGGTTTCGTCGTTCCGCCTCGTGATGCGACTGCCCTGGCTGCGGCCATCACGACCCTTCACGACGACCCGCAGATGCGACGGGCAATGGGAGAGGAAAGTGTTAGGCGCTCCAGCTATTTCAGCTTGGAGCGGTGGGTGGAGGAGACGATTCGCGTCTATGGCCGGTTGATCTGATGCGGCCTCGGGTACACTGATCGAAGCGGAAATCTATCGATGCCTTCTGATACGTCGATCGTATACACACCGAGAAGCGAAGGATCACAGTCGATCAGAGTGATCCGTCCCCCCTCGTTGTCGCTGACCGACCTCGCCGGCCATGTCAAGAGCTTGACACGATATGCCGGCCTGATCTACACGCTCAGCGAGCATCGCATTCGGGTGCGCTACAAACAGTCGATGCTCGGGGTCACATGGGCGATCGTGCAGCCCCTGGCGCTCATGGTGATCTACACCGTGATCTTCTCTTTCGTAGCTCACATCCAGACGAACGGCATTCCGTATCCGATCTTCGTGTTCGCCGGGCTCGTTCCATGGACTTACTTCTCGACGGCTCTCACCACGGGCACGAGCGCGCTGGTCAGTCATAGCAATCTCATCACGAAGGTGTACTTTCCCCGCGAGATCCTTCCACTGACCTACATCATCGCCGGGTTATTCGATTTTCTGATCGCGTCTAGCCTGCTCGCGGCACTGATGGTGATCTCTCGGGTTCCCGTGAACGCCAACATTCTCTATGCGCTTCCGGTGATTGCGGTCATGACGATATTCGTGATCGCAATGGTGCTCATCCTCTCCGCCACTCAAGTGAGGTTCCGCGACGTTGGCTTGGGTATGGCTCTGTTACTCCAGATCTGGATGTTCGCGACGCCCATCGTGTATCCGCTGAGCGCCGTGGCGAAGCTGCCCCGCTCGCTCGGGTGGCTCTATCGACTCAATCCGATGGTGGGCGTGATCGAAAACTTTCGCCGCACGGTCCTGGAGGGGATGGCGCCGGATTTTGCAATCCTGGGCGTGTCGATTGCCGTGACGACACTGCTCTTGCCCGTGGCGTATCTATACTTTAAGCGTGTCGAGAGCACAGCCGCAGACGTGATCTGAGGGATGAGAGCGCGGAGCATGATCGATCTCAGGTTCGACCGAGTGTCCAAGAGATATCTGATCCCGCACGAGGAGGAGGATGGCGGTAGTCTGCATCCGTGGATGCGCAAGCTGCGAAGCCTATGGAGCACGCCGAGGGAGTTCTGGGCGGTGCGAGAGGTGAGCTTCGAGGTCAAGCGCGGGGAGGCTCTCGGGATCATTGGTCACAATGGTGCCGGAAAGAGCACGGTCTTGAAGCTGCTGGCAAGCATTACGACGCCCTCTGCTGGGGAGATCACGATCAATGGGGGAGTGGCGGCGCTGATCGAGGTCGGGTCGGGGTTCCATCCGGAGCTGACCGGCCGGGAGAACGTGTACCTGAGTGGATCGATCCTGGGCATGGCGCGAAGCGAGATCGGGCAAAAGCTCGAAAGTATCATCGACTTCTCGGAGATTCGGGACTTCATCGACATACCCGTCAAGCGGTACTCCTCCGGAATGTACGTCCGGCTGGGGTTCTCGATCGCTGCCCATCTGGAGCCAGAGATCCTGCTCCTGGACGAAGTGCTGGCCGTCGGCGACATGGCCTTCCAGAGGAAGTGTCTTGATCGAGTGAGGGCGTTGCGGCGAGAAGGTCGGACGATTATCTTCATCTCGCACGACCTGAATGCGGTGGAGGCGCTGTGCGACCGAGTGTTGCTGATGCAGCGTGGAGAGGTTATCGCGGATGGCCCACCGGGTGAGGTCATAGGGCAGTACAAGGCGCTGGCGACGAAAGGGACAGCGTCGCCATTTCCGGGCATAGGTCCAGTTCGAGAGTGGCGAGAGCTGGACGGCCCAGGCGATCGTGTCGTGCGGCTGAGGCGTGTGCGCGTGTGTGGAGAGGATGGGGCGACCATCTCGGCAGTCGATATTCGACACCCCGTCGGAATAGAGATTAGGTACGACGTGCTAGAGGGTGGGCACGTGCTGGTGCCGACCGTGCACTTTTTCAACGACGCGCGGCTGCAACTGTTTGTCGTGCTGGATCTCGAACAGGAATGGCAGCGGCGACCGAAGTTAGCAGGACAGTACGTGAGTACGGCCTGGATACCGGGGAACTTCCTTGCCGAAGGCTGGATGATCGTGGACACTGGCATGGCCACGCTCGCGCCATACGAGGCGCACGCTTATGAAAAAGACGTCGTCACGGTTCGGGTGTTCGACCTCATGAGGGCGGACTCTGCTCGCGGAGACTACATGGGTCCGTTTCCGGGTGTAGTAAGGCCTCTGGTTCGATGGAATACGCACATTAGTTGCGACGGATCGAGCATGTGATATCTCCCCAATCGTGAGATTCGCCCTGAACTTCTGCGGAGATCGAAGGATGGAGAAGCAGGTGACACTGCGTATGGTCAGTGCCAAACACTGCGATGAAGGCCGTGAGAGACTGAGACGTATGTCTTCTAGCTGGTGACCTCACAGTGCAGCGCTCGTTGATGGATGCCTCTTCCGCTCGGTCGCCTAAGGTCGTCATTGTCGTTTTGAACTGGAACCAGGGAACCGAGACTCTGGCGTGCCTGCGGTCTCTTAGCCACACACGCTTCGCGAACTGTAGCGTGGTGGTGGTAGACAATGCGTCCACGGACGACAGCCTGCAGAAGATTCGATGCGCGTATCCTCATGTTGCAATCCTCCAGACGGCAGCTAACCTTGGTTATTCGGGCGGAAACAACGTGGGAATTATGTACGCGCTCCGCGAGGGAGCAGACCACGTGCTGATCCTCAACAGCGATGCGGTGCTGGATCCGTATTCCGTAGGGCGTTCCGTTGAGGTGACTGAGATGCTAGGAGACAAGGCAGGGGTGGTCGGCTTTGCGACGTACCATTTCGATCGGCCCGATGTGCTGCATTGCCTCGGGTTGAACACCGGGTTACCCGGCGGTAGTTTCTACACACCCTCACCAGAGGAGATGACACGGTCCGCGTTCTTACCTATTGGCAGTAGTTATGGCTGTGCAATGCTGCTCACGCGCCGCCTACTTGAGACCGTGGGATTGTTCGACGAGAACTTCTTCCTTGTGCATGAGGAACTCGATCTCTGCGTACGCGCGCAGCGGGCCGGTTTGGCCGTGGTCGGAGCAACGCAGGCGCGCGTCTGGCATAAAGGATCAGTGAGTTTTGGAGGGGAGCAATCACCCCTCCGCCTCTACTATGTGTTCCGGAATTGGCCGCTCTACGCAAAGAAGCGATTTGCTGAACAGGAAGAGAGTGAACGCTTCTTAGAGTACATGAAGCAGTATCGAATGATGATCATGGAGAGAGCGATGGAGTATTTGCGTGAGCGCAGACTGACTCATGCCTTTGCGGTTCTTGCGGCCGCACGCTGTGCAGAGACTGGTCGTTGGGGAAGGAAGGAGATATCCGTCGGTCTGCGTGTACGTGTCGTCGCCGATATTCTCAGGCTGCTCGGCGGAGCGGCGGGGCGACGACTTGGTCGGTTGCTGTTGAGCAGGTACTGATGATGAGGGAGAATCAGTAAGCATCGGGTTGGGGAACGATCGGCGAAGAAGATGGTGCCGGAGTGCCCTTGGCGCGGCGACAGAGCGAGGGAGCGAAAGGAATGAGACGTGCGGAATAGAGGAGACGATGGGCCTTTCGTCTCCGTCGTCATCGCGACTTATAACCGAGCGGAGAGTCTTTCGCGGACACTGCGCAGCTTGGCCGCGATGGACGGGGCAGCCGGAGCGGAGTGGGAAGTGATCGTGGTGGACAACAATTCGAACGATGGCACGGCCGAGGTGGCAGCTGAGTTCGAGCGGGAGTCTGGACTCGATGTCCAATACGTTTTCGAGAGACGCCAGGGAAAGTCATTTGCCGTGAATGCAGGAATCCGTTGTGCTCGTGGGGAGATTCTGGCATTCACCGATGACGATGCGGAGGTTGGACGAGGATGGATCAAGGCTGTGTGCCGGGCTTTTGAAACACGGGAGTGTATCGGTGTTGGCGGCCGAATTGTCCCCGTGTGGAGTACGGCCAAGCCTAGATGGCTTCAAGAAGTGGGACCGTACGGTCTGATGGCGGCGATCGTTAAGTATGATCTCGGAGACGAAGAGATCGAACTAGATATGAAGAACCCACCGTACGGAGCTAACATGGCGTTGAGAAGAAGTGCCTTTGCCAAGTACGGCTTCTTCCGTGAAGACCTCGGCCCAGGGGCCCGGGGGTTGGCGGCGGGTGACGATACGGAAATGTGCCGGCGCATGCTATCTGCCGGTGAGAGATTTGTGTACGTTCCGGAGGCAGTAGTCTTCCATCCGGTTGAACCCTCGAGAGCGAGACGGAGCTACTATCAGTCGTGGTATTTCAAGTTCGGGCGGGCCGCGATCCGTTGTGAAGGCTGGCCGGCCAAGACCAAGTTTGTGTTCGGCATTCCGCGTTATCTCTTCAGAAGAATCATGAACGATTTAGCGCGCTGGATGCTCTCGAGAGATAGTCAACGGAGATTTTACTATAAGCTCCAGTTTTGTATGAGTGCGGGGTATATGTGGGAGGCGCGCTACCTTACGGGAAAGGGTAGAGCTGCGTGGGATGAAGCAAAGGCGCGTGCGTGTGAAGTCCAGGGAGCGGGGTCGGCGGGTTCACCGTGAACGAGTTTGACGGCTCGAGAGTGGTAGCGCGCGGCTCGCCTGAACGAAGGCAGCACGAGAAGGCATGCGAGGCGAGAAGTCCTGGCACCATGCGAGCTTCTGCGTGAAGGGCTCGAGGCTATGACGCGATTGACGATTCCCTCCCGTGTGAAGTGGGAGGTGCTCATCGTCAACAACAATTGCACCGATCGAACCGATGAGATTGTGAAATCGTTCGAGGACAGTTGCCGATCCGCTGGTTATTCGAGGCTAGACCGGCAAGTCCCGCGCGCTCGAGGTGAGCGGGCCGACTTGGCCCTCTCTCTCGACGTGATCTACCACCTGGTGGAAGATCGAGTGTTCGAGGATTACATGCGAACGCTCGTTGCGGCAGCGCATCGCTACGTGATCATCTATGCGAGCAACTCGAATGACAATCGAGAGTATCAAGGGGCCGCACATCAAGCACCGAAAGTTTTCGACGTGGCTCCAGCGGAACGCACTTGACGGGGAACTTCTCGAGCACGTTCCCAATAGATATTCCTACCGTGGTGACTACACGGAGGGCTCCTTTGCCGAGTTTTTCATCTACGGACGAGCGAAGGCGAAGTGATTCGCAGGGGAACTCTGGGCTCAGCACTGTCTCGCGGCAATCGACCCGGTTGGACGGCGGCGTGCTGAAGCAGCTCTTCAAGTCTCAGCTCTCGGGAGGCGCTCGCCTGGCGTGCCGGAGGCTGCTTCTGGAGTTGCGGATCCAGCAGGTGCATCGCCGGTCAGTCCGTAAGGCGCGATACCTCACCCCTCCGCTGAAATTGCACATCGGGTGCGGCACCGACCTCAAGCCCGGTTGGGTGAACGTTGATTTCTTCGAAGAGACGGCCGATCTTAGGCTCGACCTGCGCGAGCTGTTCCCTTTCCCGACGGCCTCCGTCACGATCATCCACAGCGAACACTTTCTGGAGCATCTCGATTTTCCCGACGAGGTGGAGCACGTCCTTCGGGAATCGTACCGGGTGCTCGTCCCCCACGGGGTGTTCAGCGTGGGTATCCCGGAGGCAGGAGGGTTAATGGCCGCCTATGCGCGCGGGGAACGAGACATATTCGCCGCCGAATGGAATCCAAATTATCCCGAGTGACTCAGCATGCCGATGCATCGGATCAACTACTTGTTCCGCCAGTTTGGGGAGCACAAGTACGCCTACGACGAGGAGATACTGCTGTGGACCCTGAGACGCGCCGGGTTCGAGAAGGTTAGCCGGCGCCCCTCCGACCCGGACATCGATACCGAGCGCCGTCGCCACCATACGATGTACGCGTCAGGCATCAAGTCGGCGCACTAGCGAGAAGAGGGCGGACGTGCCCGCTTCCCGAGGTCGCTACGTGTTCCTGCTGCCCTGGGTACTCGCGCCCGGCAGCGGGGTAAATGCGGTCGTCTTCGGACTCGCCAGCGCCATGCGCGAGCACTATGAACCGGTCTTCGTGATCACCGGATGGGATCCACCACCCCCCGGTCAGATGTGGCTGAAGCTGCCTGGGTTCGTCGCTGGGCGTCGCAACATGCTGGGATTCTTCGCTCGTATGGGTCCGAACCTCCGACGACTACGAAGGGCCACGCGCGGGGCAGTCGCCGTGAATCCGCATTTCGTTGGCCTGGAGCTCCTGCCTCTCATGCTCCTCAGATTGCTGCGGCTCTGCCCCAAAGTGATCCTCTCCGTTCATGGAGCAGACATAGCCGAGGCGGTGAAGTCCTCGGGGTGGACACGGACCCTTTTCACCTGGATGCTCTCCTCCGCCGATCTCGTGGTGGCTTGCTCGCACGCTCTTGCCGAGCAGGTGAAACGCTTCAGCCCGGCGGCCAATGTCGTTGCCGTATGGAACGCGGTGACGGCTAGTCCGGATTCTCCTCTGTCCCGGCAAGTCGACGGCCGTTATGTCATCTGTGTGGCGCACTTCGTCGCGAAAAAGGCGCAGGACGTACTGTTGCGCGCCTTCCCCCTCATCGAAAAGGAGCGGTCCGACTTACGGCTCGTCCTGATCGGAGGGGACGGCCCAGAGCGTCAGGTGGTCATGTCCCTCATCCACTCGCTCGGGCTTGGTGGAAAGGTAGATGTGATGGTAGACGTCTCCCATCGTAAGGCGTTGAGCTGGATCGCGCATGCTGAGTGTCTGATTCTCCCGTCGCGGGAAGAGCCCTTTGGCATCGTGTTGCTCGAGGCAGCGCTGGCGCGCGTGCCCGTGGTAGCAACGCGTGTCGGTGGAGTGCCCGAGTTTGTGAACGACAAGATACACGGCCTGCTGTGCGAGCCGGATCGTCCCGACGAAATCGCGCAAGCCGTCCTGACTACGCTCAGCGACCGAGCGAGCACGCAGAGACGCACGCGAGCTTTCTATGAGCACGCCCAGAGATTCACGTGGGAGAGGGCATTTGCCAGGTATCGATCGAAGGCAGCCCTGCCATGAGATGGCGCCCGGTGACATCTCCCCCGAAAACGACGGCAGGTCAAAACTAGAGTACGCTGGCGGCTTCGACGGTCCATCACCAGAAAGGACGGGACCGATGAAGCGCGCGAAATTCTCCGAGGAGCAGGTCGCCTACGCGCTGCGCCAGGCCGAGAGTGGCAGCCCGGTCGGCGACGTGTGCCGGCAGCTGGGGGTCAGCGAGGCCACGTTCTACATCTGGAAGAAGAAGTACGCGCATCTGGGCGTGAGCGAGCTCCGCCGCCTGCGGCAGCTCGAGGACGAAAACGCCCGATTGAAGCATCTGGTCGCCGATCTCACGCTCGACAAGCACATGCTGTCGGAGGCGCTGCGAAAAAACGCCTGAGGCCCGTGCGCCGTCGGGAGCTGGCCGGATGGTTTCACGTGACATTTCAGGTCAGCTGCGCGCGGGCCTGTCGGCTGGCCCAGTTCAGTCGAGCGGCGTGGTATCGGCGGAGTCGAGCGCGGGATCAATCCGCGCTCCGGCTCCGGATCCGGGAGCTGGCCCATGCGCGGCCGCGGTTTGGGTACCTCCGAATCTGGGTCATGCTGCGCCGGGAGGGATGGGGCGTGAATCGCAAGCGCGTCCGCCGGCTCTATCGGCTCGACGGGCTGCAGCTCCGGATGCGCGTCCGGCGGCGCAAGCACATCGCCCTGCACCGGGGCCCGGCGCCGTGCCCCGCGGGTCCCCAGGAACGGTGGAGCATGGACTTCGTGCATGATGCCCTAGCGGACGGTCGTCCCTTTCGGATTCTGACCGTGGTCGATCAGTGGAGTCGCTCCAGCCCGTTACTGGAGGTGGCGTCGAGAATGTCCGGATACACGGTGGGCGAAGCGTTGGATCGAGTCCTCGAGGGGGCACCCTGGCCGCGCTCCATCACGGTGGACCACGGCACCGAGTTCCAGTCGCGGGCGCTGGAAGACTGGGCCTACCGACACGGGGTGCAACTGGATTTCATCCGTCCCGGCAAGCCCATAGAAAACGCGTTCATCGAGTCATTCAACGGGCGACTCCGGGACGAGTGTTTGAACGTGCACCAGTTCGTATCGATCGCCGACGCGCAAACCAAAATCGAAGCCTGGCGCCGGGACTACAATGAGCACCGACCACACGGCTCGCTCGGCCACCTGACGCCGACCGAGTACGTTGCCCAATGTCAGGTATGACCACCGCCGAAGCGACGCCCCCGCGGAGTCTACTTTCACGGTGTCTCCTTGACGGGGAAGCTTACGCCTTGACGTGACTCGCGTCCTGCGGAAGCACGTAGGTCTCGCAACACCCGGCGCAGGTTCACTGGTCCGCGCGGAACTCGCTCGGCAGACTCGCGCGACCGCCGCAGCGGCCTATTACTACAGCATGGAGACGGATCGCCGGTGGGGACGGCGGTATCTCTTACACTTGCTCGTCGCCAACCCAACCTCGCTGTCCGTTTCAGCCTACCTGCTCGGCGCGTGCGCCCCGCGACGTTGAAGCTCGTGTTGACAATCACGGGGCAGCTCGTGCGCTTCTTGAAGGCGGATAGGAGGGTATGGTAGCGCGGGTTTGTGTCCCAGTGAACGGTCTGGATACGGGCCGAATAGCTCACATGGGTGACGGCGGGAATGGATGAGCGGGGCACATGGAGCTTTTCGATGCCAAACAGCGCCTGCTCGGCCGGCGTCATCTCGCGCCGATGCTGCTTGGCCACGTCGGCCATGAGCAGCATGTAGGGGCTGTCGGCGTCGAGATCGAACCAGCCCGCGACGTCTTCGCGGAGCACGGACGGCGCGAAGGGCCGGAAGGACTCACGATATTTCACCTTCAGGTTCAGCAGGGATTGCATGGTAGGCGAGCGCGCATCGCCGAGGATCGAGCGCGCTCCGAGGGCGCGAGGGCCGAACTCCATGCGTCCCTGGAACCAGCCGACCGCTTTGCCGTCGGCCAGCGCCTCCACGGTCGTTTCAATCAGCTGGTCATCGGTCACCGTGGAGAATCGGGCGCCGAGCTTGGCCAGACGCGACTCGACCTCGGCTTGGCTGAAGGATGGGCCGAGGTAGGCGCCGTGCATGGCGTCCAAGGGCGCGGCGGGCGTCCGGGGCTGGTGCCGAAATACGTGATAAGC
>Ga0306920_100003799_pt1 | contig 19252 bp, 16 predicted proteins | sample flu12Cox44000170_FD_204666 | JGI IMG/M metagenome (GOLD analysis project Ga0306920, IMG submission 204666) | Lab enrichment of tropical soil microbial communities from Luquillo Experimental Forest, Puerto Rico - flux4day.12C.oxic.44.000.170 (v2)... | ecosystem: Environmental > Terrestrial >... | reverse complement strand
AGTCTCAGAAGGGTCGGCGACGGGTCGCGTGCGCTCGCAGGATGTGCGCGCGGCTTGATAGTCTCCAACGGCGTAGTAATTCAGCCCGGCAGTAGTGAGCACTCCAGGATTGTCGGCATCCAGAGCCAACGCCGCCGTCGCGGCGCCGATAGCTTCGTCATAACGTTGCGATACCCGCAATGCAAAGCTCAATAGGCGATGCACGGCGGGATTCAGCGGATCGAGCCGCACGGCTCGGCGGATCGTGGCCAGTCCGTCATCGGTGTGCCTCATCAGCACTGCAAATTGGCCATATCTAAACGCCACCTGCGCATTGCCAGGCGCAAGTAACACCGCATGCTGGAATTCTTTAGCCGCCTGCTCGAAGTCGAGAGATTCACTTGCCAGGGCGTTGGCGCGGGCCACGTAGCCATCGGCGAGAGCAGGTGCGCGAGCAATCGCCAGGCGAGCGTCGGTCTGCGCCGCGTCATAGCTTACGCGTATTTCCGATCCCCTCGCGTAGTTGTCTCCATAGTCAGTCAGCTCGAGCGAGCGAGCCGCGAGCGCCAGTGCGTAGCCCGGATCGAGGCGAATCGCTTCAGTATACGCGGCGATCGCGGCTGCGCTCTCCCTGGCATTGTGTGCCATCGTGGAAGCCTTCAAGCCGCGCAAGTACGAATCGAACGCGGCCGCGTTGTGCGTGCCACCCAATTCGATTCTCGCTGCCATGTCCCCGAGCAGCGTCACCTTTAGCGCGTTTGTAACAGCGTCCGCGATCTCCGTCTGCAGCACCAACACATCACCGAGGTCCCGGTCGTAACTCTGTGACCAAAGGTGAAATCCCGTGAGCGCGTCGTTGAGCTGCGCCGTGATGCGGACAGTGTTACCGGAGCGCTGCACACTCCCCTCGAGGACCGAGGCCACATTCAGCTTGTGCGCAACAGTGGTGATGTCCGGATGTTGCCCCTGGAAGGAGAAGGAAGACGTGCGCGCCGCGACTTGCAGTTCATTGATGCGGGATAAGGAGTCGAGCAACTCCTCCGTGAGTCCCTCGGAAAAGTACTCCTGCTCCTTGTCTCCGCTGATGTTGACGAACGGTAGCACCGCGATCGAGTGCGGCGGCGGGTTGAAGGTGACGGGGATGGCGGCGGCACGCGGGTTTGCCGGTTGAGCCTCCGAGGCTACCTGCTGGACCTCGACGGAGCTCCTCGAGATCCACAGCTTGTCGAGCGCCAGGTAGGCAAACCCCAGCACCGCGAGTGTCGCGATGACGGCGGGTACGAGAACCGCATTGCGGCGGCCGCCGGGCGCTTTGCCGGCCGCAAGCCCAGCGAGCAGCTGCTCCACCGATGGGGTGCGCGCCCCACGGTCGAAGGCCAGCGCCTGGGCGAGCGCCGCATTCTGCTCTCGCGACAGCGCCTCGAGCGGCGGAACCTTGGTACCCGCGTCCCGGGCCTCGAGCGCGGTGAGTTCCCCAGATGGGCGCTCACCGCAGAGCATCTCGTAGATCACACAGGCGAAGGAGTAAATGTCGTCGCGCCGGTCTGCCTCCTTGCCCTGGAGCATCTCGCAACTGGCGTATCCCGGGGTGAGCGCGAGTGGCCCGGTACGAGCGTGCAGCAGGGGACCGCGTGACACCCGCGCAATGCCGAAGTCGAGCAGCTTGGTCCTCCCCGAGGTCGTCAGGAGCACATTCGCGGGCTTCAAGTCGCTGTGGATCACGTTGTGGTCGTGCGCGTTGCCCAACGCCGCGCCCACATCCTCGATGATCGGCCAGGCGTGGCTGAAGGACATACCGCGGCCAAATTCCTCATCGAGCAGCTTGTCCAGCGACTGGCCCTCGAGGTATTCCATCAGCACGTAGAGCCTCTCGCCGTCTACATTCACCGAATGCACATCGACGATATTCGGATGGCTCAGCTTGCGCGTCTTGCGCACCTCCTCGCGCAGCAGCGTGAGGGCCTCAGGGCGCAGCTCCTCCTTCAGGACCTTGATGGCGAACTTCTCGCCAGGTACCTGCTCATCGGCGACCAGGTACACCACGCCCATCCCACCTTCACCGAGCTCGCGCTCGATGCGGTAGCGGCCGCCGATCAGCTCACCGACCGCCAGCCGCACCGTGTTGGATGACACGCTCGCTTGCGCTCGTCGCCGCTCGCTGCGGCGCCGCTCCGGGGACTGCGTTCCGTCGTCCTGGTGTCCCTCGATGGCGCAGGCCGACAGCTGCAGATCGAGGGGTGAGACCTCGGTGGAGAAGGGTAAGCGCTTGTCTTCAGCGACCATGGCGTCGCCCACAGGGCTGTTGGGGAAGCATGCACCGTGCTGCCGATGACGGCAAATTCCGTGGCTCCGATCTCAGACTGCCCTCGAGAGCAATACCAGGCGCGCGTGCACGTGCTCCCTCACATCAAGAGACTGGACGACTGCTTTGGCCAGTTCCTCGTGCGAGTGATCTGTGACTGCGGCGCGTGTCGCGAGATCGAGCCCGAGGCTCTGGCGTGCCTGGTCGGCTGGAAGGTCACGCTAAGGGAGCTCGCGCTCCGGTTGCGTTGCTCGCGGTGTGGCAAGAAGGCTGCGGAAGTCGTTGCGGTTGCGACGTCGAAAGCACCGCTGATCCTCACAGCGCCGCTCCGCACCTGCCGCGCGCCGCCCATTGCTGGACGCCAACAGTCAGGGCATCCTGTGCCCACAACACACCGGCCGACGCCAAATGGGCAGTCCAGAGGAGAGTGTGCAGCACGATGACGCGCCGCGGGGGCGGGGTCCGGCGCTACTGTCGCTTACTTCCCTTTGCCGCGGTCGTGACGCCAGAGCACCTCGGCGCCACGCTCGTGCCGGGCGAGCACTCGTGCCAGCACGAACAGCAGGTCCGACAGGCGATTGAGGTACTTCGGCACTTCGGGGCTCACGCTTTCCGCCCGGCAGAGCGCCCACACGCGCCGCTCGGCGCGCCGCGCAATGGCGCGCGCCAGGTGGCAGGCGGCCGCCGCCGGCCCACCGCCCGGGAGAATGAACTCCTTGAGGGGCGGCAGCGTGTCGTTGAACTCATCGAGTGATTTCTCGAGGCGCGTCACGTGCTCTGCCGTGATGACCTGATGCCCCGGTATGCACAGCTCCCCGCCGAGGTCGAAGAGTTCGTGCTGCACCTCCGTGAGGCTGGCGCGGACCCCCGGCGGGATGTCGGGGGTCGCGAGCAGCACCCCGATCGCACTGTTGAGCTCGTCCACGGTGCCAAAGGCTTCCACCCGCAGGCTATCTTTGGGTACGCGACTGCCATCGCCCAAACCCGTGGTCCCGTCATCGCCGGTGCGCGTATAGATCCTGCTCAGGCGATTACCCATGGACGTATCCTAAGCGATATGGCCTCGAAAGAACTGACTGCTGCCCTGGAAGCCGCGCGCGCCGCGGCCGATGTCATCCAGCGCTACTATCGGCGCAGCCCGAGCGTGCGAACCAAGCCGGACCAATCACCGGTCACCGAAGCGGACGTGCGCGCAGAGGAGGTGATCCGCGCGACGTTGACGCGGTCGTTTCCCGGCTACGGCTTCTATGGCGAGGAGACCGGGCAGCACGCGATGGGGGCCGAGAGCATCTGGCTGGTCGATCCGATCGATGGCACCAAGTCCTTCGTGCGCGAGACGCCTTTCTTTTCCACGCAGATTGCCCTGCTGCGCGCCGGCGAGCTGGTGCTCGGGGTCTCCAATGCACCGGCGTACGAGGAGCTCGCCTGGGCCGAGCGCGGTGGCGGAGCATTCCTCAACGAGCAGCGCATCCGGGTCAGCGAGGTCGCGAAGCTCCAGGACGCCTTCATCTCCATGGGCAACCTCAAGAGCCTCACCGGGCCGGCGCAGTGGCCGCGGCTCGGTGAGCTCTTCGGCCGTGTCGATCGTGTCCGCGGTTACGGCGACTTCGTGCACTATCACCTGCTCGCGCGCGGCGCGCTCGAAGTCGTGATCGAATCCGACGTGAATATTCTGGACATCGCCGCGCTGGTGGCGCTGGTGCGCGAGGCCGGCGGCACCTTCACCGACCTCGCCGGCGCACCCGTGGGCCTCCGCACGACGAGCGTGCTCGCCAGCAACGGCGCATTGCACGCTGCCGTGCTCGCTACGCTCACGCGCTGAGCTCAGGCACTCACGAAGACGCGCCGGCCGTCCCGCCCGAGCTCGATCATCGGCGCGACGTACAGCTCCGAGAGGCTCTCGGCTGTCAGCGTCGTACCGACCGCTCCGAGCACCCAGCGGCCATCGCCGTGGAGCAGCAGCACGCGATCGGAGAAGCGCGCGGCGAGCGTCGGGTCGTGGAGGGTGGTGATGACCGTGCACCCGGAGTTGGCGAGTCCGCGGAACAGGCCGAGGATCGCGAGCTGGTGGTGCGGATCGAGGTGATTGGTCGGCTCATCGAGCAGGAAGATGGCCGGCTGCTGTGCCAGCAGCGCCGCGACGGCGACGCGGCGCTGCTCGCCTCCGGAGAGAGTGTCGGTGCGGCGCGTCGCGAATTCCTCCATGTCGACCGCGCGCAGCGCCTCGCGCGCGAGGCGCTCGTCCTCGGCGCTCTCCCATTGCCACAGCGAAAGGTGCGGGTGGCGCCCGATCAGCACCGTCTCGATGGCTGTGGTGACAAAGCCGTCCTCGAGATCCTGGGGCAGGAGCCCGAGCCGCAGCGCCACGGCACGCCGGTGCAGCTGTGCCATCGCCGCCCCATCGAGGGACACCGTACCTGTGGCGGGGGCGCGCAGGCCCGCGAGCGTGTGGAGCGTGAGCGTCTTGCCCGAGCCGTTGCGACCGAGGATCGCAACGACCTCCCCCGGCGCGAACTGTACCGAGAGCTCGCGCACCAGCTCGCGAACGCCCGCCCGCACGCTCACCGCCGCCGCCGACAGCCCGGTAGCAGGCCGCACCGCACGCTTGCCGCTCAGTGCGTCCACCGGATCTCCCGCGCCGTCTCTGGGCCGATCAGCACGCCCGCGAGCGTGCGCGGCATGTCCCACTGGTAGGACGAGAGCGCGCGCCGTCCGGCCATGATCTCCGCCCACTCCTGCGGGTAGAGCGGATCCTGGTCGCGATCGCCATATCCGCTGGGAAAGAGCGGGCTGCCGTTGCCGAGATCGTACTTGTCGCTGGCGCCGACCGTGTGCAGCAGCTCGTGCGTGATCACGATGCTGTTGCTTCCCGCCGCGTCGGGATCGGCGAACAGGTGGACGACGCCGATGAGCCCCTTCTGCAGCCCGTGTGAATCGGGGGCGCGCTCGGGTGTCGCCGGATCGTGGTAGAGGAGAAACAGCCGGATACGCGGCGGCGCACGACCGGTCACCGCCGTTGCCTGCGCCGCGAAATAACGCAGCTTCAGACTCCACCATGCGATCCCCAGCGGCCCCGCCGAGGGATCGAGCGAGGGTGGGAGCTTCGAGCCCGGCGGATAAAGCTCCACGTGCACCGGCTGCTCGAGCTCCAGTCCGTAGCGCCGCGCCTCGCGCGTGAAGAAGTCCTCGATCGCGGCGAAATCCTTGACGCCGAGTGCGGCCACGTATTCCTGGGCCGGCGCGCCGCCATCGGCATTCAGGGGAAAAAGTCCGACCCAGAGCGGCTCCTGCCAGCTCTGCGTCGCGACGCGATCGAGCCAGGTCTGGAGCGCCACCGCCGCCAGCACCGCGAGCAGCAGGAAGATCCGGATACTCTTCCACACGGCCGCAAGCTCTCAGCGCCCGAGGAGGGGCGTGCCCGGTGCGAGGTTCACGGCTGCAGGCGCGTCGCGACCCACGGGCCCGCTCTGAAGGAGCCTTTGGGGAGCGCCCGGAGCGTGCGCTGCCAGCGCGCGCGATCGTGGATGCGCGCCGCTCCTTCGACCCACAGCTCCACCGCCTCCACCCACAAACGGTACCCGCCCCAGTGCGGCGGCCGCGGGATGGTCAGCCGGAGCGAGTCATCCGCGCCCGGGGCACCGGGTGTCGGCGCGCCAAAACGTTGCGCGATTTCCTTCACCGCCTCGAGCAGCTGGGCGCGCGAGCTGATCGGCTCGCTCTGCTCGCTCGCCCACGCACCGATGCGACTCTGCCAGGCACGCGCGGCGAAATACGCGTCGCTGTCGGCTGCGGGCGCGGCGACGACCTGCCCCTCGATGCGTACCTGACGGTGCAGTGCGTCCCAGTGCATGACCGCCGCCGCGTGCGGGTTGTCCTTGAGCTGACGTCCCTTGGCAGAGAGGTAGTTGGTGTAGAAAACGATGTAGCCGGGCTGTGGCACGATCTCCTTGCACAGCACGACGCGGGCGCTTGGACGACCCTCGCGGGTGCTCGTCGCGAGCACCATGGAATTGGGGTTGGGCTGCGTGTGTGCGGCCCACGCCTGCACGAGCCAATCGCTGACCACGACCAGCGGATCCGCGGGCAGCGGGTCGGGAAGCGTCTCGGTGTGCTCGGCCATCAGCCAATGTTAGAGGGTTTCGGCGGACTGTGTCTCGATCCGGCGCGGACGGCCTGCGTAGCGCCGGTCTTGCGGCAGGAGTCGCTCTGGCAGACGGTTCCGCCGCACCGCGAGCAGATTGAAAAGCTACTGTTCCTCGCTGAGTACGTATTGCGAATGCGTTCTGCGGACCTCGCCGAACGGCGCCAGGCACTGGCCGATCTTCAGGGTGACGTGCAGCTGTGGAGAAATATTTTCAAGGGTGAGGGCACACTCATCTAAAAAATGGTGTCGGTGGCTTACCTCCAGGGCGAGCGCCGTTCCTGCATTCCTCAGACAGCATCTCGAGTGGTCGACTCACCCCGCCGACGGACGTCCCTTTCTTTGGGACGCCGGGATCGGTGAGCTGCGCATTCAGGCGGTCGCGAAGCAGCCACACGACCGGCGTTTTTCCGTAAGGGTGTGGCAGGCACCGACGAACTGACGCGCGCTGCGTTCCGGTAGCAGGGACCACCCGGTATGCTCGAAGCGTGACGCGGCTGCTCCGGAAAACCTAGCGCGTGGCCCCGGCTGCGCGAGCGCTCAAGCAGACGGTGAAGTGGCTGGGGATCGGCCTGCTCGCGCTCACGGTGCTCGCGGCCGCACTGTTGCTCTCGGCGCTGCTCGTGAATGCGCACGATCAGGCGCTCACCCCCGAAGTGCGGGCTCTCCTCACCCCGCCGCCAAACCCCTACGACGCCGCAGACAACATCTACGTGGCGCTGATGGGGTTCGATGCGCCGCCGGCGGAGTCCGTCATCGCGGTCGGTGAGGCGCGCATCGAGCACTACAACCGCAACATCGATGCGGCGCTGCGCGATCCCTCGGCGGTGAGCCCGGAAAGCCTCGCCGCTAAGGACGCGCACCGCCTCGCCTTCAAGGGCGATGTCAGTTTCATCCGCCCGCTCGAGTCTTCCGTCTGGGACGAGGCTCCGCAGCACGAGCTACAGATCGAAGCGCTCCTCCAGGACAACCACGAGCTGATGGAACGCTATTTCGACCTGATCCTGCTGCGCGGCTACTACGAGACCGCGCGGCCGAGCGCGGCCATGCCTTACCCCGCGGCGCCCAGCGAGGTGCGCAGGCTGTTTCTTGCGCAACTCGCGCTGCAGATGCGCGCGCGCAGCCATTTCCAGGCGCAACTCGGACTCGCCGAGCTCGAAGGCGACATCCGCCTGTGGCGCCGCGTACTCACCGGCGAGGGGACGCTGCTGTGGAAGATGCTGGCGATCGCGTTCCTGCAGTCGGACTACCTGCTGCTCGCCGACCTGATCGCCGATCCATGGATCGATCTCGCGCCCGGCGAGCGCTACGCCGAATCGCTCGTGCCCCCGTTCGATGCCGGGGACTTCGACCTCGGCCGGGCGTTCGCCGCCGAGTTCCGTGTCCAGGTCGCGACCCTCAGGAGCCCCGACCCCGAGGCGCGGCGCGGCGCGCAGGGGTGGCTCGAGCGCGCGGGCAGTCGCATGAGCGATCACTTCCTGAAACTGAATGCGACCGAGAACCTGTTGGCCACCGAGACCCGGCGCTGGATGGCCGCAGCGACGGACCCCGCGAAGTTCTTCGCTGTGGCCCAATCATCGGTAGCCTGGCCAATCGATGGCGGGAGCCTGTGGCTCCTGCCCCTGAGCTACAACCCGCTCGGCAGGATCCTCACCGCGGTCGTGACGCAGCCCTATCGGCACTATCCGCCACGCGCCTGGGATCAGGCGGCGCTGCAGCGCCTGGTGAGGCTGGGATATGAGATCCGCCAGCGGCGGGTCGCGCCGGCAGAGCTGGCAGCGTTCCTGCGGGCGCAGCCGCAGTGGTCCACCCACCCTGCCGATGGGCGTCCTTTTCTCTGGGATGCCGGAACCGGCGAACTGCGCGTGCAGACGCTGTCGCAGCATCCACCCGGATGGCGTTTCAGCATCCGCATCTGGCAGGGGCCGCCACTTGCACCCCCCGCTGCGCCCCGATAGAAAGGAGTGGGGACTTCAGGAGGCCCCCTCCCATGACGCGCGATACCGTGACGCTGGAGGATCTCCGCCAGCGAATGAATGATCTCGACCGCCAGCTCATCGAGCTCGTGGCCGAGCGCAAGCTGCTGAGCGAAGAGGTGGCGCGCGTCAAGCGCGCGACCGGCAAGCCGACGCGCGACTACGAGCGCGAGCGCGAGGTGATCATGGGTGTGCGTGCCGCGGCGGCCGAACGCGGCGTGTCGGGCGAGCTTGCCGAGCGGCTGCTGCGTCTGCTCATTCGCTCATCGCTCACCACGCAGGAGCAGGCGAGCGTCGTGGCGCATGGCGCGGGCAGCGGGCGACGTGCGCTCGTCATCGGCGGAGCCGGCAAGATGGGCGGTTGGTTCGTGAACTTTCTCGCCTCCCAGGGGTTCACCGTCGAGATCGCTGACCCGGCCGAAGCGGCCCCCGGCGTAACGCGCGTCGAGGACTGGCGCCACACCGATCTGAAGCATGACTACATCGTGCTCGCCACGCCGCTCGGCATCACCGATGCGATTCTCAGGGATCTGGCACTGCGCCGTCCGCCGGGGGTGATCTTCGATGTCGGCTCGCTCAAATCGCCACTGCGGGCGGGGCTCCTGGCGCTGAAATCTCACGGCTGCCGGGTGACTTCGGTGCACCCGATGTTCGGGCCGGACACCGAGCTTCTCTCCGGACGGCACGTGGTGTTCGTGGACCTCGGCCACGCCGCAGCACTCGCGAGTGCGCGCGAGCTGTTCTCGCCCACCATGGCGGAGCAGGTCGTGATGAGCCTCGACGACCACGATCGCCTGATCGCCTACGTGCTCGGCCTGTCGCACGCCCTCAACATCGCCTTCTTCACGGCGCTCGCCGACAGTGGCGAAGCGGCACCGCGGCTGGCTCGTATGTCGAGCACGACCTTCGACGCGCAGCTCGAGGTGGCCTCGAGCGTCGCCCAGGAGAGTCCGGAGCTGTATTATGAAATACAGAGCCTCAATGACTACGGGGCCGAGTCGCTCGAGGCCCTCGCGCAGGCGGTGGAACGTCTGCGCACCGCCGTGCTCTCCCAGGACCACCACGCGTTCGTTGCTTTGATGCGCCGCGGGCGCGATTATCTGCAGGATCGGCGCAGCGTAACGGAGCGGCGCGCCTGAGACAGGAGGATTCTCGCGCGATGCGCCGAACTCAGACCGAGCCGAAAGCTCCGCCTAGCCCGCACCGCGCCACGCCCGAATCGGAGTTCGCCCGGCTCGAGCAGGAAAATAGCAGCCTGCAGGCACGACTCGCCGGGCTCACCGAGGAAGTCGGCCGCAACGATTCACTGCTGCGCAAGACACAGGAGCGCGAGCTGGAACTCCTGCGCGCTGGCTCGCTCACGCAGCTGTTCGAGCGGCTCATCGTCGGACTGCGCACCTCGTACCAGCTCGATGAGGTGGCGTTGATCCTGCACGACCCGCAGCACGAGATCCGTCACCTGCTCTCGGGCGATGGCGTCACGGCCGGCGAGCCTCCCGGCGTGTGCTTCGTGGACGCCCTGGTGACGGTGGCTCCGCAGCTCGCCAGCCTCGAGCGGCCCTGGCTCGGCCGCTACCGCAAGGCCGATCACGAGCTGCTGGTGCCGGGGATCGCCGCGCCCCCCGGAAGCCTGGCACTCATTCCGCTGCGCCGTAGCGAGCCACTCGATGGCGTGCTGGTGTTCTCCAGCAGCGACCCGCAGCGCTTCACCCCCGAGCTGGCGAGCGATTTCCTTGCCCACCTCGGGCTCGTGGCCGCGATCTGCGTGGAGAACGCGGTCAACCGCGCGCGCCTGCTGCGCAGCGGCCTCACTGACTTCCTCACCGGGTTCCACAACCGCCGTTACCTGCACGCACGGCTGCGCGAGGAGTTTGCCCGGGCACAGCGCGCGCGGCACGCGCTCGTGTGCCTGATGATCGACGTCGATCACTTCAAGCGCATCAACGATCAGTACGGGCACCTGGCCGGCGATGCCGTACTGCGCGAAGTCGCCCAGCGCATCGATGCCGAGATGCGCCTGAGCGACACCGGCGCGCGCTTCGGCGGCGACGAGTTTGCGATGGTGCTGTCGCACGCGACCATGAGCGACGGCGAGAGGGTCGCCGCGCGCGTGTTGCACGCGGTACGCGAGCTGCCGATCACCGTCGGCAAAGGTGTCCAGGAGACCGTGACTCTCTCGATCGGTGTGGCCGCCGCCAAGCCCGCCGCGGGCCAGCGTGACTACAAGGTGCTGGCCGAGCGGCTCATCGCCGAAGCCGATGCGGCGCTGTACCGGGCCAAGAGTGCGGGGCGCAATCGCGTCGCGACCTCCCCGAACGTGGTCGCCTAACGCAGCACTCCCTCGTCGCGCCTGCCTCGCTCTTCCCTTACCGTCCGTGTCCGCGCAGCAACGCCACGAACAGTGGAGCACCCACCAGTGCCATGATGGCGCCGACCGGGAGCTGGCGCGGACTGGCGATGGTGCGCGCTACGAGATCCGCGCCGGCGAGCAGCATGCCCCCGGCCAGCGCCGCAGCGGGGGCGACGATGCGATGATCGCTGCTGCGAAAGCTCAAACGCACGGCGTGCGGGGTGATGAGACCGACGAAGCCGACCGTGCCGGCGCTCACTACGGCGAGCGCGGTGAGTGAGGCACAGGCGACGAATAGCGCCGTACGCCACGCCTCGAGAGCGAGCCCCACGGTGCGTGCGCGCAGCTCGCCGGCGGCGAGCACGTTCAGCGGCCGCGCCACGACCACCGCCACCGCTACGGCGAGGAGCGCCGCGCCGGCGCTGAGCCACGGGTTCACTGCCCACTCCAGATCGCCCGCCAGCCAGAACACCATGCCACGCACGCGCGAGGTGTCCGCGAGCGCCAGCAGCACACTCACCAGTGCCCCGCACGCGCTCGCCAGCACGACCCCGGTGAGCAGCAGCCGCGGGGTGCCGCCACCGCGTGCGAGCAGGTACACGACTCCCACTGCCGCGAGTGCCCCGCCGACCGCCGCTGACTGCACCACCAGGGCGGCAGCACCGGCGATCATCGCAAGGAGCGCACCGACCGCGGCACCGCCAGAAACACCGAGCACGTACGGGTCCGCGAGCGGATTGCGGAACAGCGCCTGCAGCAACACCCCTGAAAGGGCCAAAAGGCTCCCGACGCCAAAGCCGGCAAGGACGCGTGGCAGCCGCACATCGAGCAGCACGGTGCGCGTCGCTTCATCGCCTCCACCGCCGAGCGCCGCCAGTGCCCGGGGCAGGCTGATGCCGGAGCTGCCAGTGAGCAGCGCCGTGAGAAACACCGCGATCGCCAGCAGCACGAGCAGCGTCAGACCCCGCAGCTTGGCTGCCGGCGCGAACCTCGATCCTCGCACTGACGTGATGCCTGCACCCGAGCCTGACATGGGCGTTAGCCTCACGGAATTTGTTGGAAAACGCCATCCCCGGAGGGGCTGCGTGGTTGCAGGCGTGAGGCTCACCGCGGCAACGCCTTGTGGCAGACTGTCAGTTGCCAGATGAGCGACTCCATTGACGCCGATGGTTTCCGTGCCAACGTGGGCATCATCCTGATGCACCGCGACCAGGTCTTTCTCGGACGCCGCACCGGCGGGCGCGGCTGGCAGTTTCCCCAGGGTGGTGTGCGCCGCGGTGAGTCGCTGGAACAGGCACTGTACCGCGAGCTCGAGGAGGAGATTGGTGTCGCCAAGTCCGATGTGTCGCTGCTCGGGCAGACCGACCGCTGGCTGCGCTATCGCCTGCCCGCCCGCTACGTCCGGCGCAACCAGCAGCCGGTGTGCATCGGTCAGAAGCAGCGCTGGTTCCTGCTGCGCCTGAAGCCTGCCGACGCCACCTTCGACTTCACACGCACCTCCGCACCGGAATTCGATCAGTTCCGCTGGGTGCAGTACTGGGAGCCGGTGAAGGAAGTCATCTATTTCAAGCGTGCGGTGTACGCGCGAGCGCTCACCGAGCTGGTAGATCTCGCCTTCCCCGGAGGCAAGCACCCGCCGCAACCCCAGTGGTGGGAGCGCATGACCGCACGGGGGCGCCGCGAGGCGCCTGCGCCGGCCGACTGACACGACGGGTGGGCCCACTCGCCTCCATGCTCGGCAAGGACGGTGTACCGCTCGTCGTGCGGCAGCGCCCGCCCGCCTGGCGCACGGCGCTGCTGGTTGTCGCGGCCGTCGTGGGCCTGTTTGGGCTCTACGTGGTGTACGAGCTCGGCCGCTACGACGCCGGCTACGATCGGCAGGCGGTGGCCCAGCAGCGCACCGCCCTCGAGGTGCGCATCGAGCACTTGGAGAAGGACAACCGCGAGATGCGCACCCGCCTCGCGGAAGCCGATACCATCGGCGCCGGCCGCGCCCGCGAGCAGGCCGAGGTGGCGCGCACCATGGGCGAGCTGCAGGCGCAAGTGGCACGCCAGTCGCAGGAGCTGGCGTTCTACCGCGGCCTGGTGGCGCAGAACGCCAACACACTCGGGGTAAAGATCGAGCAGCTGCGCATCACCGCAGGGAACCGTCCGGCGACCTTCATCGTCCACATGTCGCTGGTGCGCTCGGGGCGTGCCGACAGCGTCGCCACGGGAACCGTCCACCTGAGTCTGGCGGGCAGCACCGATGGCAGCGCGCGCTCGCTGGACCTCGCCGCGCTGAGCGGCGGCCAGGTGCGCGAACTGCGCTACAACTTCCGGTATCTGCAGAACTTCGACCAGGAGCTCTCCGTGCCACTCGCTTTCAAGCCGGAACAGCTCGTGATCGAGGTGCAATCGAGCCGTCACGATGTGGCGCCGCTGTCGCAGACGTTCCTGTGGACCGTCGAGGCATCGCCGTAGACGGCGTCCCCATCCAATTGGAGCCAAGGCAATGTTCACCCGCGACCCACGGCAAGCGCGCATCGATACGCTGATCGGCAAGGCTGCCCGAGTGCATGGCGATGTCGAGTTCCAGGGCGGCCTGCATCTCGATGGGCGCATCATCGGCGCGGTGCGTTCGGACGAATCGCGCGAGTCGACGCTGTCGGTGAGCGAGAGCGGTTCCATCGAGGGCGCAGTGCAGGTGCCGAATGTGGTACTGAACGGCAGCATCCACGGTGACATCCACGCGATCGAACGCGTGGTGCTCGGCGCCACCGCGCGGGTAGAGGGCAACGTGTACTACGGCGTCATTGAAATGACGCTCGGCGCCCAGATCATCGGTAAGCTGGTGCGCCTCGAGCCGGAAACGCCGCCCCCGGCGCCGGCCACCGGGTCCCCAGCCTGATTTGCGGGGGTGGGACCGCTTTACTTTGACCGGCTCGGCGTTGCCTTTTACACTCTTTTGGACTCTTTTGTAATACGGACACCAGACCCATGACCGAGGCGCTGCAAGAGGCTCCTGCGCTCAAGTTCACCGACGCCGCCGCCCGCAAGGTGGGGGATCTGATCCGGGGCGAGGGCAACCCCAAGCTCATGCTGCGGGTGTTCGTGCAGGGTGGTGGATGCTCGGGACTGCAGTACGGCTTCGAATTCGATGAGGCCATCCAGGAGGGCGACACGTGTGTCGAGAATCTCGGGGTGAAGCTGCTCGTCGATCCGATGAGCGTGCAGTATCTGACCGGCGCCGAAATCGACTATCGCGAAGGGCTCGAGGGCGCGCAGTTCGTCATCCGCAACCCGAACGCAGTCACGACCTGTGGCTGCGGCTCGTCCTTCGCGGCGGCCTGAGCCCGCGGGCTGCGCGTGCCTTCGGTCGCCGCCACCGCCCGATCCCTTGAAAGCCGAACCGCCCCGCGCAGTAGCCCGCGACCGGTTCCCGATGTTCTCGCCGCAGTAGATCTCGGGTCCAACAGCTTTCACATGGTGGTCGCGCGCTACTCGCACGGCCAGCTCGTCATCATCGATCGCCTGCGCGAAATGGTGCGCCTCGCCGCCGGCGTGGCGGAGAACGGCCGCATCGACAAGGACGTGGCCGCTCGAGCGCTCGCCTGCCTGCAGCGTTTCGGGCAGCGTCTGCGCGATATACACGCCGACAGCGTGCGCGTGGTCGGCACCAACGCGCTGCGACTCGCGCACAAGAAGCAGGCATTTCTCGAGCGCGCCCGCGAGGCGCTCGGCCATCCGATCGAAATCATCGCGGGAATGGAGGAGGCGCGCCTGATCTACTCGGGCGTGGCGCATACGTTGCCGAGCGAACCGGGCAAGCGCCTGGTCGTCGACATCGGCGGCGGCAGCACCGAGCTCATCATCGGCGAGGCGCTGAACCCGCTCGAGCTCGAGAGCCTGCAGATGGGTTGCGTGTCCTGGAGCGAGCGCTTCTTCCGCGATGGCAAGATCTCCGCCAAGCGCTTCGAGCGGGCGCGGCTCGCAGCGCGTCTCGAGCTCGAGCCGGTGCAGGCGGAGTTCCGGCGCCTCGGCTGGGAGAACTGCGCGGGCAGCTCTGGCACGGTGCGTGCGATCGGAGAGGTGATCCGCACGCTCGATCCGGCCACGCTCGCCATAACCTCCGCCGGAATCGCACGCGCGATCGAGTACTGCGTGGATGCCGGACATACGCGCGCATTGACGCTCGAGCCGATCACCGAGGATCGGCGTCCGGTCTTCCCCGGGGGGCTGGCGATCCTCGCCGAGATTTTCAGCGTGCTCGACGTCAAGGAGATGCGCATCGCCGAGGGGGCGATGCGCGAGGGTCTGCTGTACGACATGCTCGGCCGCTTCCGGCGCGAGGACGCTCGCGAGCGCACCGTGCGCGCCATGCAGCAGCGCTACCACGTCGACATCGCCCAGGCCGAGCGGGTCGAGGCCACGGCACGCAATTTCCTCGAGCAGGCGCGCGAGGCGTGGAAGCTCGAAGAGCCCCTCGCGCACCTCGCGCTGAAGTGGGCGGCGCGATTACACGAGATCGGCCTCGATGTCTCGCACAGCGGCTACCACCGCCACGGTGCCTACCTGCTGGAAAACGCCGACATGCCGGGATTCCCGCGCGAGGAGCAGCGGCTGCTCGCGCGACTGGTCGGTGCACATCGGCGCAAGCTCGTGCTCGAGGGGGTGGAGGATCTGGTCCCGCCCTGGGACCGCGGCGCCGTCCATCTGATCGTGCTGCTGCGGCTTGCGGTACTTCTGCACCGCGGCCGCAGCTCGACCGCGCTCCCGCCGATCGAGCTGTCGGCCGCGTCCCGCTCGCTCGAGGTGCGCTTCCCGGCGCGCTGGCTGAAGGAGCGTCCTCTCACCTCCGCCGACCTGCAGCAGGAAGTGGATTACCTGCGCACGAGCGGTTTTCGGCTACGGGTGTTCAGCGGGCGCGAGGCCAGGGCGCAGGACGCGCGGGCGACATAAGATCGCAGCTCAGACCGCTACGTTCGGACCGGCCGCGTAGACCGCGAGCAGCTCTGCCTGCGCGTTGACGGCCCGCTCGTTCTTTCCGCGAGTAATGCGCTCGTAATGGCCGTCGGGCTGCAGCTGCCACGCCTGGGAGTTGTCCTTCAGGCACATCTCGAGGTCACGCAGGGTGCGGGCGCGGTGCTCGGGTCGGCGGATGGGAAAGGCCACCTCGACGCGCCGGAAGAAGTTGCGCTCCATCCAGTCGGCGCTGGCACAGGACATGTCCGGCTCGGCGCCGTTCTCGAAGTAGAACACCCGTGAGTGCTCGAGAAAGCGCCCTACGATCGAGCGCACCGTGATGTTCTCCGACACCCCGGGCACGCCGGGGCGCAGCGCGCACACTCCGCGCACGATCAGCTCGATCTTCACCCCGGCACGCGAGGCACGGTAGAGCGCCTCGATGGCCTGCGGGTCCACCAGCGCATTCATCTTGGCGATCACCCGGGCCGGGCGGCCGGCCCGCGCGTGCTCGGCCTCGCGGGCGAGCTTCGCCAGCACCATGTCGTGCATGCCGAAGGGCGACTGGGTGAGGCAGTTGAGCTTGGGCGTCTGCGTGAGGCTCGTGAGCTGCAGGAACAGCTCGTGCACGTCCTGGCCGATGTCGTCGGCGCAGGTGAACAGGCCGTAGTCGGTGTACTGGCGGGCGGTACGGGGGTGATAGTTGCCGGTGCCGAGATGACAGTAGCGGCGGATACCGCTCGCCTCCCGCCGCACGACGAGTGTCATCTTGGCGTGTGTTTTGTACCCCACCACCCCGTACATGACGTGCGCGCCGACCTCCTGCAGCCGGTTGGAGAGCTCGATGTTCGCCTCCTCGTCGAAGCGTGCGCGCAGCTCGACGATCACGGTCACGTCCTTGCCGGCATTGGCCGCGGCCACGAGCGCATCGACCAGCGGAGAATCGTCGCCGGCGCGGTAGAGCGTCTGCTTGATGGCGAGCACCTGTGGATCGGCCGCCGCCTGGCGCAGGAAGTCCATGACCGGCGCAAAGCTCTGGTAGGGATGATGGAGCAGGATGTCTTTCTGCCGTATGCAGGCGAAGAGATCGGAGCTGCCCACCAGGCGCTTTGGAATCCCCGGGGTGAAGATCGGATACTTGAGGTCCGGGCGTTGCACGATGTCATACACCGCCGACAGCCGATTCAGGTTCACCGGCCCCGCTACCGGGTAGGTATCTAGGCCATTCGAGGCGAACTGTGCCTGGAGGAACTTGACCATGTCCTCGGGACAGTCATTGGAGACCTCGAGCCGCACGGCCGAGCCGTAGCGGCGGTGCGCGAGCTCGCCCTCGAGCGCGCGACGCAGGTCGTCGATTTCCTCATCATCGACGAACAGATCGCTGTTGCGGGTGACGCGGAACTGGTAGCAGCCCATCACCTCGATGCCCGTGAAGAGCTCGTGCACGAACGCCTGCATGATGGACGAGAGCAGCACGCAGGCACGGGTCGCCCCGCCGCCGGGCAGCGGCACAACGCGTGGCAGCGAGCGTGGCGCCTGCACGATGGCGAGCTCGCTGTCGCGGTTGAAGGCATCCTTGCCCTCGAGCCGTACGATGAAGTTCAGGCTCTTGTTCTGGATGCGCGGGAAGGGCCGTGCCGGGTCGAGACCGAGCGGAGAGAGCACCGGCTCGATCTCACGCTCGAAGTAATGCTCGAGCCACTCGCTCTGCTCACGACTCCAGTCGGAGCGCCCGAGGAGCGGCACGCCCTCGGCTGCGAGCTTGGGCAGGAGCAGCTCATTGAGGCAGCGGTACTGGTCGGTCACCAGCCGGCTCGTGCGGTCATGAATCGCGGCGAGCTGCTCGGGAACCGACATGGCGTCGGCGGCGAGCTGGCCTCCGCCGAGCTCCTGCAATTGCTTGAGGCCCGCCACGCGGATCTCGAAGAACTCATCCAGGTTGCTGCAGGAGATACACAGGAAGCGCAGCCGCTCGAGCAGCGGCCCGGACTCGTCGAACGCCTGATCGAGCACCCGCTGATTGAACTCGAGGAACGACAGTTCCCGGTTGATGTAGTGCTGAGGTGCCTTTAGGTCCGGGGCATCCATGGGGGAGCCGAGGGTCTGGCCGCAGAGCGGGCAAGTTTTTCAAGCATACCAGCGCAAAGCGACGGTGCCGTTAACAACTCACGGTCGGCGGTCGCAGGCTCGCGACTGGGCTCCAGCTGAACAGCGCGCTCGCGTCAGCGGGAGACCAGCATCGGGCCTGCCGACGCGTCGAGGGTCGCGAGCAGCGGTGCCGAGCGGACGAGGAAGTCATCGCGCAGGCGCGCGTCGATTGGGGCGGCTGCCGGCAGTTGCACCGTCTGGGGATTCTTGAACACCCCGTCGACACGGTACTCGTAGTGCAGGTGGGGGCCGGTTGCGAGCCCCGTCATGCCGACGTACGCAATGACCGCCCCCTGCGCGACGTGCGCGCCGGCGCGGGTACCGCGCGCGAAGCGCGACAGATGTCCATAGAGCGTGACAATGCTGCGGGAATGCTCGATCTCGACGCAGTTGCCGTAGCCACCCCGGTTCCCCGCGAAGCGGATGCGGCCATCGCCGGCTGCGTGTACCGGGGTACCGATCGGGGCGGCGTAATCCACGCCCTTGTGAGCGCGGATCAGATTCAGAATGGGGTGATGGCGCGCCGAGTTGAAGCGTGAGCTCACACGCGTGAACTCCACCGGGGCGCGCAGGAAGGCCTTGTGGAGGCTGCGGCCTTCGGGCGTGTAGTAGTTCGAGTGACCCTCGGGATCGGTGAAGCGGACGGCTCGGAACTCGCGGCCCTGGTTGACGAATTCCGCCGCCTCGATCGGACCTTCCTTCAGGTACGCGCCGTCCCGCCAGATCTCCTGGTAGGTCACGACGAAGGTGTCACCGGGTCGCACGTCCAGTACGAAATCGATGTCCCAGCCGAAGATGTCCGCCAGCGATACCGCGGTTTGATCGTGCGCGCCGGCGGCCTCGACCGCCTCGAACAGCGAGCTGTCGATGACGCCGCGGATCGTGCGCTTGCGAATCTCGATCGGGTTCTGCAGGACGTCGGCCTTGAGCCCGTCGCCCTCGCGTGAGACCTTGAGGGTCTGCGTGTCGCTGAGGCGACGCTCGAGGCCGAAAAGCTCGCCCTCGTGGTGCGTGAAATGCAGCAACTCCCCAGGGCGCAGGCTGTCGAGAGCGGTGCGGACACCCGGCAGGGTTCGCAGGGAGGCGAGGTCGGCCAGATTGAGCTTCAGCCGACGGAAGATGCGATCGAGCGTGTCATTGCGAGTGACGATGACATCGATCGTCGAGAGTGCGAGCTTTGCGCTTTCGAGCGAAGGCGTGCTGGCCAGCGAGGGGCTGGCGGCGGCGGCCCGGGCAACGCTCGCCGCGAGACTTGTGCCCGCGGCGATGGTGTCAGTGGGGCGGCCTGTGGCGGGCGCGCTCATACTCGCGCCGGCGGCTGCGTCGCCGCCGGCGACGGGTGAAACGTCGGCTTGGGGCTCGGATGTGCGGAGGGTGATTCCGCCGTGCAGGAGTGATCCGCCGACTATGAC
>Ga0306920_100003798_pt1 | contig 19253 bp, 14 predicted proteins | sample flu12Cox44000170_FD_204666 | JGI IMG/M metagenome (GOLD analysis project Ga0306920, IMG submission 204666) | Lab enrichment of tropical soil microbial communities from Luquillo Experimental Forest, Puerto Rico - flux4day.12C.oxic.44.000.170 (v2)... | ecosystem: Environmental > Terrestrial >... | reverse complement strand
GCCGATGAGATCGTAGGCCAACATCGTGGTTACGATTTCGCGGTGATGCGGCGTCGAGAGCATCGTCGCGCGGTCGCTCCAAGGCGTATGCAGGAAGAAGCCAATCGGCTGTACAATCCCGGCGCGCCGCAGCTCTGCGGCCAGCGTCAAGAAGTGATAGTCCTGCACCCAATATACGGTGTCGGGCTGCGCAAAGCGCAGCAGCGCGCGCGCCATGAACGCGTTGATCGCCCGATAGGACTTGTAGTCGTCATCGGTCACGCGGATCAGGTCGGGCCGAGAATGGAGTGCGGGCCACAGGGCGGAGTTTGAGAAGCCTTCGTAGAAGCCGGCGTAGTGCGCCGCTGGGAAATCGACGGTCGCGATTGCTCCTGCCCCAAGCGATTCAATTTCCGCAAAGGATTCCTTGTACGGATCTTCACGCAGGCGTCCGCTCGAACCGATCCAGATCGCGCCCGAATCTCTCACGACCGGCAGAAGCGCGGATGCAAGTCCTCCGGTCATCGGCTCGTTGGCTTGTGTGGGCGCAACCCGATTTGAGACGACGACCAGACTCATGAAAATCCCTCCATTGCAACCGTTAACGCGTGACGGGTGAGTTTGTTCCACCATGAGAAGCATTCGCTCTTTCGCGCTTTTGCTTGCGAGGAGAGACGACAAATCGACCTTAGCGGCCTGCGAATTCATTCGAATCCGACGAGCGCGACAGTCTGAACGCCGAATCGATTTGCGGGATCGAAGGGCTTGGTGCTCTTCTGGCTGAGTTCCCCGAATTGGAACTTTCATCTGCGCATTTTGTTCAATCGAGGGGCAGTAGCGAGTGTGCTTCGCCCACGCTCCGATGAATCATTCCGGAGATCACGCGTGCGCGCACTGACTGTCGTACCGGGCATGCCTAACTCGGCGAGCATCGACGAAGTGCCAGAACCTCCGGCGACTGACGGCAGCGTGCTGGTCCGCAGCTTGGCACTCGGAATATGCGCCACCGATCGCGAGATCGTCGCGGGGAAATTTGGTCAGCCGCCGCCGGGGCAGCAGCGGCTCATTCTCGGCCACGAATCGCTCGGGAGCGTGGAATATGCGCCGGCCGATTGCGGACTCAAAGCTGGCGATCTTGTTGTCGGCATCGTGCGCCGTCCCGACCCGGTCCCGTGCGCGGCTTGCGCGGTCGGCGAATGGGATATGTGCCTCAATGGCGAATTCACCGAGCGCGGAATCAAGGCGCGAAACGGCTACGGCGCCGAGCGATTTCGCATCGAGCCCCAATTCACCGTCAAGCTCGACCCGATCTTGGGAATCCATGGCGTGTTGCTGGAGCCCGCCAGCGTGCTGGCCAAGGCCTGGGAGCACACTGAATATGTCGGCGGCCGCTCGAAGGGCTGGCACCCCAGCACCGTGCTGGTGACCGGTGCCGGGCCGATTGGTCTTCTGGCGGCGCTCATGGGCGCCCAGCGCGGTATCGATGTCCATGTGCTCGACCGCGAAGCCGGCGGCGAGAAGGAAAGTCTCGTGCACGAACTGGGTGGGATCTACCATGCCGGCGGCGTCGAGATCATCGAGCATTTGCGACCGGACATTTTGATGGAATGCACGGGCGCGCCGCCGCTTATCGCCGGGGTTCTTGGCCGCACGGCCCCCGCGGGAATCACGTGTCTTGTCGGCATCGCGGCGCCCGGGCATGAATGCAAGCTCGACATCGGTTCGATCGATCGCGCGCTCGTTGGCGATAACGATCTTGTCTTGGGCAGCATCAATGCCAATCGCCGCCATTTCGAAGCGGCGGCCGAGGCGCTGCGGCTCGCGGAGCCGTCATGGCTTGGCAGGCTCATCACCCGCCGCGTTCCGCTCGATCGCTGGCAGGAGGCTTTGCAGCAAAAGTCGGGCGATATCAAAGTCGCCATCGATTTCGCTTTGTGAACGCGATGAGCAACCGCATCGAAGATTACGCGCTCATCGGCGATCGTGAAACGGCTGCTTTGGTCGGCCGCGACGGGTCGATCGATTGGTTGTGCTGGCCGCGCTTCGACTCTCATGCTTGCTTTGCCGCGCTGCTGGGATCGCGCGAACACGGACGCTGGATGATGGCGCCGCGCGATAAAGACATGCGCGTGCGCCGGCGTTACCGCCCCAACACGCTGATCCTCGAAACGCGATTTGAGACGAATGAAGGGGCGGTCACGCTGATCGACTTCATGCCGCGTCGCGAAGGAACATCGTGCATCGTGCGCTTGGTCGTCGGCGAGCGCGGCCGGGTCGCAATGTGCTGCGAGCTCATACTGCGTTTCGGCTTCGGGCTGATCGTGCCATGGGTCACGCGTCTCGAAGACGGCACGCATCGCGCCATCGCGGGACCCGATATGACCGTGCTGCGCACCCCGGTACACTTGCGCGGGGAGAATATGACGACGGTCGGCGAGTTCGTTGTCGAGGCCGGCGACACCGTTCCGTTTGTCATGGCTTATTCGTCGTCGAATCTGCCGCCGCCGAAACCCACCGATCCACGGGCGCTGCTCGAGGAAACCGAGACTTTTTGGATCGAGTGGGCGGCGCAATGCCGATCCGCAGGCCCGTGGTCCGACCTTGTGCTTCGCTCGCTGATCACGCTCAAGGCGCTGACCTACCGTCCGACCGGCGGCATCGTTGCGGCGCCGACAACATCATTGCCGGAGGCGATCGGCGGCACGCGCAACTGGGACTACCGCTATTGTTGGCTCCGCGACGCAACGCTGACCTTGCTCGCCTTGATGCATGCCGGCTTTTACGACGAAGCACTCGCCTGGCGCGAATGGCTTTTGCGCGCCGTTGCCGGCAGCCCCGAACAGGTCCAGATCATGTACGGCATTGCCGGTGAGCGTTTTGTCGAGGAACGGACCGTGCCCTGGCTACCCGGCTACGAAGGTTCCGTGCCGGTGCGAATTGGCAATGCCGCTTACGGCCAAGTGCAACTCGACATATTCGGCGAGGTGATGGACGCCGATTACCAAGCCAGGCGTGGCGGCCTCACAGCGAGCGAATCCGGTTGGAATGTGCAATTGGCCCTCATGGAGCATCTGGAGCGCGTCTGGACGAAACCGGATGCAAGTATTTGGGAAATTCGCGGCGATTGGCGGCACTTTACCTATTCAAAGGTCATGGCATGGGTGGCCGCCGATCGCGTCATCAAGAACGCCGAGGCCTTCGGGCTTCAGGGGCCGCTCGAGCGGTGGCGCAAAATGCGCGACCTTATTCACCAAGACGTCTGCACGCATGGCTTCGATGCCGAAATGGGCAGCTTCGTTCAGTCATACGGATCAAAGAAGCTCGATGCGTCTCTCTTGCTTCTGCCGAGTGTCGGCTTTCTGCCGGTCGGCGATCCGCGCATCGCCGGCACTATCGCGGCGATTGAGCGTCGGCTGATGGCCGGCGGATTCGTCAGGCGTTACGACGCCGACGACCCGCCGGACGGCTTGCCGCCGGGGGAAGGTGTGTTTCTCGCCTGCAGCTTCTGGCTCGTCGACGTCTACTTGCTGCAGAATCGCCGCCGCGAGGCAGAGCGCCTGTTCGAGCGGCTCGTCGGCCTCTGCAACGACGTTGGTTTATTGAGCGAGGAATACGACCCGGGCGCCAAACGGCTCGTCGGCAATTTTCCCCAGGCATTCACCCATGTTGCTTTGATCAACAGCGCTTTCAATCTTACGCGAGAGACCAAGCCTGTCCATCAGCGCGCGCGGTCGTCGGCAGCTAAGGTTAAGGCCTAGACGCGGGCGGAAATCACCGCCAATAGCGGTCTTCCCAACTTCGCGACAGCCGCATGGCGGTCAGGATCAGTCCTGCCATTGAATAGGTCTGCGGGAAATTTCCACACAACGCCCCCGACTGGGGATCGACGTCTTCCGAGAGAAGCCCGTACCTGTTGCGATGCCGAAGCGCATCCTCGAACATTTCCTTGGCGTCCTCGCGCCGGCCGAGCGACCACCAGGCATCGATCAGCCAGAAACGGCAAATCAAGAAAGCCGTCATTGGTACGCCGAAATCATCCGAGCTCGTGTAGCGCATCACGTGCTTCTCGCGCACCAGCTCACGTTCCATCGCGGCGACGGTGCTGCCGAACCGCGGATCGTCAGTCTCGATGATGCCGAGATCGGGCAACAAGAGCACGCTGGCATCGAGATCGTCGGAGCCGAAGGCCGCGGTGAAGGCGCCCCGCTTCTCGCTCCACGCCTGCGTTAGCAGTTTCGCGTGAATGGGATCTGCTACTGCGTTCCAATATTTCGCGCGAGCCTCGAGGCCCAGCCGCGACGCGATGGCGGCGAGCCGATGACAGCCCGCCCAGCACATTGCCACGGAATGCGTATGAACGCGTTGCCGGCCGCGATATTCCCAAATGCCGGAATCCGGTTCGAGCGCCAGCTTCGCGGCGCGCGTGCCGAGAGTTTCCAGAAGCTGAAATAGTCCTTCATCGCCGGGACGCGGCAAACGGCGATCGAAAAACATCGGCATCGCGGCGAGAATGATGCTTCCGTAAGTGTCGTGCTGAACTTGGTTCGCGGCGGCATTGCCGATTCGAACCGGGCCGTCGCCACGATAGCCTTTCAGATCCGGGGCGGTGCGCTCATCAAGCGAGTTTGTCGGAACGACGCTGTAGACCGGCCGCAGTGCTTGGTCGGGGTTGGCGGCAAGGCCGAGCGTGAACGTGATGAAATCTTCCATGGTCTGCGTCGCGCCGACGCGGTTGAGCGCCTTGACGACGAAATACGCGTCGCGCAGCCAGCAGTACCGGTAGTCCCAGGTTCGGCCGGAGCCCGGCGCTTCCGGGATTGAGGTCGTGTGCGCGGCGATCACGCCGCCGGTTTCCTCGAACGTGCTGAGCTTGAGCGTAATCGCGGCGCGGATGATCGCTTCCTGCCAGTCATATGAAATCGACAGGCTGCGCACCCAATCCATCCAATAGTCGCGCGTGCGGTCGGCGAACTCGCGGCAAGTGGTCGTGATTTCGCCGGTGAAGGGCTCGTCGGGGCCAATCACGAGATGGATAGGACGGGTCAGAACGAACGGCGCTTCTTGTTCGATGAGCGAGAGCGGAGCGTCGCTCGTGAGCCGTATGATCGTATCGCCGTCGATATAGCGGATATGATTGCTGCCGACGGAATGCTGCCTGAATTGCTGACCGTAATGATGGGAGGGCCGCACGCGCACCGTGATGCGCGGCAGGCCCGCGACCGGCTCGATGATTCGGAACAGTTGCGGCGGACGAAAGACGCGGCCGTATTGCCGAAAGCGTGGCGCAAAGTCGGTAACACGAACGACGCCGCCACGCTGATCCGTCAGCAACGTGGAAACGACCGCCGTATTGCGCAAATACTCGGATTGGAAATCGACTTCGTCCTCCAGCACGACGTCGGAATAACCCTTCTCTTCGCCGCCCGCGAGCAGCCGGCAAAAGATTGGGTCGCCGTCAAAGCCGGGGAAGCACCACCAAACGATGCGTGACTGCGGGTCGATCAGTGCTGCGGTGCGGCCATTGCCGATCAGCGCCAGATCAAGTCCATGATCGATCATTGCTTGGCATTGGCTTCGCTACCTGCGATCGTTGCCAGCCAGTCACGCACGGCGGGAGGCCCCTCAAAATGTCCGTCGACCACGCTAGCCGCGTCGCCGACCGAGAATGCTAGACCGTCGAATTCGGGCATTATTGCGAATACGGATTCGTCCGTCGTATCGTCGCCTATGAAAATGGGCCGGCGCCCCACGAAGGGTGGATGCTTCATGAGGTGGCGCACGCCCGTCGCCTTGCTGAAACCCTGTTTCTTGACCTCCAGTACATATTTACCTGGGAGTACTTCAATCGAAGGCTCCTCGGCGCAGATAGCGGCAACCGCTTCCCGCAATGCGGATTCCTTCTCCGGCGCCAATCGATAATGCAGCGCGATCGCGTAATCTTTATCCTCGACGACGATACCGGGCCCGAGCTCGGCAATGGCATCGAATTTCGTCTTGAGCGGCGGTTCAAGCGTCAAGGTTCGTCCGATACCGCGCTCGCGCCCGGGCAAGAGGCGAACCTCCGCCCCGTGGCCGGCTATTGCCGAAAGCCGCAGCGGCGCGAAAAGCCTATCAAGATCGTCCAGCGAACGTCCGCTGACAAACGCTAAGGCCCCTCTGGTCAACGCACTCAGTCGCCGAAGCGTGTGTCGCAGCGATTCCGGCACCACGACTTTTTGTGGCGTCGGAGCGATATCCAGGATCGTTCCGTCGATATCGAGCAAGATGGCCAAATCCCCAAGACTGGGAATCGGCGGTAAGCTAGCAACGGTCATAGCGATTCCCGCTAGATTCGGCCCGACATTGGGGAAAATAGCATACCCCCGACAATAGAATGTTCGGGAAGTAACTCGGTTCCCGACGGCCGGTTCTTCGTCAATGTGAATTTAAGTCATCTAATCAGGGCCATAAAACGGCACTTCTGCCGAAACCGCTCCCCCGCCGCCTCATTATTTTCATGCCTCGTTACTGTGCTCGGTATCGCCCAACCCGGATCGCTGATCAGCTCGCCAGCATGGGGTGCCGCGGCATCGACGGACTAAGCGCATCGTGAATGACGCGACCGAGCGTCGAAATCTGATACGGCTTTCGCAGAACTGGAAATTTGGGATTGCTGTCGAATACTTTGGCATATCCGGTCGTGAGCACGACCGGAATATGCGGATAGCGCTCGTTGAGCATCCGAGCGAGTGCGAGTCCGTCGGTTTGGCCAGGCAGCACCACGTCGCTGAAGACCAGATGGACTTCCTTTCCGGACGCGAGAATGTCCAGCGCCGCCGATGCCGTATCCACTTCGGCCGTTCGATAACCGAGCTGTTCGAGCAGCGCGACGGCGGCCTTCCTGACATCGGCATTGTCTTCCACGATAAGGATGGTTTGCCGTCCGGCCGCGGCATATTCCGCTTCGTGCTCCGGCGAAGAAGCGGCGAGGGCGGCGTGACTGCGCGGCAGGTAGATGGTCACTTTGGTGCCGAGCCCCACTTCGCTATTGATCGACACCGTGCCGTCCGATCGGCGCGCGAATCCGTAGACTTGCGATAACCCAAGCCCGGTGCCTTTGTCGGGAGCCTTGGTCGTGAAGAACGGCTCGACCACCCTCGACACCAGGTCAGGCGCGATGCCGCTGCCGGTGTCGGCGACGCTGAGCGCAACGAAATCGCCGCTGACATCCTCGGGTAAATCACCCAGATGAAGATGGACGTTGCCGGCCGAGATGGTGATGCGGCCGCCATCGGGCATAGCGTCGCGCGCGTTGACGGCGAGATTCACCAGCGCCAGTTCGAGTTCCGATTTGTCGACGCAGACAGGCCAAATCGAATCGGAAACGTCGATCTTAAATTCAATGTTGACATGCATCGAACCGGCCAAGACGTCGCGTATAGCTTGGATTGCTTCGGCGGGATTGATCACGGTCGGGCTGAGCGGCAATGTGCGCGAAAACGACAACAGCTGTCGCGTCAGGTTTTCGCCACGTGCCGCCGCCATTTCGATGGCCTGCAAAGCGGGGATGTCTTTTGCGTCTTTCAAACGTTTTTTCAGGCCTTGGGCGTGGCCGCTTACGATCATTAGAAGATTGTTGAAGTCGTGAGCGATGCCGCCGGTCAATTGACCGATCGCGTCCATCTTCTGCAGATGCGCGGTCCGCCGCTGCGCGCGATCGAGCGCGGCAGCCGCTTCTTTTTCCGCGGTGACGTGCCGTCCGGCGACGTAGATCAATCCATTGCTCTCGGTCATGGTCCATTGCAGCCAGCGCCATGATCCATCCTTGTGCCGGAAGCGGTTTTCCATGCGCACCGTCGGCACGCCATGCGCGAGCCGCGCGCGTTCCGCTATCGCCGCCGGCGCGTCCTCGGGATGGCGCAGCTCGCTCACATGCATGGACTTGATCTCGTCTTCGGTCCATCCGAGCAGCCGCGTCCAGGCCGGATTGATGCTAAGGAAGTAGCCTTCGAAATTGGACACCGCGAGCAGATCTTCCGAGACGTTCCAGATCCGGTCGCGCTCCAATGTCCGGCGCTCGACTTCTTCTTCGAGTTTTTCGCTGAGCAAGCGCAGTTCTGCTTCGATGCTCAAGCGCGCTTGTTCGGCTCGCATGCGTTCCAGGGCGAAGCCGAGCTGGCGCGCCAGCGTCAGCGCAAGCTCGATTTCCTCCGCATCGAACTCTCTCGGCGCATCGTAATAGACCGTGAACTTGCCGGCGAGCCTGCCTTCGGCCATTAGTGGAATGAAACCGAGCGCGCCGATGCCTTCGTCCTTCACGATCGCCTTGATGTGCGGCTCGAGTTCCGCGCTATCGATATCGGCGAGGCAAACGGGGTGGGGATTGGCATCGCCGGGCGACCAGGGTGAATGTCCGGTTGTGGCGAGACGGTAGCCGTCGGACAAGCCGCGCCAAGCGGCAAAGCGCATCACGCCGTCACGGTCGCAGCGCAAGATCGAGGCGCGGCTGCAATGCATTGCGTCCATGATAGCATCCAAGGCTGCTTCATGGATGTCCTTCACGGTTTCCGCGCGATAGAGCCGATTGGTGAAGCGGTAAAGCGCTGCCTGCTCGTCGGCGCGGCGCTTCACGAGCGCCTGAGCGCGCTTGCGCGCCGTGACATCGCGCGCGATCTTCGAGGCGCCGACGATCGTGCCATGCGTGTCGCGCATCGGAGAAATCGTCAGTGAAACATCGACCAGGCGGCCATCCTTGCAGCGCCGCACGGTCTCATAGTGCTCGATTCTCCCGCCCCGCCTGATCTGCTGCAGAATTTGCTGCTCCTCGTCCCGCAAGTGCGCCGGAAATATTGTCGTGATCGGTTTGCCGATCATCTCTTCGGCGGAATAGCCAAACAGGTGTTGCGCGCCGGGATTCCAGCTGACGACGATGCCGTTGAGATCCTTGCTGACGATCGGGTCGTCGGCGGAATCCACGATGCTGGCAAGCTGCCGGCGCGCCTGTTCGCCGCTTCGCTCGTCGGTGATGTCGAGGAGCGAAGCGATCCATCCTCCGACGTTGCTATCTACGTCCAGCTCGGGCCGATAGGCGATGGCCAGACTGCGCCGGCCGCTGCCGGAGAATTGCAGTTCGCATTCAAAATCTACAGGTTCGCCTCGCAATACGATGTCGATGTACGGTCGCAGCGCGTTGAAACCGTCGGTGCCGATGACCTCCTCGATCGTTTTGCCGAGGACGTCGTTTCGTCCGTGGCCGATATAAAGCGCATAGGCTTCGCTGACGAACCGGTAGCGCAGATCGCGGCCGCAGCGCACCAGCATGAATGGTGTGCGATTGATGACCGACTGGAGTTCCGCTTCGCTGGCGCGCAGCGCTTCTTCGGCGCGCTTGCGCTCCGTAAGTTCCTGAAAGCTGCAGACGGCGCCGTCGATTCGGCCTTGCCCGTCATCCAGCGGAGCGACGTTCATCAGCACCGGAACCTGCGTGCCGTCGGGCCGCTCGATGATGAGCTCCGCACTCATGACGGGCTTGCCGCTGCGCAGCGCGATGGCGACCGGTGCGTCGGCGAAGGCAAGCGGCACGCCTTGGGGCGTATAGCGGCGGAAATTACCGGCCGATATCTCGCTGGGGTCGTTAAGCCGCGGCGCTCGGCCCCACAGCGTGACGGCGCGCCGATTATAACGAGCCAAGGTGCCGTCGGCCCGGCAGACACAAAGCCCGGTTGGTATCGCGTCCAACGCGCTTTGCTCGATTTCGATGAAGGCTTTGAGGCCCTGGCGCGTTGAGGCGTTCTTTGATGCTTGACCCGTCATCACATAGTTCCCCGCGCAGCATCGAAACGCCGGGAGATCGGGAAAGTTCCTCAAACTTCAATCCCTTGCGCCCAGCGACACGCCGGGTGCGAAAGCGAGCCTGCCAAGCGCCAATCAGCAGTAGCCCAAATCTCGCACGCGGCCCTCTTCTGAGAGCAGGCGTGAAAGCCGTTTTGTCGATGATGCAAACGCGGCAGGTGCCGACGATGCGTACGCCTGCTCTCACTGAGACGCTTCACCTTCTTGCTTTCGGCCGGGCTTTGGCAGCATGCTGACGGAACCAGCGAAGGGTTGTTCTTCTCCATTGGGAGATCAGGAACCGAACGGCACAAACCGGCATTTATTGGGGGTGTCCGCGGCGATGGTCGCGCGAGAGAGGCTTTGTGGAATACATCCTTGCACGCCGCGAACTCCGTCAGGCTCTCGAGATCAGCGATCCCTCGCCAGTCGATAGCGTCCAGAAGATGTGGGTGTCGGCCGGTCAAACGGCGACCATCGGCATCTTTCTCATCCTATTCGGCGCTTTTCTCTATGTCGGGCGGGCGATCCTGTTGCCGATTCTTGCCGCAGCGGTGATCGCGCTGACGCTGGGGCCTGTCGTCAAAACGGCCAAGCGCTTCGGCATCTCGCCCTGGATCACCGGCCTTCTCATTTTGCTTATCGGAATTGGCGCCCTGAGCCTGGCGGTGACCACCCTTGCCGGACCCGTGAGCGAATGGATCGGCCGCGCCCCGGAGATCGGCGCTTCAATCAAACAAAAGCTTTCGGTGCTCGAGCAGCCGATCGCCGCACTGCACGAGCTTCAGAAGACGCTCTTTGGCGGTGACACGACGCTGAGCGTCAGCCAGCCTGCCGCCAACCTCGTCCTGCCCGTTGTGGCCTTTGTTACGCCGGCCGCCGGCGAGTTCCTGCTCTTCTTTGCCACGCTGTTCTTCTTTCTCGTCGGCCAGATTGAACTGCGCAATCAGCTTGTCTCGATGTTCGGCAGCCGCGACACCAAGCTGCGTTTCCTGAAAATAATGCGCGACGTCGAGCGCAATCTCGCCACCTATCTAACCGTCGTCACCATCGTCAACGCCGCGGTGGGGGTGATTGTCGCACTCGGAGCTTGGTTAATCGGCCTTCCGGATCCGATCGTGTTCGGGGTGCTGGCGGCATTGTTGAATTACGTGCCTTATGTCGGTCCCGCGCTGATGGTCATTATACTGTTCGGTGTCGGTCTCGTGACATTCCCGTCGCTCGGGCAGGCCGTGATAGCGCCAATCGGGCTCGTGGCGCTGACCACGATGGAAGGACATTTCATAACGCCGACCATTGTCGGCCGCAGCTTTACGCTCAATCCGCTCCTGGTATTTCTCGCGCTTGCCTTCTGGACCTGGATGTGGGGGCCTTTCGGCGCCTTTCTTGCGGTGCCGTTGTCGATCATTCTCTTTGTCGTCGTCCACCATCTTTTTCCCACCGAGGATGTCCGGCTGCCCGAGTGATGGAACTTTTTCGAGTTTGGGAACTTGTTCGAGCAAACCGGCGTCCTCAGTTTCTCGGAGTAAAGGCCATGACCTCTGCCTCAACGGTGCCGCACGATATTCGCGAGACGACAAAAGACGCGCGTGAAAGCGCGCGCGAAGTCAAGGAAGCCGCAGCCGGCGCTTCAAGAGATATTCAGGATGATCTGCAAGCGCTCCGCGACGACTTCAGCCGCCTTGCCGAGCAAGTCGGCCAAATTCTCTCAAATCGGGGCGGCGCCGCCTGGCGGCGCGGCAGGACGCATGTCGATGGCGTCATCTCCGATGCGCAGGACAAAGGCCAAGAAGCGGTCGACGCGATGCGCGAAGTTTCCGACAATTTCGTCGCCGCGATCGACGATTCGCTCAAGAACCGCCCCTATACCACACTGGCCATCGTGGGCGGGCTTGGCTTTCTCCTCGGCGCGATGTGGCGTCGTTAAAATTGGCGCGCTCAAAGTTGGCGGCGGTTCTGGATAATTCGGTGGCTTACGCATGCTGAAAGGCCTGGCGCAGGAAGTCACCCTATCGGTTCAGGCCAAAAGCGGCGCGAGCCCCGCCGTCGTGGCTTGGATCGCCGCCACGGCTTTGGGCTCGCTCACGGCGTTCGTTTTTCTCTGCGTGGCCGGATACTATTGGCTTTCGCTGCAGTTTGGCGCCATCTTCGCCGGCCTGGCGATGGCAGGGATTTTCGTCTGCTTGGCAATCGCCGCTGCGGCTGTGGGCGCCGTCATCCGCAGAAGGGTCAAAGAGCGCGCGATACTGGCGCGCGCCGCAAAAGCGCATGCACCGTCTTGGCTCCTTGATCCGAGAATGCTCGCAACCGCGTTACAAGTCGGTCGCGAAATCGGCTGGCAGCGCATCGTGCCCCTTGCGCTACTCGGCTTCATCGCTGCGCAATGGGCGCGCGAGCGCCGGGACCGCGGCGAGCAGCTATAGATCTTATTTAGATATTCGCGCTCTGGCCTATTGCTGACCGCCACCTTGGGTCTGAGCTTTCGAGGAAGACTGGGGTCGGGGTCCCATCATGTTAAATTTCGCCTTCTGCTCGTCGCTTAAGGACGCGTAGAAGTTTTCGAGGCTGGGCCGAACCGACTTGATGGCATCGGCCATGGCGCTGAGCCGGGCTTGGATCGTGTCCAGCCGCGCGAGAGGCGATTGCGGCACCGCGGTCGGACAGGATGACTGCAGCTGGTCGGAAGCACTTTGCGCCGCTTTCTTAAGATCGTCGAAAGAGTTCAGCTGCGCGCCGCGAGCGCGGCTGCCTGCTCCGCCACCTTGGTAGCTGTTGTAGTAGATGTTCGGCAGGCCGGCGTAGCCGTAATCGCCGGCATAGTAGTAGTCAGGTCCGTAGCCGTAATCGAGCCCGAAGTAGGGACCGGGCGCGAAGATGCTGGCGAAAATAAATCTCGGACCATAAGCCCAGAACGGGTCGTAGTAGTCATAGGGGCACAAGACCGAGATTCTCTTTAAGACCGTTCAGCCGATTGCGCCTCGAGCGCGTGGTGTGCATTGGCTAAACCGTGATCGGTAAGGTGATTGTGCGCGAAGTTGTGGCCGGCGAAATGATTCCCGTGGATGCCGTGGCTCGCAAATCCATGCGTGCGAAGAGCGTGCCCGGAAAATCCATGAGGGCTAAAAGCGTGACCCATGTGGATCGGACCGTGACCAGCAAAGCCATGGAAGCCATGGAAGCCTCCGCCCGGGTGCCGCCAAAATGAAAGCTGCCTTTGGGCCATTGCAGGGACGTCGGTGACGAGGCAGAGCGCACCCACCGCAACGCTTGTCGCTAGAATCGCTATCGTTCTCTTCATGGGCGGTTCTCAATGATGTGCCCACACCGCAAACGCCGGGCAGGCGCTTGGCCAAAACCCTTTACATATCAACTGCCCTCTGCCATTGCGGGTTTCTAGATGGCGAAAAGAAAGTTCCGGATTATTTTCAGCAATCGTTACGCTGCAAAATCGCATCCGCCACAATTCGCCGCTGTGGCGTCCAAGGCCCCTAGTTTTTTGATCGAAATGACCGCGCGGGGGTCGCCTTAGAGGGAACAAAATCGCGTTGGAAACGTTCGCCGCCCAGACGAGCTGCCGCGCGCAATGCTTCAGCCAGTTTTGCGCGCGGGCTATGTTGCCTGGGGTGACGGTGCTCGTCGATCCGAACAAGCAGGTGACTGACTTCATTCGCGAAAACACCCGGTGAGCCCGGGCGTCGACGGTGGCTAGACTCAAACAATGTCCGTTCAATCGCCCAAAGTCAGCAAGATTGCGCCCGCAGGCCAACAGGGGACCCGGTCGGCGCCGGCATTTTCGCCGGACATGCCGCCGGAAGCGGCATTTACAATAACGGCTGCGCAGCCGGCCACCCCACCGCGTGCCCTCAAGCACGGCGACACTTTCATTGTTCTCGATGTCCGCGGCGATATCGGCACGTCCTTTGTCGGCTCTTACGGTCTGTTTCACGACGACACGCGCCACCTGTCGCGTCTCGAATTGTTGTTGAATGACGAGCCGCCGCTGCTGCTTGGCGCCAATCTCCGCGACGACAACACCGCGTTTTTCGTCGATTTGACAAATCCGGATCTGATGGACGGCCAACGCATCATGATGATGGAAAAGGACCGGGTCCATGTTCTGCGCACCATGTTTATCTGGCGCGACACGGCCTATCAGCGGCTCGGAATTCGCAACTACAGCGATCAGTCAATCGATCTGCAGCTGACGATTTTATTCGACAATGACTTTGCTGACTTGTTCGAGGTGCGCGGCGCCTTTCGCAGACACCGCGGCACCGCCACCGCGCGAGTTCAGGGCGACGATCGTGTGTTGCTGTCCTACTGCGGACTGGACGGTAGGGAACGGTATACCGTCCTCAAATTCGATCCGCCGCCGGATCAGCTGGAAATCGATTCCGCCGTCTACGATTTGCATCTTGAGCCCGGCGACACGCGGCCGCTCTTCCTCGCGGTAAGTTGCAATCGTCCGAATGCGCCGGCGCTGCCGTTCCTGCGCGGCCTCATCGCGGCGCGCCGTGAAATGCGCGACGCCACGCGCGAGCGTACGTCCGTGCAGACCTCGAATGCCCGTTTCAACGAGATATTGTGCCGCTCGGCCGCCGATCTTGAAATGCTGATGACGGATACGCCTCAGGGCCGTTATCCGTACGCTGGGATTCCCTGGTATTCGACAACGTTCGGCCGCGATGGCCTGATCGCGGCGCTGCAAATGCTTTGGTGGAGCCCAGACGTGGCGCGCGGCGTATTGCGCCGCTTGGCGGCCTACCAAGCCAAGACAACCGATCCGCTTTCCGACGCGCAACCCGGCAAAATCCTTCACGAAATGCGCGGCGGTGAAATGGCGGCGCTCCGGGAAGTGCCGTTCGGCCTCTATTACGGCAGCGTCGATTCCACGCCGCTTTTCGTCTTGCTGGCCGGGCTTTATGCGGAACGCACCGGCGACCGCGAGACTCTTATCGAGCTGTGGCCGGCGATCGAGGCGGCGCTCGGCTGGATCGACGGGCCCGGCGACCCGGACGGCGACGGCTTTGTCGAATATCGACGCGCGAGCGATCAAGGGCTCGTCAATCAAGGCTGGAAGGATTCTCACGACGCGATCTTTCATGCCGATGGACGACTTGCCGAGGGTGCGATCGCATTGGTCGAGGTCCAGGGCTATGTCTATGCCGCCAAGCGGATGGCGGCACGCTGTGCACGCCGGCTCGGCCGCAAAGCTGTAGCGGACAAGCTGGATGCCGAAGCGACGCGGCTGGCCGAACGATTCGAGGCAGTCTTCTGGTGTGAGAATCTCGGAACCTATGCGCTGGCGCTCGACGGCGACAAAAGGCCGTGTCGCGTGCGCACATCCAATGCCGGCCAGGTTCTGTTCACGGGAATCGCCGCTCCCGACCGCGCGTTGCGCCTCGCCGAAGGATTGCTGCAGCCGAGCTTCTTCTCGGGATGGGGCATCCGCACGGTCGCGCACGACGAAGTGCGCTTTAATCCCATGTCTTATCACAACGGCTCGGTGTGGCCGCATGACAACGCGCTGATCGCCCTCGGACTGGCGCGCTACCAGGCCAAGGATTTCATCGAAACGATGTTCAGCGGATTATTCAGTGCCGCGACTTATATGGATCAACGGCGGCTGCCTGAATTGTTCTGCGGCTTTCGGCGCCAACGCGGCCACGGCCCGACGCTTTATCCGGTTGCCTGCTCACCGCAAGCCTGGGCAAGCGCCACGTCGTTCACGCTGCTTGAAACCTCGCTCGGCCTCGAATTTGATCCGTTCGCGCGGGAAATCCGGCTGCGCAACCCGCGCTTGCCGGAGTTCCTGGACGAAGTGATGCTGCGCGATTTGCGGCTGGCTTCATCAAGCGTCGATCTGTGCGTGAGACGCCACGGTGAGACGGTGTCGCTCGACACGCCGCGGATCAACGGCGACATCCGCGTTTCCATCGTGTTTTGAACGAAAGCGCGCTGGATGCCGGTTTCCTGGTTACAATCTCGGTGTTCCAGGCTCGGAACCATTTCGCTATGGCCGACCCTCGCGGGTCCAGCATGAGGTGAAGCTTGCGGCTTATTTTCACACCCGCGACACACGAAGTTGGAACCGACATGATTGGTCCCGGCTTAGTGGATTGGGTTCCAACGGAGCGATCATGCCCGGCAGTAACCTGTTAAGAACAGTCACAGTTTTGGCCCTCGTGGCGGCCTGCGCGACCGGCATCGCTGTCGCGGAAGACGTCGAAGGGGCGGGAAAGGGGCTGGGAGCGGCTCAACCCGCCGACCGACCGCCAACGAGCATCGAGGAAGCACCGTCGGTCACCGTACTGAATAACCATGAAGCCGGAGGAATTCTCGGCCGTGAGGTCTTGAGCGCCGCCGACGAGAATATGGGCCGCATTGTCGACGTCATCGTCGATCATAACGGCCGAGTACGGGCCGCGATCATCGATTTTGGCGGTTTTCTCGGTGTCGGCAGCCGCAAAATCGCTGTGGAATGGAACGCCCTACACTTTCCGCCGCCAGGCCAACCGGAGGCCAAAATCACCCTTGATCTTACCCGCGACCAGGTCAAGGCGGCCCCCGAATATCAGGACGGTAAACCCATCGTCGTTCTAGGTGCGCTCGGCAAGCTCGAGCCACTGCCGTATGAATGACGCGCGATTTCCAATCATCCGCGCCAAATCGAAACCCGAATTCTGGACGATCGCTGGAGACGAATCCTGCCCGCAAATCTCTCACGCCGGATTCGCGAGCGGCCGGTGCCTTCAGAGGACGCGGCGCCCCGAGAAATGCCGGCGCTCGCCACGCGGCTCGCCGGCGGCGAACCGCCGCTCGCCCCTTCGCGGCGGAGCTTGCGCGGGCTCGACTGGTTTATTTTCTTCGTCTCCGACGTGCAAACGGGCTTTGGTCCTTTCGTCTCGGTGTATCTCACTGCCCAACGGTGGACCCAGGTCGATATCGGGCTCGTCCTCTCGGCCGCCAGCTTCGTTGGATTGGTCGGACAAATGCCCGGCGGCGCTTTGGTCGACGCCGCGCGCTCGGAGCGTTTTGTCGCCGGCGCGGCGATTATCGCCATTTGCGTCAGCGCATTGACCTATGCGGCGCTGCCGATTTTTCCGATGGTGTTGGCTGGATCGGTTCTTCATGCGCTTGCAAGCTGCGTACTTGGCCCTGCGATCGCTGCGATCAGCCTCGGCCTTGTTGGGCACGCCGCTATCGGCGAGCGGCTCGGCCGCAACGCGCGATTTGCCTCGGTAGGCAACGGCTTGGCCGCGGCGGCCATGGGGGCGTGCGGTTATCTGCTTTCGGCGCGCGCGGTATTTGTCGTCACCGTGTTGTTGCTCGTGCCCGCGCTGATCGCACTTCGCTCCATTGCCGAAAACGAAATCGATCCGGAACGCGCTCATGGCGCGCCGCCGCGTCAGGCCGTCGTAAAGCCGGCGACCCGCCCGGGCACATTGATGCAGAACCGGTCGCTTCTGATCTTCGCCGGTTGCCTGCTTTTATTCCACCTCGCCAATTCGGCGATGCTGCCGCTGATGGGAAGCGTCGTCACCATGAAGTCCGCGCGCTGGGCGACGCTTATCATCGCCGCCTGTATTGTCGTACCGCAACTAGTCGTCGCCGCTTTATCGCCGTGGATCGGAGCGCGGGCGCAAATCTGGGGACGGCGGCCGCTCCTTCTCATCGGATTTGCGGCTCTGCCGATCCGCGGCCTGCTATTTGCTTCGGTCACTGATCCGACCGTGCTTCTTGCGGTGCAGCTTCTCGACGGCGTAACCGCGGCGATTTTCGCGGTCTTGGTTCCGCTCGTGGTGGCCGATCTCACGCGCGGCACCGGGCATTTCAACCTTGGCCAGGGCATCCTCGGCACCGCCACCGGCATCGGCGCATCGTTGAGCGCGACGCTCGCCGGCTATCTGAGCGACCGTTTCGGCAGCCCGGCGGCCTTCGCGAGCCTCGCGGTGATTGCCTTCCTCGGTTTTGCGCTGGCATGGCGCCTGATGCCGGAAACAAGGCCGGCAGAAGACACGCCATCTTAGGCTCGGCGGTGCAGCCGCTAGAGCGCCGGTGCTTCGTCCGTAACCAGCCGCAAATGCGGGGTGACGGCGTCCATGATGCTACGATAAGCGCTCAGATAGTCTTGCGCCATGCGCCGCGCGGTGAAGCGCTGCTCGAAGCGTTTGCGGACTTTTTCCCGCGACAAGTGGCCAACCCGGTCGACGGCTCCGATGGCGCCGTTGATGTCCTCGACCACGAACCCGGTCACGCCGTCATCGACGACTTCCGGCGCCGAACCCCGATTGAAGGCGATAACCGGCGTGCCGCAGGCCATCGCTTCGATCATCACCAGGCCGAACGGCTCCGGCCAATCGATCGGGACCAGCAGCACCATTGCGCCGCTTAGGAATTCCGATTTGTCCTTATCGCCGATCTCGCCGATGAACTCGACATTGTTCAATGTGAGCAGGGGCTTGATTTGCTCGTGAAAATACTCCTCGTCGACCTTATCGACCTTGGCGGCGATCTTGAGCGGCACCCCGCAATGTTGCGCGATGCGAATGGCGCGGTCGACGCCCTTCTCGGGGGCAATGCGGCCGAGGAAAGCAAAATACGACGGCCTGACCGGCTTCGGCGTTAAGAGCCGTTCGGGAAGCCCATGATGAACGGTGCGCACCCAGTGCGCCTGAGGCAGGGGGCGCCGCTGCGCATTCGAGATCGACACCACCGGCAGGGACGAAAACATGTCGAAAACCGGCTGGTGTTCCGGCAGATCAAGCCGCCCATGCAGGGTCGTCAGGAATGGCTTCGACTGTCTCGAAAACAGCGAGAACGGATAATAGTCGAGATGGAAGTGCAAAAAGTCGAACTCGGATGCGCACTGATAGACGTGTTCGAGCATCAACATATGGAGGGCGTTCGGATCGCGAACCGCGCCGTCAAGGCGCAAAGCCCGCGGCCATACCGCCTCCAGCCGGGCCGGTGTTATCGAATCGCCGCTGGCAAAGAGAGTGACCTCATGCCCAAGCGCGATGAGCTCTTCCGTCAGCCACGAAACGACCCGTTCCGTGCCGCCATAGAGCTTCGGCGGAATGGCCTCCGTCAACGGTGCGACTTGGGCAATGTGCATCGATAAGTCCCTCGACTGTTTGATGAGCGCCTCACCCGGACGACTACCGACAACGTCGCAAATACGAAATATTTCAATTCATGGAGGGAACTTAATTTTTGCAGCCCCTCGGAACTTTTGCTCCTCGGCCCGCATTAACAACGACATACGATGTCCCAAACCGGTCTTGCGGTCAGCCGCCGTAACAATCTGCACCGAATGTTGATGCAGGCGCGGAAGCAGCGGCGGAACATGAAAGGTTCGCGCTCGTTCAGCGTCAGGGGCGCGGCGGCGTTTCGCGGGTGGAGATTACAAAGCGAATGACCGAACTAACGGGTTACGCCGCGTCTCCTCTGGGATTTATCTT
>Ga0306920_100003795_pt1 | contig 19257 bp, 19 predicted proteins | sample flu12Cox44000170_FD_204666 | JGI IMG/M metagenome (GOLD analysis project Ga0306920, IMG submission 204666) | Lab enrichment of tropical soil microbial communities from Luquillo Experimental Forest, Puerto Rico - flux4day.12C.oxic.44.000.170 (v2)... | ecosystem: Environmental > Terrestrial >... | reverse complement strand
CCTCAGTCTGTCCGCGAAGCTCTCCCGCGAAGAACCGGATGCGGTAATTCTGCACGTCCGGATCTGTGGGGGGTGAGGGTGGTAACATCCTCACCTACCCGGCAACCACAGGCTGCGGAGTTGCCACGACCGCGGTGACCTGTTGGCGGACTCACACGACCGCCCGGGGTCATGCATTCCGGGCTCGCAGGGGCAGATCGGCCGAGCCGATTTGCCTGCGCCCCGGAATGACATCGAAATTTGTGACGCAGTAGTACTACTCTAGCAGCATGACCTCGCCAAGGAGACGAATCGCCGTACTTTCTCCAAGTCCTTAGTGTGGCTGCCGTCACCTTTGTCGGTCCTCGTCTTTGAATCGACACCAGCAGGCCAAACAGCCCTGATTGCCTCGACGATATTTTCTGGACCAAGGCCGCCGGCGATAATCACCGGAACGCGCACGCGCTCAACGATTGCTCGATCGAGCTCCCAGCTGTGAGGCACCCCAAGCCCCCCAATTTGCGTATCACCCGGCTTGGCTGTCCAAGAGAAGCATGTCCGCCTTGCCATCGTAGCTCTGTGCGACGGAAATCGATTCCTCGTCTACTACCGGGATGCTTCGAGCAACGCAGAGCCACTCAAATTTCGTTTTTAATTGCACAACGTGCTCCGGCCGGAGCAAACCGGTTGACGCTCCGAGATGCAAAATTGCCGGCCGGAGACTGATCGCAACGCGCTCTATGACGTTCAAATCTGCCGAAAGACATAGCGCCGATCCCTTGGATACGGACGGTACACTGGCAAATATCACCTTGGTCGCTTCGATCGATTGCTCGCGAGGGAACTCCCCCATGCCGACCAAAACTCCGATGTGATCGACTCCGAGTTTCGCAAGCGCGCTCGCCTCCTCAGCGCTCGTCACCTCATAAATCTGCACGAGCATGTGAATTCGTTACTCAGGCTGCATCAGCTCGATTCGATTGCCAAACGGATCGTCGATGTATACGCGCGTGTAGCCTTTCAGCGGCTCGTCAGACGTCACCACATGGCCTGCCTTCGTCAACTTGGCTGAAAGAGCAGCGAGATCGTCGACGATGAACGCCGGATGCGCCTTGCGGGCGGGCCGGAAGTCAGCCTCGACGCCCAGATGGACTTTCAACGAGCCGGACTCGAACCAGCAACCGCCCCGCTTGGCCAGGTTCGGAGGCTTTGCCACCTCTGGAATTCCGAGCAAGTCTCGGTAAAAGGCTCGCGCTTCTGCCTCTCGACCACGCGGCATCGCGAGCTGAACATGATCAAGCATCTTACGGGCATTGTTGACCCCGCTCAACCGGAACTGCTGCAATCGTGCGCCGCGTGCTTGCGCGCGTCAATTGCGCCCGGTGGATTTGCAAACGACTGCTACAATACCGGCATGCGCCAGGCGTTAAGACTTCATCCCCACTCGCGTTGCCTCGCAGCGACACACATCGAGGTGGATATCGTACGTCCGCGTGCGGGCGGGTTGGTTTTGCATTATCTCGTGAACGGCAAGATAAACGATCTGCGCCTGGCGCCCGTAATGGCGAGTGCGCGCACCGATGGGCTTTGGCGCCACACCTGCTTCGAGGCGTTTATCCGTGCCTCGCCCGGCGCCGGGTATTACGAATTCAACTTTGCGCCCTCGACACAATGGGCGGCCTATCGGTTCAGCTGTTACCGTAGCGGGATGCGTGTTGCGAGCGAGATAAGCGCGCCCAGGATCGAGGTGCAATCTGGCCCCACATGCTACACGTTGCAAGCTTGCTTGCAATTGTCCGAGTTGTTGAGCTTGCCACGTGACGTTATTTGGCAACTCGGTCTGTCGGCGGTGATCGAGGAAAAAAGCGGTCGGAAATCATATTGGGCGTTGGCGCATCCACCGGGTGAGGCGGATTTTCATCATTCTGATTGCTTTGCGCATGAATTCTCCCCAGGGTAGCGACTATGAGGTTCGGCATCGACCGGCTTGTCGCTGAGCGCGCTTTGCGCGCGCCGCTCGGCGGAAAGCGCGTTGCATTGCTCGCCCATCCTGCTTCGGTCACCGAAGGTCTGACGCACTCGCTTGATGCGTTGGCCGCATGCGAGGACATAAAGATCGTCGCAGCTTTCGGTCCTCAGCATGGGCTGCGCGGCGAAAAGCAGGACAACATGATCACGTCGCCGAATTTCGTCGATCCCGTCCATGGCATCCCGGTATTCAGCCTGTACGGCGAAGTGCGCAAGCCGACTGATGAGATGATGGACACATTCGATGTCATCCTGGTCGATCTACAGGATTTGGGTTGTCGCATCTACACGTTCATAACGACGCTACGTTACATCCTGGAAGCGGCGTCAAAACATGCGAAGATGGTCTGGGTGCTGGACCGGCCCAATCCGGTTGGTCGGCCCGTCGAAGGCTTGACGCTCCGTCCCGGATGGCAAAGCTTTGTCGGCGCTGGACCGTTGCCGATGCGCCACGGCCTGACTCTCGGCGAGCTAGGTTGGTGGTTTGTCAAAACGCTCAAGCTCGATGTCGAGTATCACGTCATCGAGTTGCAAGGCTGGCGGCCCGATACCGCGCCTGGATTCGGTTGGCCGCTTGGCGAGCGCACGTGGATCAATCCCAGTCCCAATGCCCCGAGCTTATGGATGGCCCGCGCCTATGCCGGCACGGTCATGACCGAGGGCACAACGCTCTCGGAAGGGCGCGGCACTACTCGGCCGCTGGAAGTGTTCGGTGCTCCCGACATCGATTCGCGGAGAATCGTGAACGAAATGTACTCCCTTGCGCCGCAGTGGCTGCATGGTTGTCGCCTGCGCGATTGCCATTTCGAGCCCACGTTTCACAAACATGCGGGCAATCTCTGCAATGGCGTGCAGATTCACACGGAGCATCCCAGCTACGATCATCAAGCTTTCAAGCCTTGGCGTGTCCAGGCGCTCGCGTTCAAAGCGATTCGCCATTTGTACCCCGGCTATCCACTCTGGCGCGACTTCGCTTACGAGTACGAGCACGGCAAGCTCGCGATCGATGTCATCAACGGCGGCCAGCTCCTGCGAGAATGGGTGGACGATGCAGCGGCGACGCCGCGCGACTTGGATGCGCTGGCCATACCCGATGAGCAGAGTTGGCTGAATGATCGGCAAGGACAACTGCGTTATTGAAGTGTACGTTTCGATCTGATAGATGCACGCTGCACGCTGCATGATGCGCGCTCCAACCCTCCCCTGGAAGGGGAGGGTCGCTCGCCAAAGCGTAGCGAGGCGAGCGGGGTGGGGTGAGCGGCATTGCCGTCGAGTGACTCCGCCGAGTAGCTGAATTTTGTTAGATTCACCCCACCCCGGCGCTGCGCTATCGCGCTGCGCCAACCCTCCCCTTCCAGGGGAGGGTGGCCGCGTCGCAACTCCAGTGCTCCTCAATCGCAGGTTATCTACGCTGCAGCCGGCGCGCTCAGTCGATCAGGCCCGAAGCGGTTCGAGCCGCGTGTTCCCTCAGAGCACCAAAAGACGATCAGCACGATGATGCCGATCAGAGGAATGAAGGCGATCAGCCACCACCAGCCGTTTCGATCAGTGTCGTGCAGCCTGCGCACCCCGATCGCGAGCGACGGCAGGAAGGCGATCAAGCTCCAGATCGACGAGAATGGATTGACGTTGCTCGAAATTCCAAGAATTCCAAGATCAATCATTGTCATAGCAATGCTGACCAGAACGGTGAACAGCATCCAGTACCAGAATTCGGATCGCGACGCCCGGCCGGAGAAACCAACATAGTTGCGAAAGCCAGAGCTGATCGCTTCAGAGAAAGTCATCGTCCCGCCTCCTGTACGAGAGCGTGCGTGCTGCAAAGTGATACAAACGTCGGAACCGAAGGGACACTACCCGATCGTCAGGAGCGCGTGAGCCAGCCCTCCTTAAGGATTGATAGCGCCACGACCAAAGCCCGCGGCCTGAGGACCCCATTCGGCTCACCCTGCTCCCAGCACGACAGCGACGTTGTAAGTGATGAACGCAGCGGCGTAAGCCAGCGCCAGCATGTAGCCGAAGGTAATCGTCATCCAGCGCCAGCTCCCGGTCTCCCGCTTGATCACCGCCAGCGTCGATGCACACTGCGGCGCGAAAATATACCAGACAAGCAGCGCGAGCGCGGTTGCAAGGCTCCAATTACTGGCAAGCGTCTGGCCGATCTGCTCGGCAGCCTCCTTGCCGCCTTCGATGGCATAGACGGTGCCGAGCGCCGCTACCGCGACCTCGCGCGCAGCCATCCCAGGAATGAGGGCCACGCTGATCTGCCAATTGAAGCCCACCGGCGCCAGCAGCGGCTCAATCCAGCGACCAATCATGGCCGCGAGGCTGAAGCTGATTGCCGGCCCGGTCCCACCTGCTGGCGGCCGCGGGAAAGAGGCCAAAAACCAGATCAGCACCATCATGCAGAAAATCGTTGTGCCGGCACGCTTAAGAAACATCATGGCACGCGTGTAAAGGCCGATGGCGATGCTGTGCAGCCGTGGCGCCTTGTACGCGGGCAGCTCGAGCATGAACGGCGGGGTGGCGTTGTCGCGCCAGAAGAAGTGATTGGCAACGAACGACGCTCCGAGCGCGCTCAAGATTCCGGCGGCGTAGAGGCCGAACATCACCAGGCCTTGCAGACCGACCCAGCCCCATATCTGCTTGCCGGGGATGAAGGCCGAGATAATCAGGGTATAGATTGGGATGCGCGCCGAGCAGGTCATCAGAGGCGCTACCATGATGGTTGTCAGCCGGTCGCGCCGGTTGTCGATCACGCGGGTCGCCATGATGCCGGGAATCGCGCAAGCGAAGCTCGAGAGCAACGGAATAAAGGAGCGACCGTGCAGGCCAGCGCCGCCCATGATGCGGTCCATCAGGAAGGCTGCCCGCGCCATGTAGCCGAAATCTTCCAGAACGAGGATGAACAGGAACAGGATCAGAATCTGCGGCAGGAAGACCAGGACGCTGCCGACGCCGGAGATCACGCCGTTCTGGATGAAGCTTTGCAGCAGGCCATCGGGTAGCGCGGCATGCACCAGCGCGCCGAGCGTATCGAATCCCGATGAGATCAGATCCATCAGCGGCTTGGCCCAGGCAAACACCGCCTGGAACATGATGAACAGCAGAAACAGCAGGATCAAAAGACCGGCAACCGGGTGGAGCAGGATGGCATCCACTTGGCTGGTTAGCGTATCCGGCCGCCTGGGCGCACTAACCGCGACGCGGATAATGCGGTCAGCCTCGCGCTGGGCGGCGCGCAGATCGGCGATACTCGGCGGCAACCAGGTATTGTCGGCACGCGTACTGGCCGCGTTTGCCGCAACTTCGTCTATGCGGGCCAGCAGCTCCTGAGTGCCGCCGCGCCGCACCGCGACCGAGGTCACGACCGACACGCCGAGCTCATTCGAAAGTTTTTCGAGATCGATGTCGGTGCCGCGCCGCCGCGCAATGTCGATCATATTGAGCACCAGCAGCACGGGACGGCCGACCTTCTTGAGCTCGATCACGAGACGCAGCGCCACTCGCAAATTGGTGGCGTCCGCAACGCAGAGCAAAAGGTCGGGCGGCGGCTCGCTGACGAGCCGGCCGAGAACCACTTCGCGAGTGATCTCCTCATCGGGGCTGCGCCCCCGCAGCGAATAGGTGCCTGGCAGGTCGATCAGATTGACGCGGTGACCAGCCGGTGTCTGCAGCACGCCGGCCTTGCGTTCCACGGTCACGCCCGGATAGTTCGCAACCTTCTGCCTCCCGCCGGTCAGCGCGTTGAACAGCGCGGTCTTGCCGCTATTCGGCGTACCGACGAGGGCGAACCGCCATGTGCTGGTCTGGGTCGCCGTGCTCATGGGGTCGCTCAGGCGACGAATACCGCCATGGCCTCGCGGCGCCGGAGCGCTATTGTGGTGCCGTTGATCCGCACGGCGATGGGATCGCGCCCAAGTGGACCTTCGTGCACGATCTCGACCGCGGCACCTTCCAAAAAACCGAGCTCGAGCAGCCGCCGCTCAAGTTCGACCGCCGTCAACCCGTGCGCCGCCGCACACACTTCTATGCTGTTAATCCGGCCGCTGAATCCGCGCCGAGCCAAGCCCAGGGGGAAGCCATGTTGGCCATTTTTCGGCTGGCAATCTTGGGTCATACTTCTGTTCGGGTCCAACGCTCCGTTTCTGAACCTTCAAAGTGGAGTGATCACCGGTCCAGGTCAAGTAAAGCTTGCGGGATATCAATAGGTTAGAACGATTATAAGGAATAAGGGGTTCAACAACGGCATGCAAGACAGTAGTTGCCCAACCGAGGCTATCACCCCACTGCGTCAGCGTATAACTATCCCGGTGTGGTCGACCCCTATCAGACGCGTTGGTTTGCGCGCTGCGCAAGTGAGCTCGGCATCAAATTTCTTGCGCCGATCCTGCAGCGTATCCATGGACTCGCAAAAATGATGTCCCTTGCAGCTTGGCCATTATCTGGTCGAGACCGGACTGCAGGGCGTGATCAATTCTATCCTGCCGTACGCGCTCAGCGTCCTTAATAAGCTGGTTTCGGGCCGGCTTCACAGACCTCGAGCGAGCTGAACGCCACCTGATCGCGCTTTGATTTTGCGGTCTGTGGTTGATTCCGGCCCGGAGGGGCGCTTGATCGCGACGCTTGCTCCCGGTGCAGCCTCTTGGCTAAGACATTGCTCCGTGTTTTGAGTGATCCTCGATGGGTGCAGCTCTCGTCGCCGATATCGGCGGCAGCAAAAGCCGTTTTGCGCTAGCGAGCTCCGCGGTTTGGCCGGAGCACATCCGCGTCATTGAAAATGACGGCGTGTCCGATCTTGAGAGCGCGGTCGCGCGCTATCTCGCGGAAACGGCCGCGCGCCCGAAAACGGCGATCTTCGCCATCGCCGGTCCCGTCCAGGCCGAGGAGATCGTGTTGACCAATCGCGACTGGCGCTTCCGGCGCGCCGAATTCGCCAGGCGCTTCGCTTTCTCTCGGCTGCGCATCGTGAACGATTTCGAGGCTGTTGCCTGGGCACTCCCATATTTAGCCGGCACCCACGTGCGAGCTTTGGGTCCCTCTGCGGTGCAAGGCAAGGGGGTCAAGGTGGTGCTCGGCCCCGGCACGGGGCTTGGGGTCGCGGCGCTCATTGCGACCAACGGCCGCTGGAACGTGGTGGCGAGTGAAGGCGGGCACGTCTCCTTCGGTGCATGTGAGCAGGACGAGATCGAGGTGTTTGCTCGGCTGCGCGAGCAATCGGGGCCGGTCAGCGCCGAGACCGTGCTCTCAGGGCCGGGGCTGGTACGACTTGCCCGCGCCCTCGATCCGACGAATAGCTATGAGCACCCCGAGGCCATCATCGCCGGCGCGCATCGCGGCGAGCCCAAAGCGTGCCGCGTCACGGGAATGTTCGTGCGGCTCCTCGGTCGCTTCGCCGGGGACCTTGCCCTCACCTTCAAGGCGGTCGGCGGCGTCTATGTAGCAGGTGGGGTGGGGTTTGCGCTCGGCGCGCTGCTCGATGCGCCGGCCTTCCGCGCTGCCTTCGAGGCGCATGCGCCGTATCAGTCGCTGTTGCAGTCGATCGCGACACTGCTCATCACTTGCGAGCAGCCCGGCCTGCTTGGCTGCGCGGTGCTCGCGCAAATGGAGGAGGCGACGGCGCCCATGCCGGCGTGATCGCGGCAGAACGCCTCATATGAGCCGAAGCTCGTCGAGCGATGCGACGTGATGCGCGGCCGATTCGGGCGAGAAGCAGCAGAAGATGACGTGCTCGAGAGCGCGCTGCGCGTTCCTGATCTCCTGCGCCACCGTGCTCACGGCAACGCGCGCCGCGCGCGCAGGCGGAAACGCGTAGACGCCGGTCGAGATGGCAGGAAAGGCGATCGATAGCAGGCCGTGCTCGGCCGCAAGCGAAAGGGCCGTGCGGTAGCAGGATGCAAGCTGCTCATCCTCGCGCTTTCCTCCTCCACTCCAGACCGGTCCGACCGCGTGGATGACGTGGCGCGCGTTGAGCTTGTAGCCCGGCGTGATCTTGGCGGAGCCCGTTTCGCAGCCGCCCAGCGTCGCGCACGTTTGTTTGAGCTCCGGTCCGGCAGCGCGATGGATGGCGCCATCGACCCCGCCGCCGCCGAGCAGCGAGCGGTTGGCTGCGTTGACGATCGCATCGACGTCGAGCGTGGTGATATCGGCGACGCAAACGTCAAGCCGAGCCGCAAGTATCTTTGCGCTGCGCAGCGGAGTGGGTTTCGCACTCATGTTGCTGCCGTAGGGCGGATTAGCGCCAGCGTAATCCGCCAAGGTGTAGGGTGTACAAAATCGCGTGGCAAGACGGTCCGGCGTGCGCAACGGCGCGGCGCGATCCCCGGTCGCTGCCGGGGACAGGTTTTGCGCACGCTGTCGGCCGTGCGACGCGCCGTTGCACACCCTACACCTGCCGCTTCACTCCTACACCAGCTCGGGCATGGCTTCCACGGCAAGGTCGATGGTGCCGCGTCGGCCGATCTCGCCGAAATGCGCATCGAGGAAGCGTCGCGTCGCGCGCTGGCCGAGCTTGTGCAGTTTTTCGAAGGACTGGAAGTCGGTGCTCAGCGTGCTGGGCGTGCCGGCTGTCTCCCCCATTTCCTCCATGACAACGCGATGCAGCTTGAGGCGGCGGAACTCTCCTTGCTGGAGGCCGCGCGGCAGCCGCCCCTCGTCGATGAGGCGATTGACGAACGTCACCGCGCGCAGCTCCGACAACAGCGACGCGTTGAAGTTGATCTCGTTGATGCGGCTGACGATCGCGCGCGTGTGCGTCGGCGTCTGGCGGCGAAAGCGTGGGTTGATCTGAACGATGAGCACGTCCTCGGTCGTGGTGGCGGACAGAAAAGGGATCAGCGCAGGATTGCCGCTGTAGCCGCCGTCCCAATACGATTCGCCATCGATCTCCACCGCGCGGAAGAGGAGCGGCAGGCAGGCCGAGGCCATCACCGCCTCCGCATTGACCTCGGCGCGATCGAAGATGCGAGCCTCTCCGGTGTGCACATTGGTCGCCGAGATGAAGAGCTCGCGATCGCTGTGGCGAATAGCATTGAAATCGACAAAGCGCTCGATCAGCTCCTTAAGCGGATTGATGTTGAGGGGGTTGAGATCATAGGGCGACACGAAGCGCGACATCGCGCCAAGCCACAGCGCATCGCGCGGCACGAAGGGAAACAGCCGATCGGCGACGGCGCGCTGCAACTGGGGAAGGCGGCTCTCCACGCTCACCGCGCGCCAGAATTCGGCGAGGCGCTTTCGCGCCTCCTCAGGGCCGCCGCGCGCGAGCCCGTCCGCCAGCATCACCGCATTGACGGCGCCGGCCGAGGCGCCGGAGATGCCGTCAATCTCGATCCGGCCGTCCAGGAGCAATTGATCAAGCACGCCCCAGGTGAACGCGCCATGGGCGCCGCCGCCTTGCAGCGCGAGATTGACCTGCTTGCCCCGGCTTCCTGGCTGCGGCGCGCAAAGCCGGGCCGGAGCGGGAAACCGCCTGCCGGTCGCCGTTCTTAACCTCGCAAGCAGCTTTACGAGAACAGCGGGGGTCATTCGCGCCTCGGTTGCAGAGACTCGGACGCTTCAAGGTAGCCGGAATGTGGGAAACATATGTTGCAATGCAATAGAAATTGTGGCGGTGCAGCAATACCCTTCACCTGTTAATTCCCTGTATTATCAGGCCATGCGACCCCCGAAGCAGCCCGGCAAGAAGGTCTCGGCCAAGAGTAGGTCGGGGAAGGACGCACTGCGGCACCCCGCCGGAAACGGGGGCGAGACGCCGCCCGCTGAATGGCGGGGACAGTCCCGCCGCGTGGCAGCCTTTCCAACACCGGATCACGACCATGATCGCTGCCTGGACGAGGCGATGGCGCTAGCGCAGGCGCGCTGCGCCGAGCGAGGTCAGCGGCTTACGCCAATCCGCCGCCAGGTGCTTGCGGCGCTCCTTGGCAGTCACAAGGCGCTCGGCGCCTACGACATCATCGACAGGCTCGCGCTCAGCGGCGCAGCGCCCGCTCCCATCACTGCCTACCGCGCGCTCGAATTTCTACGCGCGAACGGGTTGGTGCATCGCATCGCCAGCCGCAATGCCTTTATCGCCTGTGTTCACGCTCACTCCGCGCAGGATCTCGTCGTGTTTCTGATCTGCGAAGGCTGCGGAGTGGTAGGCGAGGCGTCCTCGAACGAGGTGACGGCGACGCTAACATCGGCGGCACGCGGCGCAGGCTTTCTCCCGCAGGCGCCGGTGATCGAGATATCAGGCATTTGCACCCATTGCCGCCAGAGCGCGGAGAGTGGAGGCAGCGGAGCGATCTGATTGAAGCGGTCGGGTGGGGGTCGTTGATTGATAACAGAGGGTCTGGCACTTCCCAGCCCGGCGCTTACTTTCCTTCCGGCGACCAAGCGCAAAGGAGCGCAAGCATGAGTGAAGCCGGGCCGCAGCAACGCCGCCGCTCTGTTGGCGTGAATGTCGGCGGCGTGACGGTGGGCGGCGGCGCGCCGATCGTCGTCCAATCCATGACCAATACGGATACTGCGGATGTCGAGGCAACCGCCCGGCAGGTGGCGGAGCTTACCCGCGCTGGCTCCGAGATCGTGCGCATCACCGTCGATCGCAACGAGGCGGCGGCGGCGGTGCCGTACATCAAGGAGCGGCTCATCGCGCGCGGCGTCCGCGTCCCCATCGTCGGCGACTTCCACTACATCGGCCACAAGCTGCTCGCGGATCATCCCGAATGCGCCGAGGCGCTCGACAAATATCGCATCAACCCGGGCAACGTCGGTTTCAAGGAGAAGAAGGATCGTCAGTTCGGTGCCATCATCGAGACTGCGATCAAACACGGCAAGCCGGTGCGCATCGGCGCCAATTGGGGCTCGCTCGACCAGGAATTGCTGACCCACCTCATGGACGAGAATGCGCGCTCCGCAGCGCCCAAGGAAGCGCGCGCGGTCACGCGCGAGGCCATGGTGCAGTCCGCGCTCCTTTCGGCTCAGCGCGCCGAGGAGATCGGTCTTGCGCGCGCGCGCATCATCCTCTCGGCCAAGGTGTCCGCGGTGCAGGATCTGATTGCGGTCTATGCCGACCTGGCGAAGCGCTCGGACTACGCGTTGCATCTTGGGCTCACCGAAGCGGGCATGGGCTCGAAAGGGATCGTCGCCTCCGCGGCGGCGCTCGGCGTCCTTCTGCAGCAGGGCATCGGCGACACCATTCGCATCTCGCTTACGCCTGAGCCGGGCGGAGATCGCACCCTCGAAGTGAAGGTGGCGCAGGAGCTCTTGCAGACAATGGGCTTTCGCGTGTTCGTTCCTCTGGTGGCCGCTTGCCCCGGCTGCGGGCGCACCACCTCGACCACCTTCCAGGAGCTTGCGCGCGACATCCAGGGCTTCATCCACCAGTCCATGCCGGACTGGAAGCGACGCTACCCCGGCGTCGAGGCGCTCAACGTCGCAGTGATGGGATGCATCGTCAACGGACCCGGCGAGAGCAAGCACGCCGATATCGGTATTTCACTGCCCGGCACGGGCGAGCAGCCGGCGGCGCCCGTCTTCATCGATGGCAAGAAGGCGGTGACGCTGCGCGGACCAACCGTCGCTGCCGACTTTAAGCAGATGGTGATCGATTACATAGAGCGGCGTTTTGGCCGGACGGGAGCGGGACGCGCCGCGGCGGAGTAGCTCTCTTGCTCCTGATGGCGCGGACGCCGCTGGCAATCCCACTAACATGCCTGCCGCCACAGCCCAACCGCGTGCCACACCCCAACGCATTCGCCGCGGTCGAACGATCTCCCGGCTGCTGGGTGCCCTGCTCATTCTCATCGCGGCCCTCCTGCTGCTGCCCTATCTGCTGGTGCCGCTCTACCGGTTTGTGAATCCGATCTCGACGCTGATGCTGTGGCGCTGGGCGCATGGGCAGCGCGTGGAGAGGAGCTTCGTGCCCGTCGAGCGCATGGCGCCGTCTCTGCCGGTCACCGTGATCGCGGCCGAGGATGGCCGCTATTGCCTCCATAGCGGCATTGACTGGCAGGAGATCGAGGACCGCCTTGAAGATGTCGACGACATCGGCGCAGCGAAGGGCGTCTCCACCATCACCCAACAGACCGCCAAGAACCTTTTCCTGTGGCCGGGCCGAAGCTTCCTGCGCAAGGCGCTGGAGCTGCCGCTCGCGTTGTGGATGAATCTTGTGCTGCCGAAATGGCGCGTGCTTGAAATTTATCTCAACATCGCGGAATGGGGACCGAGCGGCCAGTTCGGAGCGGAAGCGGCCAGTCGCTATGCGTTCAACAAATCGGTCCGCGCGCTTGGCCCGCGCGAGGCGGCCTTGCTGGCGGCAGTGCTGCCCAATCCGCACCGACGCAGCGCCAAGGCCCCGGGGCCGGTGGTGCGACGGCTTGCGGCAATCTACGTGACGCGCGCCATTGCGCAATCATCCCTTGCTGCGTGCGCCACGCCCGCACACCCGAGGCGCTTCTCGCTCACAGAAGCAAGGCTCACGGCCAGCCGCTAATCGGAAGTATTGCGCATGGCTTGTCGCGTTCCGTCGCGTTGGAATTCGACACCCCCGCCGCGCGAAAAATCCTCCACAGCAACGAGCTGAAGCTTGACAGCCCGCGCTGTCGCCTAAACCCGGGGGATGCATGAGCATCTGGCGGACAATTTGTCGATGTCTTGTAACTCGCTCACAAGTTTTTTGGTGGAACCAGTGAACCGCCATCTTCGCGTGATGGCGACAATTTCTGCGTTGTGGGAGAAAGGCATGTTTCATCGCGATTCGCGGAAATGAGGGGCGCTGTGGTTAGGCAACGTACTCAAAAGGAGGCCGGTGCCTATTACACGCCTGATGCTGTCGTCAGGACGCTGCTGGAATGGGTTGTTCGTTACCCCGACGATCGCTTGATTGACCCAGCCTGTGGAGACGGGCGGTTCATCGCGGGCCACCGCAACACCGTTGGAATAGAACAAGATAACTTAGCCGTGCGCTTGGCGCGGATGCGGGCACCGTGGGCCCTAGTCCACGAAGGCGATTTTTTTACATGGGCGGCACGTGTTACCGAGCGTTTCGAGTGCGCCGCGGGGAATCCGCCTTTTATCCGTTATCAACACTTTACGGGGGAAACACGTGCCCGTGCGCTTGATCTCTGCACTCGGCTCGGCGCGAACTTCACCAGGCTTACCTCGTCGTGGGCGCCCTTCCTCGCTGCAGTCGCGGGAGTGCTAAAGCCGGGCGGGCGCCTCGCCTTTGTTGTTCCCGCCGAAATCGGCCATGCGCCATATGCAGCGCCCCTTCTTGAGTATCTTGTGCAGCGGTTTGCGCTTGTTCATGTTGTGGCGGTCCGGGAGAAGTTCTTTCCCTCCCTCTCTGAAGATTGCTGGCTACTCTATACAGAAGGTTTCAGCGGCAGGACGGAGCAGATTCGCTTCACTGTGCAGGAGCGATTTGTACCGTCCACAACCCCTCCCAGCCAGTTCATACAGATCAGTGTTGCGGAATGGCGGGGAATATGGAACCGCCGCCTTCGACCGTTTCTTCTCGATCCTGATGCGCGCAAGCTTTATCGCGACATCGCTGTGCTGCCCACGGCACGCCGTTTCGGAGACCTTGTAACTGTGGGTATCGGCTATGTCAGCGGTGCCAATGAATTTTTTCACTTGCGGCCTAGTGAAGCTCACAAATTCGATATACCGCATCAGTTTCTACACCCAACCGTCCGCAACGGTCGGGCTCTCACCTCATCTAGGCTAACCCAAGCAATCGTTGACGGATGGAAGCGTGATGATAATCCGATATTGCTTTTGAAGATTCCCAAGATGGCGGAGCTCCCACATCAAGTCAGGCGCTACCTTGAACTGGATTGCGCGCAGGCAGCGCGCAGAGCGTACAAGTGTCGCATGCGCGATCCGTGGTATTCAGTCCCCGATGTACAGGTGCCCGATTTCTTTCTGACTTATATGTCAGGTCTTCAACCAGTACTAGTGCGTAACGATGCCGGATGCACCTGCACCAACTCAGTGCATGCGGTGCGCATCAAGAATAGCCCCGAAGCAAGAGACCACCTGAGATCATGGGGGTCGGATTTTGTACGGCTCAGCTGCGAGATCGAAGGCCACCCGTTGGGTGGAGGGCTGCTCAAAATGGAGCCGCGCGAAGCGGCTCAAATTGTGTTTCCGCCGCCCAGCGTTGCAAAAGAGCTTAGTCCCACGCTCCTCAGCGAGGCAATTGGGACGATGCGGCTCTGGAGGCATTATGACTCCAGCACCTGAGAACGTGTGTCAGTGGGTCAATCTGCACGGAGCGCTTCACGCCTTTGCCACGTATACAGGGCCGACGCAAACACAGCAGCACATTAAGCCGCTTCATCATTATGTTGCCTGTCGCCTCGTTCTTGAAGGCGGATTTCTTCCTGAGGAGATCACGCCGCGACCGCCCTTCCGCGCGCGGAAGCGAGATGGCTGGCAACTCACGTACGATCCAACGGCAGCCACCGGCAGCGAACGCACATTACTCGGCGGCCTCAGGACCAAAAGCGTTGACGTGGTCATTGTGAAAAATGGTCTTGGTCCGGCGATGGCGATCTCCTGCAAGGGCGCCATCGGAGCATTCCGTAACCTGACTAATCGAATGGAAGAGGCGGTCGGTGACTGCACGAATCTTCACATCACCTATCCAGCCATGGTGACCGGATTTCTGTTCATCATGCGGGCGCATCGCCAAGACGCCGTGGTTGCGGCAACGGCAACCCAGCCGGGAGCGCCTGCACCCGGGCGCGCTATTGGGCAGAACGACATTGCCATCCAAAGTAGTGGTGAACCGGTCGAAGCAATTGTGCGGTTTCACAACGCATTGCGGGAACTACCGGCCGGCGTGGCATACGCGACGACGTTAGCCGCTACGAGGCAGTCTCTCTTGTACTGGTTGACCCGGCCGGGATCAACACCGGGCAGGTGCTTGCGAGCTATCCAAATGCGGACAGTCCTTTACGCATCGAAAATTTTTTTGAAACGCTCTATTTGCGGTATGACGAGCGATACGTTTACAGCGCCCCCGATCTGAAAAGCGTAACGCAGCGCCGCGAATGGTTGCCAGCATCTCCGGTGTTCGATAAGCAACTCGCACCCACATTTCCCGTCGGTACACTTGACTACCAACCTCGCATACGGATGCCAGGAGGTCTCGAAGGCGGTGAGTTCAATTAAGTATGTCTCGATAGGGTGGCTCGTTTCCAGGAGCGGTACCATGTAGTCTGGTGCGGCCGAGTATTCTGCGCAGGCATCCTGCCGCGCGCCTCCCTAGCGTGGGCTGCCAGCCTGCTCTATAAGCGCGACGCTCTACAACGTGCCGGCAGGGCACGGCAGTACGGGAGTTGGACATGGCCGTCCCGAAACGAAAAACATCGCCATCTCGGCGTGGCATGCGCCGCTCCGCCGATGCGCTGGCAAGTCCCACCTATGTCGAGGATAAGGACTCAGGAGAGCTGCGCCGTCCCCACCACGTCGACCTCAAGACGGGCATGTACAGGGGGCGTCAGATTCTCAAGTCCAAGAAGGAAGTGTGACGCCCGGTTTCGGGCAAACCTGCGCGCGTCCATGAGCCGCGACTTCCAGCTGCCGGGCCGTTCGGCAGTCATTGCCTGCGAAGGCATGGCCGCCAGTTCGCATCCGCTCGCGGGCCTTGCTGCCGTCGAGACGCTGCGCGCGGGTGGCAATGCCGCCGATGCGGCGGTCGCCGCGGCCGCCGTACTCTGCGTTGTCGAGCCGCAGATGACGGGCATCGGCGGCGACTGCTTTTGCATGCTGGCAAAGCCGGGAAGCCCTGTCTGGGGGTACAACGGCTCGGGCCGTAGCGCCGGCAGCGCGTCGCTTGAAGCCCTGCTCGGGCAGGGCATGCATGCCATTGCCGCGGACTCGATTCATGCCGTGACGGTGCCCGGCGCGGTCGATGCTTGGGCGGCAGTTCTTTCGGCACACGGGCGCTTCGGCCTCGATCGCGCACTTGTCCCAGCCATCCGCTACGCCGAGGAGGGGTTTCCTGTCGCTGCCCGGATCGCGTGGGACTGGTCGCGATTAGTGCCAAAGCTGCGCGCGGATGCCGGTGCGGCGCGCCATTACCTCCCGGGCGGTCGCGCGCCGCGCGAAGGCGATGTGGTGAAATTGCCGGCGCTCGCGCAAACGCTGCGCAGCATCGCTGCCAAAGGCCCGAAGGCTTTCTATGAGGGGCCGATCGCAGAGGATGTTGTGGCGACCATTGCCGCACGCGGCTCTTTTCTCACGGTCGAGGATTTCGCGCAGCATGGCGGGGAAGCGGTCGCGCCGCTCACAAGCGATTATCGCGGCCTCGACATTCTTGAGCTGCCCCCGAATACGCAAGGGCTGACTGCGCTGGTGCTGCTCAACATTCTGGAGCGCTTTGATCTCGCTACCCTTGAGCCGCTCGGTCCCGACCGCCTGCATCTGGTTCTTGAGGCTGCGCGCCTCGCCTATGCGGTGCGCGATGCGCACATCGCTGATCCAATTGCCATGCGTGCCTCAGTCAAAGAGTTGCTCGACAAGAGGTTTGCGGCGGACCTCGCTCGCCGCGTCAGCCGCGCGCGACGCTGCCAGGAGCTGCCGAATTCAGCCCTCGCCGGCAATGACACCGTCTATCTCGCGGTCGTCGACCGCGACCGCATGGCGGTCTCTTTCATCAACACGCTCTATTCAAACTTCGGCGTCGGTATCTGCACTGAGGACACCGGTATCGTGCTGACCAACCGCGGCGCCTGTTTCGTGCTCGATCCCGAGCATCCCAATGCCTTCGGACCGGGCAAGCGGCCCCTGCACACGATCATTCCCGCACTCGCCTTCCGCGGCGGAAACTGCGAGATGGCGTTCGGCGTGATGGGGGCCCACTTTCAGCCCATGGGACATGTGCATATCGTCACCAACATGGTGGATCACGGCATGGATGTGCAGGCCGCGATCGATGCGCCGCGCGCCTTTTTCGTGGGCGGGCAAACCGTAGTCGAACGCGGCTTGCCGCGTGCAACGATCGACGGCTTGCAGGCGCGCGGCCATGAGGTGGCGGTTGCCGAAGCGCCTTGGGGTGGTGCCCAGACCATCAAGATCGACTGGCAGCGCGGGGTTCTGATCGGCGGCTCCGATCCGCGCAAGGACGGTTGCGCGCTCGGGTATTAGCATCAATCTTCTTTCTCGGCAGTCTCCCGCTGTGAGGGCCGCTCTGCCTTCTCCTTCTCGCTCAGGCGATCAAGGCGCTTCTGCATCGCTTCCATTTGTCGCTTGAGGTCGTCAATCTCGTTGTCGTCGCTGCCGCTGAATTGCGATTTCCCGCTCTCCGGCGCCGGCTGTCGCTCGCGTCGGGCAAACGGGGTGAACATGGTGAAGGCGCGCTCGAACATCTCCATGTTTCGGCGCACTTGCTCCTCGAGTGCGCCGAAAGGGCTGCCGCCGAACGCCTGTGCCATCTGCTGGCGGAATTTCTCCTGCTCGCGGGTGAATGAATCGATGGAGACTTCGAGATAGCGCGGCACCAACATCTGCATGCTGTCGCCGTAAAACCGGATGAGCTGGCGCAGGAAGGCGATCGGCAACATGCTCTGGCCCTCCTTGTTCTCCTGCTCGAAAATGATCTGGGCCAGGACTTGCCGGGTGATGTCCTCGCCGGTCTTAGCATCGTTCACGATGAAATCTTCTCCCCGCTTGACCATCGCGGCGAGGTCTTCGAGCGTGACGTAGGTGCTGGTGCCCGTGTTGTAGAGGCGCCGATTGGCGTATTTCTTGATTGTGATCGGGTTATCCGACTTGGCCATGACGAACTCTGCCGGCTGCAATTCGCAGGCAGCATAGCCTGTTTTTTTTGAGTTGGGCCACCAATATATGGCGGTGAGGGCAAATCCGGCTCGCGGCGCGCTCTCTTGGTTTCCGGCGGCCGGACACCAATTGACAGGCCCGCTCCCAGGTCCCAAGGATGGCGCGGATTTTCGAGATGAAGCCAGGGCTGCGCGCCGTAATCATCACGGATCTTTGGCGGCGCCCGTGTCAGGGGCCGTCCAATCAGGCCAGGCCCCGAGAACGCAGAGGAGTTACGAATGAGGGACGATATCGTCATTGTCAGCGCGGCTCGCACGCCCGTTGGCGCATTTAATGGGGCGTTTGCTTCGCTTTCGGCGCACGAGCTGGGCAAGGCGGCGGTCCGGGAATCGCTCAAGCGCGCCGGCGTCGAAGGAGCTCAGGTTTCTGAAGTCGTGCTGGGACAGATCCTCACTGCGGGCGAGGGACAGAATCCAGCCCGCCAGGCGTCCATTGCCGCCGGCATTCCGGTTGAAACGCCGGCCTGGGGGATCAATCAGCTTTGTGGCTCAGGGCTGCGCGCTGTAGCACTGGGGTATCAGGCGATCCTCAACGGCGATTCCGAGATCGTTGTCGCCGGCGGCCAGGAATCGATGAGCCAAGCGCCGCACTGTGCCCACCTGCGCGGTGGCGTGAAGATGGGCAATTTCGAGATGATCGATACTATGATCAAGGATGGCCTGTTGGATGCTTTCAACGGCTATCACATGGGCAATACGGCCGAGAATGTCGCCCGACAGTGGCAGATTACGCGAAAGCAGCAGGACGAGTTCGCTGTCGCCTCGCAGAACAAGGCGGAAGCCGCGCAGAAGGCGGGAAGATTCAAGGACGAGATCGTCCCGGTGACAGTCAAGACGCGCAAGGGCGATATCGTGGTCGACACCGATGAATATCCCAAGCATGGCACCACGCTCGATGGCATCTCCAAGCTGCGTCCTGCCTTCGACAAGGAAGGCACAGTCACCGCCGGAAATGCCTCGGGCATCAACGATGGAGCCGCGGCCGTTGTGTTGATGAGGGCGAGCGAGGCTGCCAAGCGTGGCTGCAAGCCGCTGGCGCGCATCGTGTCCTGGGCGCATGCCGGCGTCGATCCGAAGATTATGGGCACCGGGCCGATTCCCGCTTCGCGCGCAGCCCTCAAGAAGGCCGGCTGGAATGTCGGCGATCTCGACCTCGTCGAGGCGAATGAAGCCTTTGCCGCACAGGCCTGCGCCGTCAACAAGGACCTTGGCTGGGATACGTCGAAGGTCAACGTCAACGGAGGGGCTATTGCAATTGGGCACCCGATCGGCGCCTCGGGCGCGCGGGTGCTGGTGACGCTGCTCCACGAGATGCAAAAGCGAAACGCCAAGAAAGGTCTTGCCACGCTTTGCATCGGCGGCGGCATGGGCATAGCGATGTGCGTGGAGAGATAGACGACAGACAACGGAGGACAGA
>Ga0306920_100003794_pt1 | contig 19260 bp, 15 predicted proteins | sample flu12Cox44000170_FD_204666 | JGI IMG/M metagenome (GOLD analysis project Ga0306920, IMG submission 204666) | Lab enrichment of tropical soil microbial communities from Luquillo Experimental Forest, Puerto Rico - flux4day.12C.oxic.44.000.170 (v2)... | ecosystem: Environmental > Terrestrial >... | reverse complement strand
TTTACACTTGCTCCTTCGTCGTAGCCTCGCCCCGAGCTGTAGTCGACGCAATCCCAAACCCGAACTCCCTGCCCAAACAAGCTCCTTTTCAGATCTACACCGTCAAAAAAGCGGTGTTCTGTCGCCGATTTTTTTCCAGGACGACGGGCGAGCACCCTCAAAAAATCTCGAATGTTTGTCTCCCGCCTATGGCGGAGCAATTTAGCGGTATAGAGTTTTGCCTTGAGTGAGCGAGGGAGCCGGTTCAGGAAATTTCTATGGTAGCGCGAGTATTTTTTAACGTATTTGTAGTACCACACGTCAACCACACGATTGTCGTCGCTGGTAGAGATGTGTTTATCAACCGGCATTAGCGCGATGGAAAGTCGCTCGCAGGCGACCAGCGATTCGAGAAGTTGGTTGGCGTTTTGGTCGAAATAGCGCGAATGGTCCGGACGGGAAAGGAACGCATGGATGTACTCGGTGAGGTGCGACTGCTGTTTCCCGGTAAGGGCCTGCTCCCGGAAACGCGAGGGGGCCTTCACGGTCCTGCCGTTTTGCGACGAGCCCGCAGCCTGAGCAATGAACACGTCACGGCGGCCGCTTTTGCCCGCAAGAGATAAGGCCTGGAACTCCGAGGTCATTTCTTTTTTCGTTTTTGAAAGAAGCCAGCCAGTGACATGCGGCAATTGTCACCGGCGTCATCGTAAACCTTGGTGACCAGGTGGTAGGCCTCGGGATGAATGAACACGACTCGGTTGCGCTTGGGAAAAATACATTGTGCGAATCCCGGCTCCCACACGAAGGAATTCTCAACAGGTTCTATCCATTTGGTGTGATAATAATCGGACACGTTTTCGGGAGTTTTGTAGTCCTGCAGCGCCTGGCTGGCGCGCGGGTCAATGAAAAGGAGCAGGCCACCCCAATGAATGTCCCAATGCGGATTTAGGAAATATGTGAAAGCGCCGGAGTAAATCCCACTGCCGTCATCGTGCAACGAAAGAGCCGTGTCGCGAGGATAAATCCAGGCCGTGATCGAGAAGCGATCCCAATCCCGATTAGCATGGCCGATGTAGCCGGCCGCTTTGGGAGCCAGGCGACTGAGATGCTCAGCAAACAGATCCAGTGCGGTATTGGTCGGATACGCCCAGTCGGGTTTTGGTTTAGGACACCTGGCTTTGTCGTTGAAATAAAAAAGGTTGAGAAGGCTGCGCAGGGGGAAACCGTCTCGGATGCGCCAAACCTTTTTGATGCGTCCGTGGGTGTTAATCCGTTCGTAATCCGATGAGCAGGCGTAGTGATAGACTTTTTGATAAAGGTCTTCTGGAAGGAAATCATCGTAAACCACGCCGCCAGCCGACTCAAAAACTTTGCGAGGTTTGTGGGTTTCAAAAGGCTTGGTCATGAGGCTGAGCGGTTCGGTTTTTCGGTTTCCATTGCCGATAAAGGGCGGATATGGGGCACCTTGCTTCGCCTGGCGAGAGATACGGCGCCGGACAAAATCGACGCCACTATAACATTGGTACTCTTCCAGCGTGCGTTTCTGGCCCAATCCGTAGTGTTCAATGTCTTCGAGAACTTCCGGGTCGGAGGATTGCTCCATACCCAGGAGATGACGCACACGCTTAACAGATAACGCGTCTAGTTGGTCCCAGTTGTAATGGTCGTCAAAATGGGTCGGCCGGCGTTTGCGTTTCCAGTCGTGATACAAAACCGGTTGGTTCGGATAGAAGAAGTCCCAGCCATGCGTCCACAGTCGCACGGCCAGAGTTATTTCCTCGCCAAAAAAGTATAGCCGCGGGTCATAGGGAACATCGGTGATGATCGCCGACGGAGCGAAAAAGAAGCAAGCAGAACAAAAGACACCAGGAATAGGCGCCGCGGGTGCGTGACTGATTGGGATCGGCTTTCCCTCCATAGTCAGAATTCCGTCCCGCTTGAACTTCCTGGCTCCCATCGAGAACACGTAGCCGGTGGTCCGCTCGTCCGGGGGAGTGTAACCCGCAGGGTAACAAGTGATAACAGGCTTCGGTGACCGGCTCTCCTGGCACATTCTGATCAACGTTTCATCCCATCTCTCTTCGAAACGCATGTGGCTGTCGATTTGAAGCGTGAACTCCTCGCCTTGCCACAATTTCTGGGTTTTGGACCTGGCCCAGCACACACCCTTGCTGTACTTGGCGTGGATCATTTTCGTGCGCACGCGCTCTTCCGGAAAGGTCCTGATAAAACAATGAGCGTCCTGTTCAGGAACGTACTGCCAAACCACGCCGGCAAAGATCCGTTCCGGGTCAGCGGCCTTCCGAAACATATCTTCCAAAGTCCACTGACATTCGGGATCGCGGTAGCTGGCGATCTGCACAAAAATGCGGCCGCGACCGCCACGGATTGACCTTGCACCGTCCTTAGCCTCCACCCTTGTCTCACCAAGTGGATGAACTGAATCGCTCATGAAGTATCCTCACAAGCACCAATCGCGGCGACCGAATTCATCAACGGAGTCTGAATAAGATCCAGGCCCTCTGCTCTGCTCGAATGGTGCTGCGCCGAGTGCCCAACGAGCGAGGAGAGCTATTTCGATTAAGCGTTAGCGCTTGCCCTTTTTAGGCTTTCCCTTTGGCTTTGCCCATCCTTTTGCTTTTGGCTTCGCCGGGAAGGTCGCGACGACTTCAACGCGTCGATTCTTTGGGTCCCTCTGGCCCGGATCCGGATCCAATTGGGCAGGAGGCTCGCCTTCTGCCGGTTCGGTCTCGCCTTTGCTATCGATTTTGATGCGCTTGGCATCGACTCCCTTTTCGGCAGCGAGATAGTCGCGCACGGCAGTGGCGCGCTTCAAACCGAGTTGGTAATTGTACTGCTCGTTGCCCACTGTGTCCGTGTTTCCCGTGCACACTACCGTCGCATCGGGTTCTTTAGACAACCGCTCTCTTAATGCCTTCAGGCTTGGGATGTGTTTGGACGGAATCGTCGCTTTGTTAAACTCAAAGTCATCAATGTCCAATGAGACGGTCTCTGGGCCCGTGGGCTCTTCTCCTGGATAAGGTTGAGGGCCCGGACGATGGCCTGGATGAGGTCTCGGGTGCTTGCCTGGATAGGGCTTCGGATGCTTGCCCGGATGAGGTTTCGGATGCTCGCCCGGATGGGGCTTTGGATGTTTGCCCGGATGAGGTTTGAGCGGTTTGCCAGGGTACGGTTTGGGCTCTTTGCCAGGGTGCGGTTTTGGACGTTTGCCTGGATAAGGAACAGGCGGAATGGGCGGGATAGGTGGAATTGGTCCCTTGCCAGGCCTCGGCTTGGGGCCTTTGCCAGGTTTTGGTTTATATCCGGGAGCGGGCTGAGGTCCGGGCGCGGGATATGGTTCAGGGCCTGGTTCAGGGCCAGGTTCAGGACCAGGTTCAGGACCAGGCTCGGGTCCAGGTTCAGGGCCAGGTTCGGGTCCAGGTTCGGGTCCAGGTTCTGGTCCAGGTTCTGGTCCAGGTTCGGGTCCAGGTTCGGGTCCAGGTTCGGGTCCAGGTTCGGGTCCAGGTTCAGGGCCGGGTTCGGGACCAGGAGATGATTGAGAACCTGAACTGCGGCCAGAGGCAGAACCAGAACCAGAGCCAGAGTAGGAACCCGAGCTGCTACCGTGTCCGGAACCAGAACCTGACGCGCCACCAGAACCGGAACCGGAGTAGGAGCCAGAAGCCGAGCCACCACCTGACGCGGAACCACTTCCGCTTCCGGACGCGCTGCCCCCGCCAGATGCACTGCCCCCGCCAGATGCGCTGCCCCCGCCAGATGCGCTGCCACCACCAGATGCGCTGCCACTACCAGATGCGCTGCCACTACCAGATGCGCTGCCACCACCAGATGCGCTGCCACCGCCGGATGCACTGCCACCGCCGGATGCACTGCCACGACCGGATGCGCTGCCGCCGCCGGATGCGCTGCCACGACCGGAGGCACCGCCGCCACCGGAGGCGCCGCCACCACCGGCACCAGATGCACCGCCACCACCGCTTTGTCCGCAACTAAAACTGCTTTGCGGAACGCCCATTCCTTGCAGCCATTGATCGCCAGCCGATGGATTGGATGAACTTGCGCCTGATGCCATAGATTGTTCCTGTTGTTCGCGGCGGTGTTGTCGCAGCGATCACTGCACTTACCGACGGTGCTTTAACCCTGGAACCTGCAAACCTTTGTCCCTCTTGAAACATGCGACGCGTTGAGCCAGGTCACAAAGACTAAATGACCACGCCTCCAAAAGGACGAGAAACCAGCGGTTTCAGAGGGAACAGTCGTTCTTTATACTCCATTAGATAGAGCGTTGTCAAATATTGATTTGCACAAATTCGTGCAATGCGGCAAGGCTAGTGAACTGACCCTGAAGCACCGACCAACCAAAGAGCTCTGGTGAAGCACATCGTCCATTTTGGCTATAACAACCCGCAAGAATCAGGACTGGTCCATCGATACGCCAGGGAACGCGGATATTTGTATCGATGGGAGGGTTTGAAGAACGACCTCTTCAAGACCGGGACGGTGATTAAACACGCTTCAATGGCAGTCATCTGGAACGGGCTTCAGCATGGCACGCCGCTGGCAACACGGATGTGCCGCCGCCGAGGCATTCCTGTTTGCTACCTCGAGTGGGGTATCCTGCCACAATCGACTTCCTTTCTTGTCGATCCGCTCGGGTTCTGCGCTGATTCAATTCTGGCGCGGGATCTTTCCTGGGTAAATGACGCGGATATGGAAAGACTCGCGGTCACCCGAGCACAGCTCCAGGCAAAATACCCGCTCCGAAAAGGCAAACACGTCCTGGCAATCCTTCAAATCGAAAACGATACGCAGATTCTCTATTTTTCCCATTACAGGAACATGGAAGAGTTCATCTCCGATGTTGAAGCGATGTACCCTACGGGCCGAATCATCGCGCGGCCGCATCCACGGTCCTCAGCCAAGAGATGGTTCCCGCGGGCGAAGGTTCGAAAAGGAGGGGACTTCCTGGAAGCAGCATCCCAGGCGGGAGTTGTAATTGGAATCACGTCAACCTGCTTGTATGAAGCAGGAATACTTGGAGTTCCAGTGGTTGCTCTGGGAGATCACCCGCTTCGTTTGCAGCCGAAGCACCTCCACGATCGCGTTCTGGCCGGTGTGCTAGCACTGCGGCTCGACCGCGAAACCGGCGACCTCGGTGCCGTGCTGGATCGATTTGGGATACGTCCGCTTTAGATGTGACGTTAAAATTAAAACGTTAAAAAAATCGCGCGAGGCAATGTGCAACTAGAGTGCGTCCAAAACGCCCGCAGAGGCGTCGGCGCAGTCCAAAATTTTGGCCAGTTCGACTAAGCGTCAGCCAACGTTGCCGATGGCCTGGGCCACGTGCACGAGATGATCGGTGATGATCTTTTGGAAATTCGTGGCGACCCCAAACGGATTCTTGTCGATGTGAGCGATCAACGGTTCGCTCTTAACCAAACTGATTTGTTTAGCCACCTCTGCTTTACAAGCTTGCAGCTTCGTTTTCCGTTCGCCTGGATCCTTGGCGGCATTGGCCTTGGCTAAGAGGTCCGAAAGTTCGGGCCCAATTTTCTGAACAACCTCGTCTACCTTCTTCAGCGCCTCTTCGATGTCTTTCACCAGATCAGGGTGTTCGGTCGAGTACTCTGATCGAACGGCTTTTTTAAGCTCGCCCCCATTTTTCAAAAGCAGGGCTGGCAGACTTCCCCAAACGCCCGAAGCTCCGTCAAGGGTTCCCTTGCCAAGTTTGGGTGGAGCAACAGGATTCGGCGGCTCGGGTGCGGGACCCAGCGGAGCCGATGAGGCAAGAGCGCGAGCCGTCCCGCGGCCGACCTCGATCAGGCCATCCGGTCTGAACTTCCCTAACTGTTTTTGGAAATCCATAATGGCTTTGACCGTGGAAGCGCCGCATTTGCCGTCGACCTTCAGGCCAGCCTTGATCTTGCGGTTGAGAGCTATTTGCACGGCCTGCACGTCATTTTGGTTATTCTTGCCCCCGCGTCCCACCGAACCGCTGATGGAAAACGGCGCTTTCATGTCGAGCGCCGGTTCCTCTTCCGGCTCCGCGGCCCCAGCCGCAGCCCCTTGCTGCGCCGCGCCGGCCGCGGCTTCGCCTGCCTGACGCACGGCATCTCCAACAGTCCCCTGCCCTTCTTCAGCACCAGCCACCTGGCCTCCCGGAGAGTCCTCTTCATCAGACGCCTTGGCAGTCCCGAACATAACCGGAAATTTCTTCCCCGTTAAGTTCTTCAGGAAACCTTGTACACGCTTTGCGGCGCCAGGAATGTTTTTGTCCGACTCGAAGCAAAAGTGACCGTCCTCAAAGGTAATTGCGCCAGGTTTCAAAAAGCGTTTACTGCCGCCGCTGGCCTTTTCCAGCATCTTTCGATGACCGGCGTTGATCTGCTTGGCGATTATCACGTAAGGAAAGGGCTTCGCTTCGCAGAGCAGGTACTGATACGGAGAGTCGGGTTTGGCGGTTTTCACCTTCTGCAACATGGAGACAATTAGAGTCTTCAGGCCGCCTTGCTTATCATCCTTGTCATCTTCTTCGTCATCACCAGATTCCTTCTCATCCGCTTCGGCCTTATCGGCTGCCGCCTTGGCTTTATCGGCCGCCAGCTGAGCCTTGTCGGCGGCGAGTTTCGCCTTGTCAGCAGCGACCTGCAATTTGTCGGCTTCCGCTTTGGCCTTGGCAACGTCATTCTTTTCCTTGTCAGCAGCAGTAGTTAATCCGGTCAGATATTTAGCCGCTTCGGGTGCCGCAGAAACTTCCTTTACCCGCTTCAGAGCATTGGCCAACTGGCTGATCGTCGAGATCGTCTTGAGGCACTCATCGTGGGCATCGTCGGCAAGCTTTTCGTAAGAGGTGAGCGCCCTTTCCAGGCCGTTATCTTTGATTTTGCATTTTACAGAAATAGCTTTCCAGGCTTTGGGATCCAGATCGATCATAAGCGATACTCCTTCGTATGGGACGCCGCACCAAGCCAACTTCCGACCTCTAAACGAGAGATCAGCGCAAGCGTAGGTTTTGCGGCGTTTGACATTTCACTGGGTTATCATTGTTTTATACGCCAAAGAAGCCCTGCTTGTCAAATCTTCAAAAAGCCGGGTAGTGGTACAGTTTGAATTTAACCGGCGCGGTCGCCCATTGCCCCAGAATTTAGGAGAAGGTCTTTCACTGCTGGAAATATGCGATCCTTCATGCCTTCCTCAAGCGCGGTAGGATCATTCTTCTTAGATTTAAGGGCAACGTTCATCGCTTTGCGCGAACCCTCATCCAGTTCTTTGATTTCGATTATTATTTCAATCATTGCTGGAATGTAACAGGGAGACGACTTCCTCCAAGCTCCAAACATGATCGGCAACCCCGCTTCCATCGCTGGCGTCACGCGTAAAGTCTGATGGATGCGATCGAAGTTGTAATACATGTAGTGAAGCTCAGAGAATCGCGAATTCACGGTTTGTCCAATAGTGTTGATTAGTGCCGATTCGAGGTTGAACCGAATCGTCACAGGGTTTTTTTGTTTTGCAAAATTAAGCCAAAACGGGGAGAAAGATTGCATGCCAACCACGAGCACGGCAGGGAACCACGGCGGGATCCCGGAGGGTTACTGCGCTATTCCCATCAATGAATCGGAGCTCGGCGCTGCGATCAGGCTTTGCGTGTTGGCGAAGCTGGCTCCGGAGCCCGGCGCAGGCCAACTGGTATTGCTGAGAGACTTGCCCGACGCGATGGTTTATCTGGGTTGCCTGACCGACGCGAGCGGACGCCCCCGCGAGTGGGCAGAGATTTGGGTGCAGAACGTGGATGGCCTTGAGTCGAGTCTGCCGGCATTACGAGAACGTTTTTCCAACCATAATCTGGACGAGCGGTGGGCAAGCGTGGCCAAAACGTTTGCTGCTCTAAGCCCCACAGGAATGATTCGCCTGGCGTGGGAGAAGAAACATCCGCCCCCCGCTTTCCTGGACATCGCACGAAGATTAGTTCTGCATCCGGCGACCTCCGACAGACGGTGGGAACTGTGTCTGGACGACTCCGTGTTGCAGGCAGGCGGATTGCCAGCCTATGGAACTTCGTTATTCCGTTATCTGTACCAAAAGGGTGTCAACGAAGGCCAATTTGTTCCTGTGGTTGCCGGAGCGCCAACTAATGCCAATACGCTGCCTCTGGCGGAAGTTTTGAAGGACGCTCCGGAGAGCGTACCTCTTAACCCTCAGGGGGGGCTGATGATGGCGCGAGGGCATTGTCCTCTGGGATTCGAAGACTATGTAGACCTGCTGGGAGGCAAGGCTTGGAAAGGCCTGGAGCACGGCAGGCACACGCTCACGTTCAATGGCGTTTACGGGTCTCTTGGTGATTGGACGCAGATGCAGCAGAGTGGTTCGCACCTGTTCCTGGGAGGCCAGGGCCGTGCAGGCCGCTTCGTGGAAGCCTTCCACCTGAAGCTGCGTGCCTTTATTGATGCGCTGAGCTCAGTGCGCGAATTTGTCACGCAACAGCAGCTTCCATTGTTAAACCTGGCGGGCGACAGTTTCGGCCTACGCCTTCAGGATGTCGGTGCAAAGCTTCCGTTTCTCTGGACCGCGGCGTGTGAACTGATCAAACCGAGCGAAGCGTTTGGGCTCCCCATCGAGACGAGCGATCTAAGATACTTTATCCGTGCTCGTCCAAGCAGCTCGCCGATATATTGGCCTGACAACGTTAATGTCGCGGTGCAAAGCACAGGCAGCGTTCGCCTTCGAACCGTTTTGCCTCCCGATCAAGGCCGAACGCTGCTGGAGGCCACTCTGGTAATGGCCGATGGCGTAAATATCTCAGAACACGACCTGCTTTGGGTCAGGCTTCCCTTATCCATCGGGCGGGTGGACCTGTACGGACATTTGTATGCAGGCGACGCTCTGTCGAAGGGTGAGGCGCGCTTTCGCACAGTAGCACAGAGCCTTGCCCCCGACGTGGTCAACGCGCTGCGCGCGGCGGAGGGCTTATCCTTCCCCAAAGCACCCTTCGAAGTTGTTCCGCTGTTAAGCACGCCGTGCGACCTTTACGCGCTGGGGGTGCTTGCGGTGAGGACATTCCTGGTCAACCCGCAGAACACCCTTGCGGTTGCCCTCGACGAGATATTGAGCCTTGCTCGACGAGTGGCAGCTGATTACACGCCGGACATCCCCCTTGTTTCCAGAATTGAGACCATCATGAATAGCGAGCCGCGGTTTGCTAAATCACTGGCTCCTCACAGGCTCGTTCAAGAGCCCATGGAATCGATGGCGGCTTTTGAATTGTTGCCTCCCGAAATGTGGTATCATACGCTGGGTACAATCATTCGATTTTTCCCCGGGATCGGCCCGGACAGCTATTGCAAGGATTACGGCGATGCGCCCGCTCTGGCCCTGGAGGTTATTTTCAACAAGCCATTGGAAGAACTGGAGCAGCTTCTAATTCGCTCACGGAGCCTCATTGTGATCGATTGGAGCGCGAATCGTGAAGTGCACTCGGCAATCCGCGATGTCTTGGACCGGCAGCACGTTTAAGGCGGTTCCGGGGCTGGCTCAGGTACAGGTTACCTTACCGTTCGCAACGTCTTTTCCGAGATCGATAAAGGGAGAAAGCGTCTTCATGAGCTTGGGCTGATCCACTGCCGGGATGGCCGGCTGGGTTGGCACTTTGGCCGCAGCAATCGCGAGCAACATTTGTGGAGTGGCCGGGCCTGTTGGCAATTGCAGTTTTGGATTGGGGATAGCCGGCATGGCTGTCCCGCCTTTGAGTCCCGCCGCTAGCATAATGGCACCGGCGACAGCCGCGCCGGTAAGTCCGCCAGCAGCTGGCATGGCAGCCAACCCGATAGCCGGAGCCCACATTGCCGCCTGGGCAGCCCAGCTTGCCGGTCCGGTGTAGTCGACTTTGCCCAAAGATGAGGCCATTGAAGAGCGCATGCCGGCGGTCGGATTTTTTAGCCAGCATTCGGTGCTGTTGAGCGCGCTCATCTCCGGTGGCGATAGTTTGGGGGCAGTCATCCGCGAAGCCTTGCAGGCCCAGCAAACCGAATCCTTGGGCTCCATCCCGTGCGCGAGGAAATTCACTGAGTCAACGGAGAGTTTGTTTTTTTCGAGAGCAGCTTGGTACTGGCTCGGCGTCATGCCCGGCTGCAGCAAAGCCTTGCCTTCGGCAGAGGGCTTTGATTTCGCGCAGATTTCGGCAGCGGTCGGCGCGGTGATCCTGGAAAGGGGAGGAACAGGCTTGGTGAAAAACATGTCGAGTCAGGGCACGTTGGTGGTCACCTGTCCGGGGAAGCCGATTTGGATCATGCCTCCCCATGCGCAGGTGCACATCGAGGTGTTGTTGAGGGCCGGCATGCCACCAATCATAACCGTGGGCGAACCTGGGGTCCAAGGCATGGTCACCGGAATACACGGCATCGGCGTGAGCACCCCAAGGGCTGCGGCCGTAGCAGCTGCCACCGTCGGGTTGGCGATGGACATGCACATGCCGAATGGCGGGATGTTAACCATCGGCGCACAGTCCACAATGGTCGCAGCCGGAGAACCGGCATTCGTTCTGTTGACGGGCAGAACATTCAGCGTGGAAGGCGCCATGCCGAATGTGCACATCATCATAGCGCCGGTCGTTACGAGTTGAGGCATGATTTTACAAGGTTAAGGTTTTGAGTCGTTTTGGTGCGGGCCGCTTTTGCCCTATTTGGGCTGCGGCTGAACCGTGCAATTGAACGGTTTGGTTTTACTGAAATGCTTGGCCGCGTGCTCTGCTGCCTTCTTGGTAGCGGCGCGAGCTTTGACCACATCAACAGCGCCTTTGCCGTAAAGCCCCAGCTTGTCACTGGTGTTCATGCCTTGCCCCCTTTTCGTTTTTCGATGATCGTGAACTCGTCCTCCATGCGCTGATACAGGCGATCCAGCTTCATTCGCGGCAACAGCGTCCGGTCGGCGAGAATTGCTCGAGCCCAACCAGCCAGCGGATTTGTCTCGAAGTCCTTCGTCAGGATAAAGGAGAGGTCCACGTAGCGAACCAGGTCATGTTCGGAAGACAATCCCAGCGCAGAGCCGCGTTGAATCGCTGTGCGAATAAGTTCTTCCAGGGGGACCTCTCCAAGTTCGGCGCATTCTGCTGGCCACACTGCCTTTGCATGCGCCGTGACCCGCGCAATAAAGAGGTTGACCACGTGAGCCTCAAAGGCAGCAAGATGTTCTTTCCGAAGCCTCAACATACCTGATATTCAACCTGGTTTTTTCAGTTGAAACGGCTGTGCTTTGAGCGCGTGCCCAGCAAGACCAAACTTGATCCCCGTTTCCGCAGACTCCCCTTCCACGATGAAGGTTTGAACGGGACCAAAGAATGTGGCCAACTCTGGTTGGTTGCTCACCGGAAGGAAAATCCGCAGCACGCGCGGATCATAATAGCGGAAAATCACAGTCCGCTGGTCAGGCAGTTCGACTTTGTGAAACTCACGGAAATGATCCCTAAGGGCACGTAAATCAGCCGCGCTGGAAACGAACACCCCCCAATGGGCGCCCCAGCCTTCTTTCAAAACGATTCCGGTGAATTCTTTGCCGGCTTCCAGGCGCACTAGATAAGGCGCGACGGCGGCAATATCCGCCTTCAGCTCGCCGGGATACAGACAGCAGAATTCAGGTTTATTATCATAGAGGAGCTTAACGAGCTTGGGTGACGAAGCTCCATCCAGTAAAGCGAAAACGGTGCTGTCTTGTTTCCCGAACACAATAGACTCTAAAGCCGCCGGTGCCGTTTCGAGTTGCGAGGAAGTGTTCATCGAATGTGAGCCAGCAAGAGTCTCACCCATTGCCAGCTGTCACCGAAACATTAACCGCCGCACTTGCGTTGACATTGGCAGTCGCGGAGGCCGCATTAGCCGCGGCGACTGTGGCATTTGCAGCGGCGGTGTTAGCATTGGCGGCGGCAGTGTACGCTGCGTTGGCGGCCGTGTTTGCGGCCGAAATCGCGTTGGCAGTAGTGCTGTTACCATTGCCGCCGCTGTCGTCCGCCTCGCCATCCACGCTTGCAGAACCAGTCGCTGAAACTGAGGCAGAGGCCGATACATTAACATTTGCAGCGGCGGTTGCTGCATTCGCCGCAGCTGCGACGGCAGCGGCGGCAGCGGCCATAGCAGTCGCGGCAGCAGCACTAGCTGCGGCGGCGGCCGCCGTCGCGGCGGTGCATGCCGCGGTTAGTGTAGCGTTTCCGCTAATATTGACCGACGCACTGGCTACCGCAGCATTTGCGGAAGCCGCGGCGCCATTGGCGGCGGCGCCAGCGGTATTGGCCGACGATCCCGCTGCATTAGCGGCGGCGCTGGCAGCATTCGCATTAGCGGCGGCGTCGGAAGCCGCAGTGTCCGGGTCGGTCGGCGAATCAACCATCGGCGACGCACCGGCAGCGGCCTCCTGCAACGCAATTGCCGAAGCTGAAAACTGTTTGGGCGTTGGCGGACTCGGAGCCTGCTCGGCAGTGTCACTGGAACCCGGGTCTGCTTTGGCCGCTTCGGTTGGATCAGTAACGCTGTCGGGGGCGTTTGGAGAAGAGGGCGAGGCGGCCTGTGCGCCGGAGCCGGAGCCGGCCGCGCCACCCATGTTAATGTTCACCATTGTACCCTGGATCGAAATACCGGCTGGGCCGATGTCGATGAAGTTCGCTCCGGCCTTGAGGGATAGCTGCATCCCGGCCTCCACAACGACCACCATGCCGCCTTTGACATGGGCATTCATGTCCGACACCAGCGCCACGTTCTGCGTGGCTTTGATATCTGCGTTGCCGGTGGCAGTAAGCCGAATATCCCCAGTGGTTTTTTCGTGGTGATTTCCCGTCACCTGCTCATGCAGGTTGCCTCCGATCTTGCGCACGTAATCACCCTCCACAGCCAGGTGGTCGTTACCGGAGATTTTGGCGACATGATTTTTCTGAATCGTGCGTCCGTAATTTCCTTCCACCTTCAGCAGTTGGTCGCCCTTTACGTGCGAGTGTTTGTCCTTCTCGACCATCTCACGCTGATTCTCTTTGACGATCAAGTGCCGGTCTTTGCCAATCCACTCCTTGGCGACTTCTTTGACTCGAATATCCTGGTCCTTCTCGGCATGTAGAAACACCTGCTCGCTGCCTTTTTTATCTTCAAACCGGAATTCATTAAAGCCCTGCCCGCCTTTGCTGCTGTTGGATTTGATCGTCGACTTCGTGGCGTTGTCAGGCAGCGGGTAAGGAGGCTTTGATTCGCCGTTATAGACGGCACCAGTGACGATCGGCCGATCGGGATTTCCTTCCAGAAATTCGACCACCACTTCCTGTCCGATTCTCGGAAGAAACATTGCCCCCCAATTCTTGCCTGCCCAGGATTGAGCGACGCGCACCCAACAAGGGGTATTTTCATTGGCCGGACTGTAACGATCCCAGTGAAACTGCACTTTGACGCGGCCAAATTCATCGGTGAGGATTTCTTCACCGGCTTTACCGACCACGATTGCGGTTTGAGGACCTTGAATACGGGGTTTCTGCGTCACACGCGCGGGGCGAAAAGTATGATCAGCGGGAATGGCGGTGAAGTCGCACTGATAGACTTTTACATCCGTTTGGCCGCCGCTTTGTTTATACGCTTCGGCCGTGCAACGGTAATTGACCGCCACGACTAGGTACTCCGCGTTTTCATCGTCCTGTGGATGGCCCTCAAGCTTGAACTTGCAACCACAAGCCAGCCCTGGGCAATCGGAGCGGCCCATAATTATATCATGCTGGGCTTTGAGTTCTTCGATGCGCAACTTTGCGTAGGCATCGCCGTGATCTCCGGAATCTTCATCAGAATAATTTGCTGCGTAATCATAAATCTCGAATGCATCGTTGGAATGTGAATCCTCCTGAGTGCTGCTGCCCAGCAGGCTGCTCTTAGGACGCTTGAAATCGAAGTCGTTCACCTTGTAGGTCCCAGGCTGGACTTGCTTCACGCGCGCCCAATCGAGAACGGTTCCTTTGCCCTCGGCCGCGTCGGCTGTCGTGGCACGAAACTTAATTGTTTCGTAACCAGGGAATTCCGAATGTGCGCTCTTGGCATCAGCCAGCTTGAGCTTGTGCTTAATGGCGCCGCCTTCGTCATCATGTTCGAAAAAATAATAAATTCCCTCCTGTTCCATGAGCCGGCTGACGAAGTTGAAATCCGTCTCGCGGTACTGAACGCAATGATCCAACGTGCGATAGGACCCCGTCAGAGAAGGCGTGAAATCATCAAAGCCATGGTCCTTGAATACTTTCTTGATGATTCCGGGAACGGTCATGTCCTCGGGCGGGTTGCTCATGGCAGTGTGAAAAATACGACAATCAGCGGTACGCGTGAGGAACCAAAGCCACGGAACGATGGTTGCCTCATAACGATAGAAACCGTCGGCTCGTGGCCGTTGGACAAAGGAACTAACGTAGCCGCTGAAATAGCGCTTTTCTTCTCCGCCAGAAGCCTCAGGCATACGCCAGCGGATAGTAACTCCTTTGCCAATGATCTTCAGGAAATCGAGCCCTGCTTCTTCGCTCAACAAATCCGCGCGCATGACAAAGGGCCGACCGAGTTGCTCATTAATGGTCAGCGCGCGCAACAGGAGCTTGTCCTTGCCAAGCGGAGTCCCGATGGCGATAGAGCGATTATCCTGGGTGTATGGCATAGGTCCAATTGGTCACTGGAGCGAGCATCAGTCGAAAGCAAAAGTAAAGTCCTTGTCCGTCGCTCCGACGTGAACACGACGCACTTCGGCGCCTGAAGCCAGGCGGTTGAGGAATTCGCGCCCAATTTCGGGCAACAACGTGTTGGTAATCAGCGCATCCACCATGCGCGCGCCGCGCTCGAGCTCGGTGCACCGTTTGCCAATTAGTTCCAAAACGCTTTGGTCGTAAGTGAAAGGGACTTTCTGGTTTTCCAGGACGCGCCGCTCTACTCGAGCCAGGTTCAGTTTGATAATGCTCTGCAACACTTCTTTACTGATTGGATAGTATGGAACTACGAGCAGGCGATTGAGGAGTGCATCGGGGAATACTTTGGTCAATGGCCCGCGCATGGCCTTCTCCAATCCTTCGGCGCTGGGCATCAAGTCGGGATCCTTGCACATATTGACGATTACATCCTGAGCCGCGTTGCTGGTCAGAATGATGACGGTGTTCTTGAAATCGATATAGCGGCCCTCTGCATCCTCCATCCATCCTTTGTCGAAAACCTGGAAGAAAATCTCGTGTACGTCGGGATGAGCTTTTTCGACTTCATCCAGAAGAACCACGCTATAAGGGCGTCTGCGCACGGCTTCGGTTAGCACACCGCCCTCACCGTAACCGACATAGCCAGGAGGTGAACCTTTCAGTGTGCTGACAGTGTGAGCCTCCTGGAACTCGCTCATGTTGATCGAGATAAGGTTTTGCTCACCGCCGTACAGCGCTTCGGCGAGGGTGAGCGCGGTTTCGGTTTTACCGGTTCCGCTCGGTCCCACCAGCATAAACACACCGACGGGCCGATTAGGGTTATCCAATCGCGCGCGGCTGGTCTGGACGCGGCGGGCGATAGCCTCCAAGGCATAGCGCTGGCCAATGACGCGTCGTTCCAGGATGTCCGCCAGTTTGAGAACCTGCTCAATTTCGTTTTTGACCATGCGGCCCACCGGAATGCCAGTCCAATCGGCCACAACACTCGCAATCGCATTGGCATCGACGCTGGGGAAAATGAGCGGCGCCTCGCCCTGGAACTGCTTGAGCTTCTCCTGCCGTTTTCGAAGGTCGCTCAAGAGTTTGTCCCGTTCTTCGGGAGTCAGAGCGTCCTTGGGATTGACGGGCTTCATCTCGTTGGGAGTGGCTTCGATGGTGGAACCGGCCGCTCGTAGCTTGCCGCGAAGCTCGAGAATTTTTTCGACCATCTTCTTCTCGTCGTTCCAATGGGATTCGAGAGCAGCCAATTTTCCCTTTTCTTTAGCCACGGACTCCTGCAGCTCCTTCTGGCGGGCGTGATGATCCAACCCGGTATCAGATTCGCGCGCGAGGATTTCTAATTCGGTATCCAAAGCCTGGAGGCGCCGGCGGGAATCGTCGATTTCGGGTGGAACGGCATGCTGGCTCACCGCTACCCGTGCCGCGGCCGTGTCAATCAAGCTAACGGCTTTGTCCGGTAGTTGCCGGCCGGCAATGTAACGGTGGGAAAGCCGCACAGCGGATTCGATCGCCTCATCGAGAACCTGCACCTTGTGATGTTTTTCGAACGGGATCATCACCGCGCGCATCATGCGAATGCATTTTTCTTCATCAGGCTCCTCCACCTTGACGACCTGAAAACGACGGGTGAGAGCCGGGTCTTTCTCAATATGGCGTTTGTATTCGTCCCATGTCGTGGCCGCAATAGTACGCAAAGTGCCCCGAGCAAGAGCGGGCTTGAGCAAATTGGCGGCATCGCTCGCGCCACTGCCTCCGGCGCCCATCAGGGTGTGAGCTTCGTCGATAAAGAGAATGATTGGCTTTGGTGAAGTTTGGATCTCGTCGATTACACCGCGCAGACGTTGCTCAAACTCACCTTTCATGCTGGCGCCGGCCTGAAGCAAACCGACATCCAGCGACCGCACACTAACCTCGCGAAGGGAGGGCGGTACGTCCCCAGCCAAAATCCGCTGAACAAATCCCTCGACTACAGCAGTTTTACCCACGCCGGCCTCTCCGGTAAGGATAGGGTTGTTTTGACGGCGACGCATCAGAATGTCAACGCATTGGCGGATTTCTTCATCGCGTCCAATAATGGGATCGATCTCTCCTTTGCGGGCCTTTTCGGTCAAGTCGACGGTAAAGCGTTTGAGCGCTTCCTGCTTGCCCATTTCAGCCGGAGGGATGGCGCCGCTGGTTTCACCCGGCGCGGCGCCGGCGCTTAGCCCCGATCCATCGCTGGCCCGAAGGGCGTCCTCGGGAGACCCGCTGACAATTTTCGAAAAACTGTCAGTGAGGGTCTCAAGCTTAACCTTCGCCAACTCTTTGGAGATGGCCAGGAACTTATGGCGCAGTTCACCATTGAGAAACCCGACCACTAAATGGCCGGTCCTGACCTGGCTATCGCCGAACATGAGAGTGCCGTAGACCCAACCGCGCTCGATGACGGATGGAATGTCAGGGGAAAAATCGGAAATCGAAGTGGCACCGCGCGGCAGACGATCGAGTGCGGCAATCAAGTCAGCGGCAAGACGGGAGGAATCGATTTGAAAATGTTTGAGGATATGATGAATGTCTGAATCCTGGGTTTGCAACAACTGGTGCAACCAGTGCACGGTTTCCACGTAAGGATTGCCGCGCATCTTGCAGAAAATGGTGGCGCCCTCTATGGCTTTGTAACCGATGCTGTTCAGTTTTCCGAAAAGAGTGGAGCGTTTGATTTCAGCCATATGCTCAGGAATGAAGGGTTAGGTTCAATCAGGCGGCGGGTTCAGTATGAGGTCAGCGGCATCGGAAGTTGGCCTTTGAGTTTGCAACCAACTTGTCCAACCCAACCGGGAGGAGTGCCCCAGCCGCGTCGGTGGCACTTCGTCCTTGCGCAAAACCAGCTCAACATCCCAGAAGAAATGTGAGCCGCAGTAATTAAGGATCCAGTGTTTGAGTCGTTCGAACGAGTCGCCCTTGGGCAACATGCGTTCGTAATCGACCAGGCTCATCGGGCCAAATTTCACTCGAAAGCTCAACTGACAGTCCCAAAATCGCGACCCGATAATTGAATTGATCCCGAGGCTGCCGCTGTCGGGAGACTCACCCAGACGACAGATACTATCTTCAGGCAAGGTGAGCCAGCGCCCGGCAAAGGGTTGGACTTCCACCGGGATATGGAAGTATTCGCGCAAGATGGCTTCCAAGCCCTCGGCGTTGCGCGTTTGGCACGCCAGGCGACCAGAGAAGAAAAGCTTGGCGGGATCAGCAACAGTATCGCGATTCTGCAAAGCCTCCATCCCGAGCCCGAAGAAGCTGCCGATATACGTAGCGAACCGCTGGTCAGGGACTCGGTCATAATCTACCGTCTTTTGAGCGGAAGCCCAGGCACGATAAAACAACGAGATTAGCCGATGGTGAAAAACGTTGAAGAAAGCGGTCAGGGTGGTGTCCTTGTAGTGCAGCTCCCGTTCCAAGGCGTACTCGGTTATGTGAGGGGGAAGAGGAGCATTGGGCCCAAATAGCCCGAGGAAATTGACAGCCATTTGCGGCGGGCGCTCGGGCTCGTGGTTGCGAAAGGAGTCCAGCGCCGCAGGAGCGAACCTTAAAGATGGCTTCTGCCAAAACCGGACCGGATCCTCGTCTGGTGAAACCGAGAAACCAACGCGCGGCAGCTCAGGGTGAAGTGCCTCCAACACCCTGACGGCAAAGAAGAAGTCAAAGGCGTAAGGGCGCTTTACCAGCTCCTCGATTAGAGGATGTGACGAATTCCCATTCGTGTCGGCCATCGGACTATCTCTCCCCGTTGTTTGGTACGCACTACTGTCTCGGTAAACGAGTTCAAGGAGACGTATTTGGCAAAAAACTGCTCAAGCACGGCGCCTAAAACGAAAGCACCGGTTCCTTCAAAAGCAACCTCATCGAGTGTAACGGTGATTTCGAGGCCTCGGGCAAAGGAGATGGGACCCGGTGCCGCAACCCTTCGAACGATGGGCTTGGACTTAATGCCGAGCACGCCATCGATTTGACGGGCGCCAAGGTGGTCCTTTTGCTCAATGTAAAGTTTGAGCAGATCGCGCAGGCCTGCCGCGCCCTGGTCACTCTTTCCCGATTCGATTAGCGAGAGGTAGTTGAGTGACAAGTGGCTGATCAGGCGCCAAAAGAAGCGGCCCTCCGTATAGGAAGGCTTTGGCAGGGTCGGTCCGGTAACGCAACGAATGCTATTGACCGGAGCGCTTAACCCCATGGTGAAATCTGTACGACCTACACCCACTGCCATTTGAATCGGCAAATGCCGATTGGTGCACAGAGCTTTGACGCCCAACTCACGCAGCTTCGCGTTATAGGGCGCGCTATTGGCGTCCACGAGTGACAGGAACAGCTCAGTACCAGCATATGATGATTTCTTGCCGGTTAAGCGCTCATTCGCCGTGAGCATGCGCGGGGCACGATTTACGGTGTAATAGGCAACGGTGCCTGTATCTGTGTCTCGCGCAAGGTAAAAGGGTCGGAATTCGTTCTCCTCTCCTGGATTAACGCCATAACCGGTGACTGACTCCAATTCAAATACCTCGAAGTCGGTTGTGCGATTGCGGTCGGGAACGATATGAAATTCGTAGAAG
>Ga0306920_100003793_pt1 | contig 19265 bp, 13 predicted proteins | sample flu12Cox44000170_FD_204666 | JGI IMG/M metagenome (GOLD analysis project Ga0306920, IMG submission 204666) | Lab enrichment of tropical soil microbial communities from Luquillo Experimental Forest, Puerto Rico - flux4day.12C.oxic.44.000.170 (v2)... | ecosystem: Environmental > Terrestrial >... | reverse complement strand
CTACAACCTAGGGGGAGACAAGGCAACCCTCACGGATGCCTTCGTCGCCGCCGGGTTGATCAATCCGGATTATTTTCTGGGAGGGACAAAACCGCTCCAGTTGGAAACCGCGCGATCGGTAATCCAGGGATTGGTCGCACAGCCACTCAACATTTCGATCGACGAAGCCTGCCGAAGGATTATCGGCTTGGCATTCGAAGCGATAGCGAATCTGATCAGGCATGCCGGTTCAGAGTTGCGAATGGCACTGCGAGGGCACTCGCTTTTTGCGTATGGAGGCAACGGAGGGTTGTTTGCTTGTGGTGTAGCGGAGAAGGTAGCCCTAGAGCAGGTCTATTTCTTTTCCCTGGGTCCTGTCTTTAGCGCCTTCGGATCCTCGGTTTCTGACATTTCTCACGTATATGAGCGCGCACTGCAAATCACATCGATTTCCGATCGCGCCGTGGACGAGCTGAACAACATCCTACGGGAGATCCAAGCGGAGAGCCTGAGGGATTTGCTCGGTGAGGCGATCAAGCCGGATCGAATCTCGTGCTCCTTGGAGCTGGAAATTGCATGTCCCGGGCGGTCAACAATCACGGCGGCTTATCCGGACGCCTCGTTTCACGACTCCCAGAGCCTTCGTACATTCTGCCAAGCAAAATCGGGAGTTGCGGCGGACAAAATGTCGATCGAACTCCTCCGTGTACAAATCCGAAAAGCCATGCCTAAGCCCACCCTCGGAGAAAAACCTTTGGCAGGAGCGGATTCGGCGCATGCCAAGAAAGGAACAAGGAACGTTGCTTGGGGGAGTTCCAGGGGCCAGGCCCAGGTTTATCGCTGGGAGTGTTTGCAACCCGGTAATCGCGTGGAAGGCTGCGCCGTGCTCGAGGGAGCTAACTGCACCTATTTAGTTCCAGAAGGCTGGAACCTCGTGGTCGACCCATTGGGGAATGCAAACCTAAACCGGCGATAGCAAGAATTCCCGCCGAAACGCGGCGGGAGAGAAACGAGGGAACGCGATGCCATCCGAAGATGAGAGGCGCATCCGGGTCACCGAGTACCTAGACTTGGATCTCGAACGGGAGCGGTGGCTGTGCAATCGCTGCGGATATGGCCTCGGTCCCGCGCGTGATAATTACAAGAAGGGTTGCCTGCTCTACGATCGCGATCCTCGCGAGATTCATCCGCCCATCGTTTCCGACGAATTCAATTTTTCTCCGGATCCGCTCTGGGTGCGGATCGTGGAAATCTATTGTCCGGGTTGTGGTACGCAAATCGAAACGGAATATCTTCCACCTGGCCACCCGATTACCTGGGACATCGAGATTGATCTCGAAAGTCTGAAAGAAAGATTGCGAACGGGCGAGTTTGTTATTCGGGGCCAGCGAATTGAGACCGTTGAATGAACTCCATTGACATCGATGTGGGCGGAACGTTCACCGATCTGGTGCTCAATTTTGCCGGGAAGACTCTTCTCAAGAAGGTTCCCACCACACCGTACGACCTCTCCGTGTGTTTTTCAAGAGTCATCGAAGAAGGAGCGAGTGCTCTCGGTCTCAAGATGGACGAGCTGCTTCCTTCGATTGACATGATCCGCTATTCCACGACCATTGCGATGAACCGCCTGATCGAGAGAAAAGGGCCCCGCCTGGGACTGATTACCACCGAGGGTCACGAAGATGTGGTTTTGATTGGACGCGGAGCGCAATGGATCGATGGAACCCGGGTCGCCGAACGAAGGAATTTGGCCGTGCAGAGAAAGCCTGATCCTCTGATTCCCCGGGACATGATCGTGGGAGTGAAAGAGCGCATCGACTCCAGAGGGAATGTGATCCGGGTCCTGCACGAAGATGATCTGCGCACAAAGGTGCGCTATTTGGTCAACCGTGGCGCGCGTGGATTCGTAGTCTCCCTTTTGTGGGGTTTCCTGAATCCCATCCATGAAAAGCGCGTGAAAGAGATTATTCGGGATGAATACAAAGAATTCCATATCGGCTACCTGCCGGTCGTCCTTGCTGGCCAGGTTATCGGGAAACTCGGTGAATACGAACGCACACTGGCCGCGATTCTGGATGCCTACTTGCAGCGTTCCATGCAGATCGAACTTTCTGCGATGTGGGACAGGCTCCGGGAACATGGCTACCGGAAGCCGCTATTGATGATCCAGAGTTCCGGCGGCATTGCGGAGGTTTTTCGCACCACGGCCAGCCGCACTTTCAACAGTGGTCCCGTATCTGGGCTCATGGGGGCGCATCACGTCGCAAAATCGCTCGGCTACCACAACGTGATCATGACAGACATGGGCGGCACCAGTTTTGACGTCGGGCTGGTGGTGAAAGACAGCGTACGGAGCTACGACTTTCGCCCAATCATCGATTGCTGGATGGTGGGCATCACCATGATCAAGACGTTGTCCATCGGCGCCGGCGGAGGATCCATCGCGTGGCTCAATAAACTCCTCCAAAACAAGGTGCAAGTCGGCCCCCAAAGCGCCGGCTCGATGCCTGGACCTGTGTGCTTTAACCGCGGCGGGAAGGAGCCCACCGTAACCGATGCAGATGTTGCCTTGGGCTACATCAACCCCGATTACTATTTTGGCGGCAGAATGCGTTTAAACAAGAACGCTGCCATTCAGGCTATTCGCGAAAAAATCGCCAAGCCTCTCGGGATGGAAGCTGAGCAGGCTGCCGAACTCATTCGCAAGATCGTGAACGGCAGCATGGCCTCGGCCATCATGAAAGAGGTCCACCTGCGGGGCTATAGTCCGGAGGATTTTGTCCTGTTCGTGGGCGGAGGAGCAGGTGCAACGCACGTCGAGGGCTACAAGGCGGACGTGAGAAAGGCCGTCATTTTCAATTTCTCGCCGGTTTTCTGCGCTTTCGGTTCTTCAACGATGGACATCGTGCACGTTTACGAAGCTTCAAAAAAGATCACTTTGCTGGAACCCGGCACGCAAAAGCCTACCCCAGATTATGCGCCGTTCAATCGAACGGTGGAGGGTCTTGTGGAGCAGGCCGAGCGCGATCTCGTGACAGATGGCCTCAAGCCGTCGGGCGCAACGTTTGTCCTCGAACTGGACATGCTCTATGGCGGCCAGTTCCACGTGAAGCGCACACTCTCTCCCAGGCTGGTGCTCGAGAGCGCGGCAGATGTCCACGCTCTCTCGACCGCTTTCGAAAAGGAATTCAGCGAAGCCTTCAGCCCCTTTGTGGTGAATCCCGAGGGAGGGGTCTTTATCGAGAGTTTCATTCTGAAGGCCATCGTCCCGACCAAAAAAATGGAATTGCCCAGGCTTAGCCTGGAGGGGAGCGATGCCCGCGGAGCGCGCAAAGGCGAGAGACCGGTTTATTGGCCGGGCGCAGGAACCTACCAGCCCACGCCCATTTATGATTATGAATCGTTGCGACCCGGCAATGTGCTCGAAGGCCCGGCTGTGGTGGAAGGGGAATACACGACGCTGGTCGTGCCGTCAGCAATGAAATTCGCCGTGAACGAGCGCGGCCTTGGAATTCTGGAAGGCTAGAAATCGGGAAGGGAGCAGGGAACATCATGCCCATACCCACGTTAGCGGAAAAGCTCGCATGGCTCAAGCCGGCAAAAGCAACGCCCTACGAACAGGATTGCGCGAGAAGCGTTCGCCAGGGCGACTATGAAATCGGTGTGCAGCTCACCAACGACATCCTGGATGAAGCCATGGAAATATTCATCCGCTCGTCCCGCAGCTACTTCGGCGTATCGGGCGATTCCATGGTGGCCATATTTACTGCCAATGGTGACTTGATCAACGCGGCGTGCGGCACCTATCTGCACGCCATCATCCAACCCATCGTCATCAAATTCATTCTGAAGTATTACGCAGAAAATCCGGGTATCCGCGAGGGCGACATCTTCTACACAAATGATGCGCTTTATGGAGGCATCCACAATCCTGACCAGGTCGCGCTCATGCCGATCTTTCACAAGGGCAAGCTCCTGGCCTGGACATCCGCCGCTCTGCATACGACGGAAACCGGCGCCATTGAGCCCGGTGGCATGCCCGTCAGCGCCAAGTCACGCTTCGAAGAGGGGCTGAACATGCCTCCAATAAAAATTGGCGAGAACTACCAGCTCCGCAACGACTTTTTGGAGTTCTATTCGGTCTACGGTCTTCGTGCGCCCGCCATGTTTATCTCCGACCTGCGAGCCAGATGCACGACCGCGGACAGGGTCCGTGTGCGGCTGCTCGAACTGGTCGAGAAACGCCGGGAACAATACCTTACCGGATTGCTGCGGAAGATGGTGGATACGGCCGAAGGCGCCGCTCGCCAGAAGATCAAGTCGCTTCCCGAAGGGAAGTTCCGGGCCGTCGTCTTCAACGATGCCATCGGCTGGACACCGGCTTTGGTGCGGGCCTGCTACCTCACACTGACAAAAAAAGGTGAGAAACTTATTTTCGATTTCGAAGGGACTTCCCCAGAGAATCCATCCTCCTACAATGTTCATCCCCAGGCTGTCGTCGGGCACATTGCCAACTTCATGTACGAGTACGTCTTTCACGATCTGCCGATTTGCAGTTCTACGTTTGCTCCAATCGACTTTGTTTTTCCTCCCAACATCATCTTGAATCCGGAAAAAACAGCGGCGACCAGCTGTTGCGTCTATATTGGAATGCAGTGCCGCAACGCCACGCATAACAGTTTCGCCAAGATGGCATTTTCGAGTGCGGGGCTCTGGCGGCAAGTAACGGCGGCACCCGGCAGCCAGCATACGGCCCAGATCTGCGCGGGCCTCTCGCAATGGAAGCTGGCGGTTTCGGACGTACTCTCCTTCTCTCTGAATACGCAGGGCCAGGGAGGACGAGCCGCAAACGACGGCATTGATTCCTACGGGTTCGCCTGGTGCGCCTTTGGCCGCGCTCCGGACTCGGAACAAGTCGAAAGCGAATTGCCGCTGACCGTGATGCTCTCGCAACACTGGCGAGATTCCTGCGGCCACGGGCATCATCGAGGCGGCTCCGGAGCGGTTCAGCAGTGGATGATCCACAAGGTCAGCGACATGGTCTCCCTGTGCATGGGCAACGGAAGCAAGGTACCGCTTTGCCAGCCGCTCTTCGGCGGCTATGCCTCGTCACCGATCCCGGGAATCAGCGTGCGCAAACCGGCATTGTTGGAGGAGATGCAGCAAGGACAGCCGCATCTGACCATGGATCTTCGGGATATGCTTGAGAAAAAAACGATCCATGGCGATTGGAAATATGAGCTCATCGCCCGAACACCCAAAGTTTATCAGGAAGGAGACTTGCTCTTCGGATTCAGCGGCGGTGGTCCCGGCTACGGGGACCCTCTCGAAAGGGAACCGGAATCGGTCATGGAAGATTTGAAAAAGAGCATCATTTCCGATTGGACGGCACAGCAAATCTACAAGGTGGCGTATGACGTCGAGCGGAGAAAAGTAGACGTCGAGAAGACCAAACAGCTACGGCACGCAGAGAAGGCCGCGCGGCTGGCCCGCGGCCTTCCTTTCGATAGGTTTCAGCTGGAATGGAGCAAGAAGACTCCGCCGAAAGAGGCTTTGCAGTATTACGGGACGTGGCCGGATGCCAAGCCGACAGGTCCGGTGTTCAGACCGTAGCCAATGGAAGAGGGTCTCACTCCGCGGCAGATGGCGAAGGGGCTGTTGAACGGCATACCGCCCTCCCGCCCGCTTTTTCTCCCCATCGTTTTTTCCCTTGGTGCAAGAGTGGAGAACGTTTCGCTCGGTATGTTCCTAAGCAACCCCACTAAGATCTCGAGCTCCTTGCGGCAGATGCGCAGCCATTTGCGAGTGGATGGCGTGGCCTGTTACTTCCATCCTCATCTTGAAGTGGAAGCCCTGGGCGCTACTTTGCAGTCGATCGCTGAAGGTCAGCCTCCCGGACTCCTGTGGCCGCAATCCGCACCGAAAGGAGAGCTGCCAGAGGGGCTGCGCTCCCCGGAACAAGCGGTACAGGGTGGCAGGATCCCCGTTGCGGTCGAAGTCATTCGGAGGATGAATTCGCTCGCTAACCGCGACTTTTTGCTGATGGCCGCCGTCACCGGTCCACTGACGCTTGCGGCGCAGATCAGCGGGCTGGATCGAAGAGAAAAGGGGCGCGGCGAATGTCTTTCGATTTCCGTTCAGGGATTTGCGGCTTCCGTGCTCACAGGAGTGACAACGGCCTTCCTGCAGGCCGGGGCCGACTTGATCGTCATTCTAGAGGAAATTCTTCCCGCTCAGTCCGCGGAGAGCTACGATTCCTGGGTGAACCTGCTTGCGCCTACCATCAATGTCATTCGCTTCTACGAAGCGCTCCCTGTAATTCAGCTGACGAATGCGCAGGGCGTCTTGGACCATTGGACCACGATTTTCCAGCAGCAATGGGACTGCGTTGTGTCTTTGCCCGCTGCGGCCATGACGTTGCGACATCGCGAAGGTTCCCTGGAGACATGTAGCGCCAAGCTGGGCATCTCCTTGCCTCTCGAAGCATTTCGGCCAGAGCCATCCGGAGGCAAAGATGAGCTCACATTCCGGCCCCTCGGAATCCCGCGGTGCCGATACTCCATCATTACGACCGCAGGCGATATCCCCCCCACGACAGATATGAAGTGTTTACTAAGGATTTTTGGGGAAGTCCCTCGCACCTTTAGCAATCGGTAGACTGGTCGATGGAATTGATCACGCAAGAAACTGAGTTGCTCTGTTGTTCTGATCTTCGTGGCTTTCACAGCATCCGTCAGCTTGCGGTGCTGGAGGAAGGGCGCTCTCGTCGAACAGCTCCATTCGAACAAATCCTCCGAATTGATCTAGTAGGCAAAGCAAAAGTAACGGTCCAGCGATTGGTCTAAGTCACCGGTACCGCGGTGGATTCACAGAATGATCCATCCCCATGCATTTTTCCCCGCCCTTGGCGACATTCACACTAATCAAGCGCGGTTCCGGTGAAGCAAAGGCGTCCCGAAGGGCAGGTTCCAGGTCTTCCGGCCGGTCTACCTCCTGCGCGGCCAGGCCATAACCTTGGGCAATCTTAACGATGTTGATCCCTGGCAAGTCCATGCCGGACACATTCCGGCCCACCTGCGTGAAATCGCAGAAAGATTTCAATGCCGAGTAGTCTCCGTTGCGAAGAACGATGAAAATCACCGGCGCTTGGTATTGCACGGCGCTCCAAAGTGCTTGGATTGAATACTGAGCCGAGCCATCGCCCACGGGGCAAACCACTCTTCGACTGGGATTCGCAAGTTGCAGACCCACTGCGGCCGGCAAGCCAAACCCTAAAACGCCGTTTGGAACGCTGTAGAACGAGCAAGGTTCATCGAGCTGGAGAAAGCGGTCGAGATCGCCCTTCGAGGAAGGGCATTCTTCGGCGATTACGGTACTTCTTGGCATGACGTCATTCAACACGCTGAACAGGTAGGCCGACGTAATCGGGTAATCAGGCCTGGGCTTCGCAGGCTCGGTTCGAGAAGTGGGTGTCCCGCACGACCGCGGCTGGCAGCGGTTGCGAAGATAATGAGCAGCGGCTGCAAGGTTTCCTACAATGCTGGTTCCCGTTAGTGCAGCAGAGGCGTCTCGGGGTGAGTTCGTGAGATGAAAAAGCTTTGTTCCCGGGCTAATGGCATGACCAGGAACGTAAGCGTAATAGAGAAAGATCGGCGCACCGAAAACGACGATGGTGTCGTATTCGGCTAGCTGATTTGCGAGCGGTTGCTGCGCGGGCAGCAATCCGCCGCGAAAGAGCGGATGCCTTCGCGGAAAAGTCCAGCGGTGAGCGATGGGTTGCTGGTAAACATCAGCCCGGAGATGCTCCGCAAGAGCGATGACTTCTTTCCAGCCTCCGTCCTCCTCGATCTGGGCCCCAGCGACGATGGCAGGATTGCGGCTGGAATTGAGCGCCTGAACCACAGCCTCAAGTGCCACGGGATCCGGCGAAACCTTGTGGTGCACTTCGCGGGAGTCCAGCGGCGGGCACTCGTGAGCCCAGTCGTCCATGGGAATGGAAATAAAGACAGGGCCCATGGGAGGCTGCATCGCGACGTGGTACCCGCGCAAAATGGCGCGAGGCACGTCTTCCGCCCGAAGCGGTTCATAGGCCCATTTCACATAGGGCCTGACCGTTTCCACGGCCCGGCTGGCAAGAAACGGTTCCGCCAGCAACTGACGGCGATCCTGTTGCCCGCTGGTAACCACCAGTGGAACGTGGCCGTACCACGCATCGACTAACGCGGAAAGTCCGTTCCCACTGCTGGCTATCGAGTGCAGATTGACGAACACGGCCTTGCCTTGAGCCAGGGCGTATCCAAGAGCCATGCCGGCAGCGACACGCTCATGAAGTCCCAGAACGTATTTGAAATCAGAAGGCATGTCGCGAAGAAAAGGCAGTTCCGTGGATCCTGGATTGCCGAAGATTACAGTCATTCGCAATTCCCGCAAGACCTGATAGGTGGTTTCTCTAACCGTACTCAACGTCGCGCTCCAGATTTCCCGAGACCGAGCGGAAAAAGACGCAAGAGTTATACCATTTTGAGGCTGCCAGGGTTGTTGAATTCTCGTTCAAATCGGTGCTATTGTTCGGCTTCCTTGGCTAACAAAAATACCTTGGTTGTCTGAAGGAGTCTTCGCGGTTCTAATCGAGGTTACTGCCAGTGGGCTTATGCGTCCCAGCACTCTGATGATTTGCGCAGTCGGATTTGCGGCGTTGCACAGCGCAGGGTGTCATTCGTCTCCGAGGAATGAGACGGCGCAGACTGCTGCGCCGCCCCCAGCCAATGTGGATGGCACTCGGATCATCAACGCGGATCAAGAGCCCGGAAACTGGATGAGTCACGGACGGACTTATAGCGAGCAGCGCTTTAGCCCCCTGAAACTAATCAATGATCAAAATGTTGGGCAGCTCGCCCTGGCTTGGTACATGGATCTCGATACTCGCCGGGGGCAAGAAGCGACTCCCATCGTCGTTGACGGGCTGATGTACTTCACCACGGCGTGGAGCAAGGTCTACGCGGTCAGAGCGGTGAGCGGCGAAAAACTTTGGTCTTATAATCCAAAAGTCCCGCCGGAATGGGCCGTCAATGCTTGCTGCGATGTGGTTAATCGAGGTGTTGCCGTCTGGCGCGGGAAGGTCTTTGTTGGCACGCTCGATGGCCGGCTCGTGGCACTCGATGCCGCGACTGGGAACCCGGTGTGGGAAACACTCACGATCGACCCAACATTCCGTTACACAATCACTGGAGCGCCCCGTGTCGTGAAGGGCAAAGTGCTCATCGGCAACGGCGGCTCCGAAATGGGCGTACGCGGGTACGTTTCCGCTTACGACGCGGACACGGGCAAGCTGGTCTGGCGCTTCTACACCGTGCCGGGTGATCCCTCAGAACCCTTCGAAACCCCTATCCTCGAGAAGGCGGCCAAGACCTGGACCGGCGAATGGTGGAAACTTGGCGGCGGTGGAACGGTTTGGGACGCCATCGTTTACGACCCCGAACTCGATTTGCTCTACATCGGCGTCGGCAATGGAACTCCTTGGGACCGGCGCGCGCGAAGCCCTAAGGGCGGAGACAATCTTTTCATTTGCTCGATTGTGGCGCTCAAGCCTGATACGGGCGAATACGTCTGGCACTATCAAGAGACCCCGGCTGACGAGTGGGATTTCGACTCGGCCGAACACATTATTCTTGCCAACCTGACGATCGCCGGCTCTTTGCGAAAAGTGCTTCTCCATGCTCCGAAAAACGGATTCTTTTATGTGCTCGACCGGGCTACGGGCGAGGTGATTTCCGCAAAGCCTTATACCCCGGTGACCTGGGCTGAGGGCGTTGACCTGAAGACGGGCCGCCCGGTTGAGAACATGAAAGCACGATATGGAGAGGATAAGGGAATCCCGCTCGCTCCCGGACCTTTGGGGGGCCATAGCTGGCACTCCATGTCCTATAGCCCACTGACGGGATTGGTTTACATCCCCGTCCAAGAAGCCGGGTTCCTTTACAAGTCCGATGAGCATTATGAGAACAAATCACTGGCATTCAACACGGGGACCGATTTCGTGGCCGCCGGCATGCCGCAGAAACCCGAAGTGAAGCAGGCCATTCTCCACAATGTCAAGGGACACCTCTCTGCGTGGGACCCGGTTCAGCAAAAGGAAGTCTGGCGCGTGGAGCGCAAGAGCCCTGTGAATGGCGGAATCCTTTCGACAGCCGGGAACTTGGTCTTTGAAGGCACTGCGCAGGGAACTTTGGACGCCTATCGGGCCGGCACCGGCGAGAAACTCTGGTCCGCCGAAACGCAAAGCGGCGTGGTTGCCGCTCCTGTTACGTACACTGTTGGCGACCAGCAATACGTCGCCGTGCTTGTCGGCTGGGGCGGAGTCTTTCCTCTGGCAACGGGCGAGGTTGCCTTGCGCTCTGGACGAACGCAAAACATCGGCCGGTTGCTGGTTTTCAAATTGGGGGGAAAAGCCAGTTTGCCGGCGCTGCCAGAGCTCCCGCAACGGGAGCTAAAGGCCATTCCTTTGACCGCCAACACCGCAACGGTTCAAAAAGGGGAAGTTCTCTACCAACGATACTGCTCGGCGTGTCACGGGGATGTGGCGGTGAGCGGAGGCGTCCTGCCGGACTTGAGGTATTCGAGCGCGCTACAGAGTGACCAGTGGTTTGACGTCGTCCTGAAGGGCTTGCTGAAACAATCTGGCATGGTCTCCTTCAACAAAGAACTGAGCCACGGGGATGCCGCAGCCATCCGGGCTTACGTCGTCTTCCGTGCGAATCAATCTGTGGCGCAACAGAAATCGAACCATAACTAACCTTTCAGATTTGACCCTGTGGAATTGGTCTTCGGTGTTGCTGTCGTTGAAGCGAGCTTGAAAGCGTGCCCAACTAGGATACGATTCGAGTCCCGCAGATCCTGTTGATCCGAAGTGTCTGGACCCTCAGAGCAAAAAGTATCCACTACCAGAACTGGACAGATGTTGTCTTGAACGCCTTCATCACTGCCTCATGCAACGACAGCCCCCGAAGCTCTTTTGAAAGCACCTCAATCCCAATCGGCCCGGAATATCCCGTCTTTTCGAGCGCTGCCAGGAAACCCTTCACATCAAACTCTCCTTCGCCGCAGAACCTTCGGTGATTGATGGTGTCTTCGTGTAGACTCCACGGCGCCGTGAACGTTCCGTCGTTAATCTCCACCGAAACAATGTGCTTCAGTGGCACGCGGCTTATCTCCTCGTTCGGAACTCCCATCTTAGACAGGTGCCACAGGTCAAAAATCACCCCGCCATTCTTTGCGTCCGCCCCTTCGACCATGGTCAGCGCATCTTTCAGATTGTCGATCATCCCGAAGGGCATCAACTCAAATCCAATCGTCACGCCGTGTTCGGCGGCATCTTTGCAGAGCACCGCAAACGATTCAATCACACGCGGCATCTCATACCTTTCCCGATAAAAATCGCCGACCTTCAGGTGGTGCGGTTTGAGCACATCCGCGGCTTCAAAAAACTTCTTTTTCTCGAGGTCCGACTTCTTTTTCCGCTCGCCCTCCAAGAACCAATCCCGCAGAAACTCCAGCTCGACATACTTCATTCCATTGTCGTCCAGAATCTGCTTCATCTCCTCCAAGCTGCGCGTCGCTCGTATGTGAGCCAAGTCCTGGTCCCAGATTCCGATACCCCTGAAGCCGACCTTCGCCGCTGCCTCGACTCGATCCCTAAAATCGAACGTGCTGTATTCTTTGTCGGTGTGCGGCTCAGCCTTCCCGGAAAGCGTCCAAAACGATGCGAGCAACTCCACGTTCTTCCTCAAGGTCCTGTCCTCCCCGGTCTCAGGCCTGCTCCTTCAATTCCGTAGTTCCCTCCCAATTCGTCCGTCAATGCTAGCGTTCAAATGCTGTGGGCTTTCATCTGCCGTGAAATGAATTCCGCTTGCCGCAGTGCCAGAGCCACGATGGTCAAAGTCGGATTTGCGGCGCCAGGTGTGCTCAAAGCGCTGCCGTCGGAAATAAACAAGTTCTTGATGTCATGGGTTTGGCCCCAGCCATTCGATACGCCCTCGCGTTGATCAGCACTCATGCGTGCGGTACAGAGATTGTGGGTTGCTGGTGGAATTGGGCCGAGGACCACGCGCTTAGCCCCGATTGCCTCGTACATTTGTGACATTTGCCTTTGCGCATGCGCTCTCATGGCGATGTCGTTTGCATGGTCGTCGACGTGCACGTTAGGTACGGGCAGCCCGAAGGCATCTTTGATGGTTGCATTCAGAGTGATACGATTGTCTGCACGCGGCAGATCTTCACCGTTGATAAACATACCGGCCAGGTTCCGATAGTTTTCGATTATGGAAGCGAAGTCTCTGCCCCAACCGTAAGGCAAACCCACCAGAGGAAAAGTCGGGAGGTCGAGCGTGACCAGTTCGATCCTGTATCCGCCAACGAATCCCCGACTCGGTTGGTTGATGACTTCATCTTCCACGACTCCTGCGAGCGTGGCGCCGCGCCAGGAAAAGACGGGTTTGTCGAAAATTCCCCATACAAAGCCAGTGATCTGATGGCAATAATTGCGTCCGACTTGGCCGGAGGAATTTGCCAGACCTTGGGGAAACTTTGAAGAGGCAGAGAGCAAGAGCAGGCGGGCTGTCTCGATGGCATTGCCTGCCACGCAAACCAGTCGGGCTTTCTGGCGCTGTTCCTGGCCGCGACTATCACGATAGATGACGGCGTTGACGAGACCGTCCGCTCCGTGCTCTATGCGCGTGGCCGTGCATTCGATACGGAGATCCAGGTTGCCCGTGGCTTCAGCGCGAGGAATCTCCGTATATAGCGTGCTCCACTTCGCTCCCATCTTGCAGCCTTGCACGCAAAAGCCCTGCTGAATGCAGAAGCCGCGGCCGTCAAACGCCCGTGAATTGATTGCCAAGTAGCCCGTGTGCACCTGCTTGTAGCCAAGTTTCTTCGCTCCTGCGTACATCACTTTAAAATTGTTCGAGGCAGGCAATCCCGGCACACCGTTGCGACGCGTCACTCCGAGGCGGCGTTCGGCAATCTCGTAATACTTTTCCAGCTCCTCATAGGGAATGGGCCAATCGATCACCGAAGTGCCGGCGATATTGCCGTAGATCGTTTTCGCGCGAACTTCCCAGGGTTGTAGACGTGGCGTAGAGGCCGTCCAGTGCACCGTGGTTCCACCGACGGTTTTGCAGTGCCAAGCGGGCAGGTTTGGGAAATCGCGGGCCACACCCCAGCTTCCGCTCTGAGTGCGCGGATCGAGCCAGGTTAGTTGTTGGAAAGCCTCACCAGGAACCTGCGAGAAAGCCTCGAGCGATTGCCGCTTGCCGGCCTCAAGCAGTACGACTTTGATTCCGCGGCGGGTCAGTTCGTGCGCTAACGTACCACCTGCGGCACCCGAACCGATGACTACTACGATGTTGTCATCCTTTAGTTCGACGTGAGCCATCGTTCCGTTTCTCCACAAGTTACCGACCGGCAGGCACTGGCCCGCCGTCCTCCACCGGCACTTCCGGCAACCAACGCAGGTCATTGAATCCGCGCAGGAGGTATCCGCCTTTTGAAAATGCCTCGCCCTCGTAGCCAAAGTAGGTATACGCCAAGGAGGATGCGTAAAGAACTTGTATCGTTTTCAAGCGCATCCGTTGAAAGAATTCAGACGATTCGATCTTTTTGAGCACTTCGATGCGGTCGTTTTCCCGGCTGGTCGCGAAGGATGCTCCGAGGCTTACGACGCCCTCCTTGATCAACTTGTGATTGTTTGAATCCTTGCTTGAGTCTCCGTCGACTGCTTGAATGACAACTGCGTATACAGCATCATCGAGCTTGTCATGTGGGCAGATGGTGCGCGCCATGGCCATCAGCGCTGCACCTTCCGAACTGGTGAGCACCGTCAAATCGATAGCCCACACCGGTCCGCGGGCGATCAATGCCAATGGGCTTCCTGCGATCACCAAACCGGTTAAAACGCCGGTGCCATTTTTCAGGAGATCGCGGCGACTCAGAGAAATAGTGTGGTCCACGGAATTCTCTCTCCCCTCTCAAGAGTGACGACTCTAAATGGCTTGGTTTTCGGCTCTCACCTCCAGCCGCCGGAAACGCCGTACCTTCGTTTCGTTAGCGAGCCAGCTTGCCGGGTTCGGCGACCTTTACAGTAGGCGCCGCGAAAGCGTGTGGTTGAGGGTCTCACTGTTCGCCAAAGCGTCGGCCCACTGTGGAATCAATAACATAGCTGAAGTCGTCTCCACCAGCGTTTTGGTACAACTCGAGCCCCGTCCGGCTTTCCAAAAAAACTGTTGTGTAAGGGTGGTGTGCCTGTTTCGCTCGCATCAGATCTTTTCACGGAGGCCGAACTCACAGCTGCGGAACGAAGGCTTGTGAACTTCGTCGATTTCACCAAACTGAAAGACCTCCAGGAGGGCAAGTCAGAACCTTCCGGGCTGCTTCTCAGGAAACTCCTCGGTTCGCACCGTCTTGAGTCCGCGTTCGTGGATGATACCGATGCTCGGCGCTCAAGAAGCACATCGGGGCGTAGGCCAAGGCGGGCGGACTACAGTGTGCAGCCATATCCGTCGTATCATGGTGGAAGGGGCGTCGATTTTATCCCCTGTTTTGTTCTCGGGAAACTGATAATGGCTTACGAAGTTTCATTCATGGAGACCGCCGGAGGGCAGCACGACACAGGGCCGAAAGCCTCCGTCATCTATCGTTTTGAGATATCGATGGATCAAAAGAGAACCCGCGCCGACGTGGTTCTCACCGAAGCTGGAGCAGAAATTATAGAACAGGGCGGTAAAGACCCTAAATCGGCGGCCAGTATCGCGCTCCATAGGCTTTTGAAGAGTGGACGCGATCCTTTTGCCTCCCAGATTTCTCTTCAGATTCCATATGGTCATGCCGCACATTTTTCAAGATACGGAAACTACGATTCGCTTCCGGTGTTGACGGACTAAGGTTTCCTGCGGTCCGCAATAAATGTGCGCGCCCCGCTGCCCCTGTGACGCAGGTCCAAGCGATCCTGGATGCGTCACTAGACACTCTAGACGTAAAAGGCAAGCGGGTGCCAACGATGGCTAGCGGCCTTGGGGAAGCGGAACACCTGCTGCTGGAATCCCATGGCTGATTTCTTCGAGCGGTCGGAAAGATGAGATCTATGACTTGCCTGATAACTTCACGGCGGTCCCCTTCCTTGCAAACCAGGAACGCCGTCGAGTAGTTGGCCTGGCGTAAGCGGCGGAGGCGGGAATGGTCAGTTCAATTTCCGTGCCACAATCGAGCCTGCTCCAGACTTCCAGGTTACCGCCCACAAGTTTGGCCCTTTCGTGCATGCCGTGCACGCCCCAATGATCGGGGCAACCTTTGTCCGTCACGATCTGTGAGTCGATGCCTTTCCCATCATCGCGAATTCGCACCCGCAACTGGCGCTCGTCGTAGTGGATCTCCACTTCGATCCGGCGCGCTTCTGCGTGCTGGCCGCCGGAGAGATGGTAGGCTCTGCCACTGCTCCGCTCGTTACTTCCCCTACTGACTGGAAGTGAACCCCGTCAAAGCGGAGAACGCCTCGCGATGTGGTGAGCCAAAGGTATCCTTCAGACGACTGCTTGAGATCGAACACTGGACCGAGCCCGTTCCAAGCGGTGTGATGGAAGTCTCCCAGATCTTGGAATTCCGGCCTGGTGTCAGCTCTGCTAACCTGAGGAAGAAGCCCGCAAATCAGTGTGACGGCTCCCACCCATGCGAACTTGCGGAAGAATGTCCACACGATATGGCCTTCACCATGCGATCAAGGAATACAAGACGACCCCCTCGAAGCACCTTGCTAGGGGTGGTTTAATGCGTCAGGTCAGAACCGAGTCTCGCTCCGCGCTGTCTCTCAGAATACAGCCGGCAGTTCAACGGGGCATCCCTGTGGTCCGCAATAATCGCGTACGCCCTTCCTAACCTGAAAATTCCGAGCCCTTTGGGGTGTCCCAGTCTGAATTCGTGCCTGTAACATGGTACGCGTCCAGGGACTCACAGACAGAAGCCGACGTCCTTACCGCTACGCCGACTAACGTCCAATGTCGTGCTCTTGAATGGTGGTGACGAGGACTTAATATGCACGGTGTTGCCCGAGCCTCAGTTCGTTGTTGACTTGGTTGCCTAACCTACGGGGGAAAGTAGCCTCGGTGAAGGAGACCCCGAAAAAAGTATTTCGCTGTGCGAGTGGAACTGCTGGCGGCCGGGTTGTATTCCTCAGAAAATACCCGTTCCACGAGCGAGGATATTTACCATGAGCTTCTTCCGTGCCCTTCCTGTCAGTGTGGCCGCTGCTGGGCTCGCCGCCCTTGTGCTTGGCTTGAACGCCTGTGGAGGCGGCAATTCCTCGCCGCCCTCCACCGCCAGTTACTCCCTCGGTGCCACGGCCCTGACTCCGGCTTCCATTACGGCCGGAAACACATCCACTTCAACCATCACGCTAACCCCCGCCGGCGGCTACTCCGGCAGCGTCACTCTTTCTTGCGCCGCGATTTCCGGCGCCGACACCCCGGCATGTTCCTTCAGCCCCAATCCCGTGCCCGTCAGTGGCGGCGGTACGTCCACGCTTACGATCGCCACTACTATCAACACGCCTGGAGGCAACTACTCCATCAGCGTCACCGGGAAGGACGCCGACAATCTTGCGCCCAGTAACGGTTCGGAGTCGCTCACGCTTACCGCGGGCGCCGTGATCGAGCACGTTGTCGTCATCTTCCAGGAAAATCGCACGCCCGACAATCTTTTCCAAGACTCCGTCCTGATCGCCCGCGGCGCCGATATTGCCCAGCAGGGCAAGAATTCCTCGGGTCAGACTATTACGCTCGCTCCGATCGACCTGGGCACGGCCGGCTCGAACCCGCAGAATTACGATCTCAGCCACGCCCATTCCGCGTTTCTCTCCATGTATGACGGTGGCAAAATGGACGGCGCCGACAAAATTCCTTGCTCGCCGGCGGCCCAGTGCCCCCCGAACGCGCATCCCAATCCGCAATTCAAGTACGTCATTCAATCTGACGTCGCACCTTACTTCGCAATGGCCGAGCAGTACACTTTCGGCGACCGCATGTTTCAAACCAACCAGGGGCCAAGCTTCCCGGCGCACCAGTTCATCTACGGCGGCACTTCAGCACCAACCGCCAGCAGTTCGCTTTTCGCCTCCGAGAATCCCCCCGAGCCCGCCGGTTGCATTGCCGCCGCAAAAACGACCGTCGCGATGATCAACGCCGCTGGCAGCGAAAGCGCCCAGCCTCACCAGTACCCTTGTTTCGAGCATCAGACCTTGAGCGACTTGCTCGACGCCAAGACCGTGACCTGGCGCTATTACACACCCTCCGCCGGCTCGATCTGGACCGCGCCTGATGCCATTCAGCACATTTGCCGGCCACAAACCGTCAATGGCACACTCACCTGCACCGGCCCTGACTGGTCCGGGAGCGTCGTAATTCCGGAGTGGCAGGTGCTGAACGACATCGCCAACGGCCAACTCACGCAAGTCAGTTGGGTGATTCCTGACGGTGCGGCCTCCGATCACGCCTTAGGTAATAACGGTAGCGGCCCGTCCTGGGTCGCCGCCATCGTCAATGCCATTGGCAACAGCCCGTATTGGGCGAACACTGCCATCATCATTACTTGGGACGATTGGGGAGGCTGGTACGATCATGTTGCTCCGAAGATTATCAGCGACGGCGTCAGCTGGGGGTCGGGCTATGTCTACGGCTTCCGTGTCCCTCTGATTGTCGTCTCACCCTACGCCAAGGCCAAGTACATTTCCCATACCACACACGACTTCGGCAGTATCCTCAAGTACATCGAGACCACTTTCAGCCTGAACTCGCTTGGCTACGCCGATGCCTACGCCGACGACCTTTCCGACTGCTTCAATCTCACGCAGTCCCCGATTCCTTTCCAGACGATTGTGGCTCCGGCTAGCGCCTCCATGTTCCTTAACAAAAAGGGCCCGGCCGTGGATACGGATGACGAATAGCCAGGTCACGCAACGCCAACTTCGCCAAGCGGATCCGCGTGTTTACGCTCACCCACTACGCGCACTTGATCGATAGGTCGCATCGAGAAGCGGTTGAAAGAGCGGCTGCGTATCTGGACCGCAGTGGACCGAAAATTCAGGGATCAGTGGCGCGCTTCGGCAGTTCATCGAGGTCTTCAACAGAGCGTCCGCACGAAGCGCTGGGCATGACATGTCCGGCCGAGGTCTATCAACCTTCTCCGCGCATCTACCAGGGACTTCCCGACATCGATTATCCACTCCACGACAAAGTCATTGTCGTTACCCTTTGAGCCGCGGATGCGGATGAAACCAACGACGACAGAAAGGACATCTCCGCCTCGGGAGCATACGTTCTCCTCTGGCGAGCATCTTGAGCAGAGACAAAACGGGGGAGGCGGGAAGAAAAGAGAAAAAGCAAAAGGGAAAGGCTATTGAATCTGATCTGAGCAAGGAGGAAAGAAAATCAGAAGCGAGAAGAACAAACAAGCCAAAGTAGAAAAACCGGTCAAGTGTTACCTATGTTCCCGGGCCGGACCCTAAATTAAATGGCGGAGCCGATCGCAACAGTTGGCAACAGTTAATGGTGGGTGTCGGCACTGTACAGGGTTCCATTTCCGGAATCGCAGTAGATACGAAGCTGTATAGGTAAACACTTCGGCGTCAGGCCTAATCCTCACTGAGGTTACAAACCTGGCCTCAACTTCCGGATTGCCCGTCATCCGACCGCACCCGCTCCGAATGTGTTGGTCGTGCACAGTCCGAGTAGGTATTTGGAGGGGGATAACAGGGACAGACTCCAAGTTCGTGCCGAATGCAAGCAGACGGCCGTCGAAATCCTTCACCACAAACTCACGAGAGTGCCATGGCATGTTGGCAAGTCCGCGCTTGAATTCCACACCTCGAACTGCATACTCGGCGTAAGGCGTGTCCACATCCTCGATGAATGTGTACGCGTCGAGCAGTTGGTCCGAATATTTGTTTGGGTTGCCTGTGGGATGTTCGGCACAGCGGAAGTGAATTGCATGTTGGTCGCGCGCAACAATGGCGTAAACCGGCGGGTCCTGCCACGCGCCCAAACACCTCTACCTCAACCTTGCTGTCGAGATTGAGCCAGAAGAGGATAGGGCCTATGCCGGTGACTCGGAGGCAATCCTAGCCTAACTTCCACGGTTTTCGGGGTCGGACACTTTGTTTTCTATGATTTAGGATTTTTTTCGTCACTAGGTGTGCCGACCCGCCAGGCTTTGACGGGCTGCATCACCTCGGCGGGAATGCCCAG
>Ga0306920_100003792_pt1 | contig 19269 bp, 11 predicted proteins | sample flu12Cox44000170_FD_204666 | JGI IMG/M metagenome (GOLD analysis project Ga0306920, IMG submission 204666) | Lab enrichment of tropical soil microbial communities from Luquillo Experimental Forest, Puerto Rico - flux4day.12C.oxic.44.000.170 (v2)... | ecosystem: Environmental > Terrestrial >... | reverse complement strand
GTGTCGCGAACGTGTTTGCCGATCGGATTCGTATTGGGAAAGAAGCGCCGAGCAAAGGTCTCGTTCACCACCGCAGGACGAAGACCGGCGGCTGCGTCCTGTGCGCCGATTTCGCGGCCGAGGAGACTCGGAATGCCCAAGGTCGAGAAATAACCAGGCCCGACGTGGTCGATACGCGATTCCATTTCTTCGCCGGATTTGGGGGTGTAGCCCTCGACGGCGATGGGATCCCCGGATTCCTGATGACTGAACAAGCCGTTATGCGAGACAGTCACGCCGCGCAAACCGGGAATCGCGGAGATTCGCGAGAGTAGGTCTTCATAGACGCGCGTCACTGCCGCGCCCTTATATCCACCAGCTGCGGCATTTACGCGAAACAGCAGCAAGTTCTCGCTGTTGTAGCCAAGATTCACGCGGCTCAGCTTCGAAAGACTGTGAACAAACAGCCCTGCGGCGATGAGAAGAATTAGAGAGAAGCTGACCTGAGCAACGACCAGGGTTTTGTTCAAAGGCAAGCGGCGGAGGAGAGATTCGCCCGCGGGGGCAGACCCGGTGGACTTCATCCTGGTCGAGAGGTCGAGACGCGTGGCGTGCAGCGAAGGAAACAGCCCGAAAAGAACGGCAGTCAGCAGGGTGACGAGCGCGGTAAAGGCGAGCACCCGTGCATCGGGATGGAGAGGCAGCTGGACAGCGGCGGGGCCATTCGCAACACCCCCGACCATGCGCAATAGCAAGGAGTCCGCCCAAAACGCCAGGACGATCCCAATCCCGGCGCCAACCATCGCGAGCAGAAAGCTCTCTGTCAGGAGCTGGCGCACCAGCCGGAAACGGTCCGCGCCCATGGCGAGCCGCAGGACCAACTCTTTTTGCCGGGCCTCGCCGCGCGCGAGCAGCAGATTGGCAACGTTGGCGCAGGCAATCAGCAAAACGAGCCCGACAAGAGCCATCAGAAATTCCAGCGGCTCCCCAAACGAACCTTGAAGCGTGGAAGCGCCGCGCACCGCGGACTGAACCTTTAGCCGCTGGTCGAGGAAGTCGTGTCGCTGCTCGGCGGAGATGCCTGGACCCACGAGCGATTCCGTGAGGCGTTTGAAAACCACGTTCATGCTGGCGTTTGCCTGCGTGATGGAAATTCCGGGCTTGAGTCGGCCGATAACCTGGAGCCAAATATGCTGATTCAGGATGCCCTCGGGAGAGGGGCTGAGCAGATCACGGCCAGGGTAAATCGCATCTTGCATGGTGATGGGGACCCAGGCGTCAGGCGCATCACCGACGGTTTCGCCGAAGAAACCCGGCTGGGTAACACCCACAATTTCAAAAGAGGCGTTGCGAACCTGAATCGTCTGGCCGAGCGCCGAGGGATCGAGAGCGAGCCGCTGCTTCCAAAACGCGTAGCTGATCACGGCGATCGGCGATCCACCGCGAACGCGGTCCACGTCGGGCGTGAAGAAGCGCCCCGCGGCAGGGTTCACGCCCAGAGTGCTGAAATAATTGCCAGTGACCAGACGGACCCGCGCGGTTTCCTTTTGTGCACCTGCGCCAGGGTTGCCTGACGTTTTTCCGAAGCTGATGTCGACATCGGGGAGCTGGCTGTCTGCCGCGAAGGTCTTCGAGAATACCTCGTTGTGATCGCGAAGATATTGGAATTCGGAGTAGGCCAGCAGCGACCGCTCCCCCCCTTGGCTGCCAAACGCGCTAGCGTGGGCGTCGGGATCGGTCAAGAAGGCCAGTTCTTCGGGATGCGAGACCGGAAGAGAGCGAAGCAGCACCGAATCGAGAACGCTGAAGATGGCGGTGTTCGCGCCGATGCCCAGGGCGAGCGTCAGAACCGCCACCACGGTGAAGCCGGGACTCTTCAGCAGCGTGCGCAGGGCATACCGCATATCTTGAACCAGCGTAGACATTTCCGAGTGGCCTCCCGCCACGGTTAAAGAAGGGGTCTTAGCCAGGTTGCGCTGCGCTGGCGCCCACGTCTGACGTCGCGGTTTCGCCCACAACCCAGCCGTCCTTCAATTGGATAATGCGGTGTCCATACGCAGCATTTCTCTCTGAATGCGTTACCTGAATGATGGTCGTGCCGGCATCGTTGAGCCTTTTGAAAAGCTGCATGATCTCTTCGCCCTGCGCGGAGTGCAGGTTCCCGGTGGGCTCGTCGGCGAGAATCAGTTTCGGATTCATGATCACGGCGCGCGCGACACCTACGAGCTGTTGCTGCCCGCCGGAAAGCTGATTGGGAAACAAATCCTTCTTGCCCACGATGTTGAAGCGATCCAGAGCATCGCAAACCCGGCTGACGCGCTCTTTATGCGGGACGTTCTTGTAGGAAAGGGGCACTTCGAGATTCTCAAATACCGTGAGATTGTCGATCAGGTGATAGCTCTGAAAGACAAACCCGATGTTGGCTTTGTGCAGTTCATTGCGTTTTTTGACGTTGAGCCTGTGAACGGGCTCGCCATTGAAATAGAATTCGCCGGTCCATGCGCCATCGAGCATTCCGATGATGCTGAGCAGCGTGGATTTTCCTGCGCCGGACGGACCCATGATGGTGACAAATTCGGCCGGCTGAATATCCAGATTGACTCGGCGCAGGAGGAAGAAGCGGTTCGGCCCCGCCTCCACAGATTTTTCAAGGTTTCGCAGTTGAATTAATGGTTCCAAGAGATCTCCTTAAGACTTCTACTCATTCATAACGCAGCGCGACCAGCGGATCGACACTCGCAGCACGCCGCGCAGGAATATAAATAGCACACAGAGCCACGAGAACAAGAATCAAAGAGCCCATCGCATAAGGTCCTAGGCTTGTCGCGCTAACTCCGTATAGCAAGCCGCCGAGGAATCGCATTAGGGCGAGCCCGCCCGAGATGCCCGCCGCGATTCCAACCAGCGCAAGAAGCAAGCCTTGCCTCACCAACAGCCGCAGTACCTGACCAGATTCGGCCCCCAGCGCCATGCGCACCCCAATTTCGTGGGTTCGCTGGTTCACAAACAAGTTCAGCACTCCGTAAATGCCTACGGATGCCAGCCCTAGCGCGACGGCGGCAAAAAGGATCATGAGAAGCGCATCAAAACGCTCGGCGGCAACAGAACCGGAGACTACCTCAGACATAGCCCGCAGATTCGTGATGCGCAACTCAGGATCCACGTCCAAAACAGCTTGGCGTAGCGCGGGGCCAAGATCGAGTCCTCGTGCCACGCGAACCACATATTCCGCCGCGGCCTCCATTTCCCCGCCTTGCGCCAACGGAATATAGACCATAAGCGGCGCTGGGCGGGTGAGCAACATGCCTTTCACGTCCCCGACTACGCCGACAATTTCACGCGGGGGCGGGGGAGGTTCCCAGAAGGGCTGGCCCATAAATTCACCGATAAAAATATGATCGCCGAGGGGACTCTTCCCTTTCCACCAGCGGCGGGCGAGACTCTCGTTTATAAACGCGACGAGTGGCGCTCCTTGGGCATCGCTTTCCTGTACGCCGCGTCCGGCAAGGAGGGGGATTCGCATCGTGTCGAAGTAGCCTTCGCTGATTCTCCGGATTTCCATTGCGCCAATGCTATGTTCGGCGTCGTTTTGACCCGCGAGCTGTGCCGGTATATTCCCCTGGCCGGCGAGCGGCACCACGTTGACCAGAGCTGCGGAACTTACCCCTGCAAGGGTCTGCATGCGATCGAGCAACTGCTTCTGCAAAGCCCTCGTGCGTTCCTCGGAAGAGCTGTTTTCGCTCGGATAAGCTACGCTCAGCCTGAGGACGTTGTGGGGGTCGAACCCGAGCCTTTCCTGATGCAGGCGGTAAAGGCTCTCCGCCAGGAAGGAGGCCCCAACAAGCAGCATAAGGGAAAACGCCATCTCGCTGACGACCAGCGCGCTGCGGATGCGCCCGTGCGCAGCGCTTGTTGAACCTGGAGTTGCTTCGCCCTTGATCCCGCTGATCAAATTGGTTCGCGTAGTCTGCCACAAAGAAGCAAGCCCAAAGACGAGGCTGGTGAGGACGGTGATTCCCAGCGCAAAACCAAACACTCGACCATCGATGCGAATCGAAGTGGCGGGCACGTGCAGCTCCCAGGGAACCATGCTGACCAAAGCATTCAGCCCCCAAAACGCAAGGAGCAACCCAGCGGAGGCCCCTAGGACCGCGATTAGAAAACTTTCCGTGAGCAGTTGGCACACCAGGCGCCTTCGGCCGGCGCCGAGTGCCAGACGAACGGAAATCTCGCGTATCCGTGAATAGGTTCGCGCGAGAACCAGGCTGGCTACATTGACACAGGCAATAAGGAGCACAAGGCCTACGGCGCCAAACAGCACCAACAAGCTCGGGCGAATATCTCGGGTCAGCAACCGCTGATAGTTAACAACGCCTACTCCCAGGAGGTAGCTGTTCCTGTCAGGAATCTGGGGAAAGAGCGCAGCCATTTCCGTCTGAGCTTGAGCCAAATTCACGCGAGGATTCAACCGCGCAATCGTGGAGGTATTGAGTCCCCGGTCACCAAGGCCGTTGCTCGGCTGTAGCGGGACGAAGGCATCGACGGGGTTCTCGACAAAAACGAAACCGCCAGGTAGCACACCCACCACCGTGTAGATGTCTTGATTGAGCTTCACCGGCTTGCCGATAATCTCAGGGTTTGCGCCAAATGTGGCACGCCACGCGGAGTCACTCAAAATTATGGAGAGCGCGGCAGCGGGCTGAGTTTCCTGGCGCGTAAATTCGCGGCCCAAGGCGGGATGAATTCCAAGTACGCGAAAGAAGTCCGCGCTCACGCGAAGGGCCTTCAGCCAACTAATGCGGTCCTGCTGCTTCACCTCGAAAGTGTTCCAGCCCTGAAATCCTGCAACACTGTCGAAAACGCGCCCTCCGTGGTCCCGCAAGAACTCGAATTGAGGGACGGTTACATCGGGGATAAAGCGGCTCGTCCCTTGCAAGCCGATTCGGGCAATTCGCTCGGATCCGGGATATGCAAGCGGGCGCAGCAAGACTGCGTTTACGACACTGAAAATGGCGGTATTCGCGCCGATACCCAGCGCGAGCGTAAGGACGGCTACGGCCGTAAAGCCGGGATTCTTCCCGAGCATGCGCGCTGCAAATCGCAAGTCTTGCCATATGGTTAGCATCTCATCGCCCCCGAATTATTCGGCGAGGAAATCAACATTTACTCATAGCGCAGCGAAACCAGCGGATCGACACGGGCGGCGCGGCGCGCCGGCACATAACAGGCCAGCAGGGCCACAAATAGCATCACCACATTCACGATGATGAAAATCAGCGGATCGCGCGTCGAAACTCCGTAGACCAAGCCTGCGAGCAATCTCGTGAGCATGAGCGCGGCCGCCACGCCAAAGACCAGGCCCGTCAGCACGAGTTTCAGACCCTCCCACAGCACCATTGTTAGCACTTGCCGAGGTTCGGCCCCCATCGCCATCCTCACGCCAATCTCGCGCGTTCGTTGTGAGACGGCATAGGCACTGGCGCCATAAATTCCGACACCGGCCAAAAAGAGCGCCAGTCCGCCAAACAAACTCAAGAGAAACATCATAAAACTGCGAAGCGCGAGCGAGTGCGTGAGCACCTGGTCCATGGATCGAATCGCGCCGGCCGCCACCAGCGGGTCCACGGCAGCAACCGCTTCGCGCACGGGCTGCCCGAGCGTCAGCGGATCACCGGCTGTTTCGACCACGATGCTTCTCGGGAACCAGCCCTCGAAAAGCTTGGATGTCGCATATCGGGCTTGCGGCGCGGGAACGAATATGGTGGGTTCCGCGGGCTTGTCGAGATAAGTTTTCACGTCGCCGACCACGCCTACGATTTCAGACAATAAGCCGTTGTCATACACGTGTTCCCCAATTGGGTTACGCCCGCGTAAATAACGCCGCACAAGCGATTCGTTGACGATGACTACGGGATGCGAAGTGGCAGAGTCCGCTTCGCTGAAGCTGCGTCCGAGTTCGAGCGAAACTGCGAGGGCCGCGAAGTATCCCGGGCTAACTTCCCTGTAATTCGCGTTGATCGACTCAGGTTCTTTTGGACCCGCAATCGCGAAGCCCTTGCGGCCGCCTCGCTCGAGCGGCAGGCCTGCGGCGACGATACCAACGCCTTTCACACCCGGCAGCGTCTTGATGCGTTGCTCCACCGCGCGGTAGAAATTCACGATCGATGGAGTAGAGTTGTATTTCGAGCCGGTCAGCCAGAATTGCATGGTGAGAACATGACGCTGGTCAAATCCGGGGTTCGTGGAGATAAGCTTTGCAAAAGTGGCGATCATTAAGCCTGCGCCCGTCAGCAAGACGAGCGATAGCGCAAATTCACCCGCTACTAATCCCTTTCTTAAGCGCGAGCGCCGCCCGCCGGCGCTCGCCCTCCCTTCACCTTCCTTAAGGGTTTCAATCAGATTGGTCCTTGTCGCGTAGATCGCCGGGGCTAAGCCAAATAAAACCCCCGTCAAGAGGGAAACTGCGAAAGTGAACGCAAAAATCCGCGCGTCGAGCCGGATATCGCTCAGTCGGGGCAAAGTGCTCGGCGCCATCGCCAAAAGAGAGCCCATTCCAGCGCTCGCCAAGGCCAAGCCAAGCGCTCCCCCCGCCAATGCCAGCAAGATGCTTTCCGTAACCAGCTGCCGCAGTAGCTGCGAGCGCGAGGCCCCGACAGCGAGGCGTACGGCAATTTCTCGTCCGCGAGAACCGCTCTTTGCCAACAGCAGGTTCGCGACGTTGGCACAGGCAATCAAAAGTACGAAACCGATGGCTCCCAACAAAACTAGCAAGAAGGGCCGCATGTCCGCGCCGATCATGGCCTGATAGGGGCGAAAGCTCATGACCGTTTCTTTCGTTACATCCTCGGGGTATCGAACGCGAAAGTCTTGCGTCACGAGATCCATTTGCGATTGGAGTTGCACAGGTGTAACTCCAGGCCGAAGCCGTGCGACCACGGGAATGTTTTCCCCGCTGCCGGCTGTTTTTGCCACCAACTCTAGCGGCACCCAGACATCCGCGCGGACCCCCGGGTTCAACTCGGAACTGGCGCGCGGATCCAAACCCGCGGGCATCACGCCAACTACGGTGTAGGCCTCGCCATCCATCAAAACCTTTCGGCCAACGGCTGCCGGATCCCCACCGAAGCGGCGCATCCACAACTCGTGGCTCAGGATGGCTACATGTTCACCGTCACCCTGGTCTTCCTCGCGAAGAAAATCGCGGCCCAGAGCCGGACGGACGCCCAAGACCTGGAAATACTCTACGGACACGGGCATGCCACGAAGATGTTCGGCTTCATCGGCCGTCGCAAGGTTAAAGCCCACGTCGGTGTAGCCGGCAATGTGTTCGAAGAGCTGCCCATCCTGGCGCAGATGGTCCAACTGTTTCGAGGTGAGGTCCATTTCATCGGATTGCCCGCGGTAGACTTCCGCGAGCTGCACGATGCGGTCCGCCTGGGGGAATGGCAAGGGACGAAGAAGCACGCCGTAAACGACCGTAAAAATGGCGGTGTTTGCTCCAATGCCGAGGGCCAGGGTCAATACGGCAACGGCGGTAAAGCCGGGATTCTTCCCGAGCATCCGGACGGCATATCGCAAGTCATGCCAGATGGTCAGCATTTCATCGCCCCGAATTACTCGGCAGTGAGATCCTCGTCACTCATAGCGCAGCGCGACCAACGGATCGACGCGCGCAGCGCGGCGCGCCGGCAGATACGAGGCCAAGGCCGCAACTCCCGCAAGCAAAAGCGGCAAACCAACAAACGAAAATGGGTCGGTGGCTTCCACACCAAACAAAACGGAGGAAAGCCCGCGAGCCAAAGCAAAGGCCATGGGCAGCCCGATCGCCAAGCCGAGGATGGTGAGAAGCATGCCGCTTCGCAGCACCATGCGCACGATGTCCACGGTCTGCGCACCAAGCGACATGCGGACGCCAATCTCATGCACGCGTTCGCTCACCGAGTAGGACATCACCCCGAATACGCCGACCGACGCGAGCACCAGCGCGATGCCCCCGAGCACGGCCATCATCGCCGCGACATAAGCAATGCCGATGATGGATTCGCTGATAACACGGTTCATGGGCTTGATGTTGTAAAGCGGCAACTCGGGATCGACGGCGGCGATCTCGGCGCGAGCCGCGGAGATGGACTGCGAGGGATCACCCGGGGTGCGAAGCAGGATGGTGGTGTAATAAGGAGGGGCTTGCCGGAACGGCCCATAAATCGTTGGGAGATTCTCCTTGTTGATCCAGCTATAGTGAACATCATTCACGACGCCGACGATCGTCATCCACGGACGAGGCGAATCCATTCCGCCGACTTTGATGTGCGCGCCCAGCGGATTCTCTCCCGGGAGGTACCGCCGCACGAGGCTTTCACTCACCACGGCCACGGGAGGAGCGTCAGCGCCGTCGGCGTCGGTGAGCAAGCGGCCCTCGAGAAGGCCGATCTTCATCATGCCAAAATAATTGGGGCTGCTGGTCTCGATGATGGCATTGCGCAGCCCGCCGCGCTCAGCGAGTGGGCGACCCTCGATCGAAAAAGGATACGTCCCGACGCCACCTCCATCCGCGTAAGGCACATGCGTAACGAAGGCAGCCGACTCGACGCCGGGCAACCCGCTAAGGCGCTCGAGCACTTGCTCGTGAAACCCGAGACGCGCGGACTCCTTGGCGTACGGCGTGTCCGGTAAAGTGACGTTCATGGTCAAAAGAGTTCGCGGCGAGTAGCTCTCGTTGACGTTCAGCAGCCCCTGGAAGTTCTTCACCAACAGGCCGGCGCCTACGAGCAAAACCAGCGCGAGCGAAATCTCCGCCACGACAAGCGCGCCCCGCAAACGGCCACGCGCGCGACTCGAGGTGGAGCCGCGCCCGGTTTCCTTCAATGAATCGGCCAGGTTGGCGCGCGAGGCGAACAAAGACGGGGCCATTCCCGAGAGCATCCCGCAAGCCACAACGATGATCAGCGTAAACAAAAATGCGTTGGAATCCAGGCGGATGGTCTTCCACCCCGCAATGAACTTGGCTACATCCGGCGGCATGTTCGAAAGGATCATCTGGATCTCCCATTGCGCCATCAGCAAGCCCACTGCCGCGCCGCCAGCGGCGAGAAGCAGGCTTTCGGTGAGCAATTGCCGCATGACCCGCCAGCGGCTTCCGCCCATAGCGGTGCGCACGGCAAATTCGTTTGCGCGCCCGGCCATACGCGCGAACTGCACGTTGGCCACATCCGCACAAGCGATCAGCAAGACAAATGCGACGGCACCCATGAGCAGCTTCGTGTACTCGCGCGTGATGTCGCCGGTCATCATTTGCGCGAGGGTCATCGTGCGAAGTTCCCAACCTTTGTTGGTGTCAGGATATGCCGCGGCTTCGCGCTGGGCGATGGCCTGCATCTCCGCGGAAGCTTCGGAGAAGGCAACCCCCGGCTTCAGGCGGCCGAGCACCCAAAGCCACCGGCTGTCCCGGCGCTGGCGCTCCTTGGCGTCGATGGCCAGGGGGACCCAAGCTTCGGCAGGCATCGGGAAATCGAAGCCCTTGGCCATGACTCCCACGACCGTGCAGTTCTTGCCGTCGACCTTGATGTTTTTTCCGACGATGTGTTCGTCCGAAGCGTAGCGCTGCTCCCAAAGCGCATGGCCGAGAATGATTTCCAGGTCCCTGCCCGGGTGTTCTTCTTCGCTCAAAAACCCGCGTCCAAGTTGCGGCTGAACACCGAGCATCTCGAACAAGTTGGCGGAGATCTGAAAAGCCTGGACCTTTTGTGGATGGTCGTCGCCGGTGAGGCTTATCTCGTCCCACGCGTAGGCGCCAAGGCGATCGAACGACCGCACTTCCTTTCGCCAGTCAAAATAAGTGGCCGGCGCAATGGCGTTCATGTCGATGTTCTGCCGCGGGCGGGCGTCGACCAGCGCAACGATGCGGTTCGCGCCTTCAAACGGAGCCGGATGCAGCAGAATAGCTTCGGCGACGCTGAACATGGCGGTGTTGACGCCGATGCCCACGGCGAACGCCAGGATGGAAACCAGGGTTGCCAGCCGGTGCTTCCACAGCATTCGCCCGCTGTAGCGGATGTCCTGCCAGATCGTGCCCATTCGGCGTCCCCCGCGTCAGGCTCCGACTTCGGCTTCCTGAGTCTCCTCGACGATGCGGCCGTCGAACAGATGAATGGTGCGCTCTGCGAAGTTAGCGTAGCGCTGGTCGTGGGTGACCATGCAAATGGTTGCGCCGTTGCGATGCAGGTCGCGCAGCAGCTCCATCACCGCTTCGCCATTTTTGGAATCGAGGTTGCCGGTAGGCTCGTCGGCCATCAGGATCAGCGGATCGCCAACCAGCGCGCGCGCCACGGCCACACGCTGCTGCTGACCTCCAGATAGCTGCGACGGGTAATGGCGCAAACGATGGGCCATTCCCACGCGCTCGAGCGCTTGCTGTACTTTCTGCTTCCGCTCGGCGGCGCTCGTGCCGCGGTAGGTCAGCGGCAATTCGACGTTCTCGTACACTGTCAGGTCTCCGATCAGGTTAAACGCCTGAAAGATGAAGCCGATCTCGCGGTTGCGGATCCGCGTGCGTTCGCTGATGGTGAGCTTCGCCACCGGCTGGCCGTTCAGCAAATAGTGGCCGTCGGTGGGAGAATCGAGCAGCCCGAGAATCGACAGCAGCGTGGATTTTCCGCAGCCCGAAGGACCGGCAATGGAGATGTACTGCCCTTTCTTGATCTCCAGGTGGATTTCTTCAAGGGCGTGCGTCTCCACTTCATCGGTGTAAAAAACCTTCTTCACACCTTCCATCTTGATCAGAGTTCCATTTGTTTCTAGCATAGGCTCTCCTTATCGAATTCGATTCCAGAAATCCGGTCTATCCCCAGTAGTTATAACGCTTAACAGCACCGCAAAGTTCACTCATATCTCAGGGCCACCAGCGGGTCTACCCGCGTCGCCCGCCGCGTAGGCATAAAACATGCCGCCAGCGCCACCAAAGCCACCACCAGCAGGACTTCGAGAAAGGTCAGCGGGTCGTTCGGGCTAATGCCGTAGAGCTGGCGTCGCAGCAAATAACTGAGACTCAGAGCGCCGGCAAAACCCAAGAACAGTCCCGAAGCCGTAAGTCGCGTCCCGCCATCAACAATCATCCTCAGAACATCACTCCGCTGCGCTCCCAACGCCATGCGAATTCCAATTTCTCCGGTGCGCTGCGCCACCTGATAGCTCATTACGCAATAAATGCCAGTGGCCGCCAGAAGGAGCGCCAAGAAACCAAAGCAACTGAACAGCGCAGTGGTGAAGCGGCGCCGCGACAATGAGGTAGACAGGATCTCTTCCATCATAGCCGGGTTCCAAATGGGAACATTGCTGTCGAGAGACCGCAACTCGCTCTGCGTTTCGCGGGTCAACGTCCGTGCGTCTATACGGCTGCGGATCACAAGACATGGCCGCGGAAAGGGGTAATGCGAATAGAGTAAGTACGCTTGCGGCGTCGTTGAGGAATCAAGGCCGTATTGATGGACATCGCCCACGATGCCAACAATTTCGGCCCAGGACCGATCTTCGTGGCGCCCTCCTAACTGGATCCGTTTGCCAATGGGATCTTCGTCAGGCCATATCTCCCGTGCGGTCTTATCGCTAATGATCGCAACAGGTGACGCCCCGGCAGCGTCAGCCTCGTTGAACAAGCGTCCGCGCTTGAGGGGGATGGCCATCGCACGAAAGTAACCCGGGCTGACCTGATACCGGTCCACGCTCGGGACTTGAGGGGGCGGAATCAGGCGGTCTTGAATCTGGAATCCGGCCTGATCGAGACCTCCGCCGTTCGGCAGATTGCTGGTAATCCCGGCTGCCTCTACTCCGGGCAGTGCGCGAATGCGTTCCAGCACTTCCCGCTCGAAGCGGACTAAAGCCTTGGGATCTTCGTATTTCGGGCCGATGAGCGCAAAATTCGTGGTGTAGAGTTTTTGCACGTCGAAACCGGGCGCGACGTCCATCGCGCGAGCAAAACTCTTCAACAGCAGCGCGGACCCGGCAGCGAGAACAAAAGCGCAAGCCACCTCCGCGACGACAAGCGGGCTGCGAAGTCCGCCGCGGGACACTCCGACCAAGCTCCGGGAAGTCTGTTGCAGCGCTTCCCGCTGGTCCACGTGCGCCGCCTGAAGGGCGGGAGCGAGCCCGGTTACGATTCCCGTGGCCACGCTTACAAACAGCGTGAAGATGAGAACCCAGCGATCCACTTGCACATCGCTCAGACGGGGAATTGCCTGCGGCCCCCACAGGATCAAAAGCTTCGTTCCCCAGAAGGCGAGGAAGATCCCGCCGATGCCCCCGAGCACGCTGACCAAGGCGCTCTCGGTTAGCAATTGCCGCACAATCCGCAACCGACTCGCACCGAGAGCGGCCCGAAGAGCCACTTCTCGTTGCTTACTGGCCGCTCGCGCCAAAAGCAGGCTGGCCACATTGGCACACGCAATCAGCAGGACAAGTACCGTCGCTCCCAGCAGCATCCATAAGGCGGATTGCACTCGACCGTACCAGCTCTTATCGAGCGGCGTCACCTTCACAAACGATTTCGGAGAATATTCCTTCGGGAACTGCTCGGCAAGTTGCGCGGCAATGGAGTTCATTTCGGCGCGCGCTTGCTCGACGCTTACTCCGTCTTTCAACCTGGCAACACTTTGCAGGTGCTGGCAAGTGCGACAAGCGTCGGGCAGGGACAGGTCGTATCCGAGCGGCGCCCACACCTCTGGCGGGCTCCCGGCGTCGCTAAACGAGAGAGGTTGGAAGCTCTCGGGCAGAACGCCGACGATCTGGAATGGAGCGTGGTCGAGAATAATATTCGTGCCGATCACTTTCGGGTTTGCCGCAAAGCGCCCGACCCAGTAGGCGTGGCTTAGCAGGACAATGTGCCAACGGTCCGGGCGATCATCCTCGGGAAAAATGGCGCGCCCAAACTCCGGCTCCACTCCCAACAGCGGGAAAAAATCCCGCGTAACACGCATCCCATAGACGATTTCCGGAGCACTTCCCCCCGTCGAAGTTGGCGTCCATTCTTGGTAGAGCGCAATGGATTGCAGGGTCCGGCTCCGCGCTTTCCAATCCGCCGCCGTTCCATAAGAGACTTTGATCGGGTCTGACGTCTCGCGATCCCCCTCTGCGAGAGCCACCAGACGATTCGGCTGATGATAAGGCAGCGAATGGAGCAGCACCGCGTTTACCACGCTGAACAGCGCCGTGTTCGCTCCGATGCCCAGGGCCAGAGTGACGACCGCGACGATGGTGAACGCTGGGTTCTTCGCCAGCATTCGCACGCCATAGAGCAGATCCTGCCAGAGCGTGTGCATCAGCTTCTCCCCGCTCCCCGTGAATCCTGTTATTTTCTAATTTCTGCCCCGAGCCGTCTTCCGAAGAGGAATACTTGTTATTTGAGGCGAATCCGGTCGAACGCGTCCCACTGCGACATATCGGAAAGAATCACCTTGTCTCCGACCTTCAAGCCATCCCGGATTTCAATGGTGTTCACCGAACTCCGCCCCAACTTAACATTGACGCGCACGGCTTCCGATCCGTCATCCACAAGCTTGAAAAGTCCTATCGTGCTGTCTGACTGACCATTTACCGGCCGCCCCACGTAAAGCACATCCTTCAGGTTCTCGAGCTCGACCGTCCCGTCCACGCTCAAGTCTGCTCGCGCACCGGAACCCGGCGGGAACGGCTTGTCGACGGATACATCCACGGTCACCGTGCCGTTCTGCACCGAGGGGTCGATTCGCGAAACGTGGCCATCAACGACGCCGTTTCTCGTGTCTATCGCGGCCTTTTGCCCTATGCGTACATCCTTTGCTTGCGTTTCCGGTATTTTTATTTCGGCTTTGAGTCTGTTTGGATCAGCGACTCGTGCCAGGTTCGTTCCGGGTGTCACCTGCTGCCCTTCCTCGACCGGCACAAGCTGCAGCACTCCTTCGATCCCCGCGCGGAGATGCAGGGCGTCGTACTGGCTCTTCTTCAGGTTATAGAGCGCGCGCTGCTGCTCCACTTTCGCTTCCTGCGCCGCAAGCTGCGCCGCAGCGGAATCGGTTGCCACACGCGTCCGCTCCGCCTCCAGTTGCAAGCGGATCTCGAGCTGGTCTTCCTTTACCTTGGAGAGCTGCTCGGTCATGACCGAGCCGATTCCCTCTTTGGCCAGCCTTGCGTCAACTTCGTGCTGGATTTTCTCCTGCTCATAGTCGCTGCGAACCGAAGCTTCCGTGGACTTTTGGTTCATCAATTGGCTGTTGACCTGCACCTTTAGGTTGGCGTAATCGGCTTCCGCGCCCTTGAGCTGGTACTCCGCGTCGAGTAGGTCGCGTTGTAGCTGGGGATCGCTGAGTTCCAGGATGACCGAATTCCGGTGCACGATGGCACCAGGCCGCAGAACGATTCTTTCCACCGTGGCGCTGGTTTGCGCCGGAATCCAGCGAATGTCTTCCGGCACCAATGTTCCCAAACCACGCACTTCGCGCAGCATGGGCCCGCGCTTCACCTCGTCGGCCCAGATCGTTGCCCGGTCCACCGTGGGTGCCGCAGGCCGCAGACGCGAAAGCCCGTAGCTCACGCCTCCAATCAGGAGGAAGGCCACGGCGGCGTAGACAATTCGGCGGATTTTCTTTGCCCGCGCGTTCGAAGGTCGTTGTATGTCCATATTAAAGCCCGTTCTTTGGAACGCAACTCACATGCCCAAGGTTCCCTGCCGTAAGTCCCCTAGCGTCAGAGTCTTACCGGGCAGCCGGGAGAAGCGCCCAGCGCCAGCTCCCCGAAAGTGGGATTGTCAGTCCCATCTCCGAACACAATCGGCACTTCTCTAGGTCGAGTCACAAGCGCCCCAGAATATACACCCAAGTGAGCGGGTCGGTCCCAAGCTTCCATCTTAACTCCAATGCCTTCTGATTCCTTCTGCTGCTTCGGCGCCTTCAAAATCGCGCAGCCGGTCAGCGGACCGAGAGATTTAGCCTTGGTGCGCTTCTTTGGTATGTAGAATGCTTACCTACATCTAGGAAGAGCGTCTACATACCAAGAAAACATGTCCCAGCGAAAAGATCGCTACCAAAATCGCACGGAGATCCTCCAGGGCACCCTGGATATGCTCATCCTGCAGACTCTACAGTGGGCGCCCCGCCACGGATACGCCCTGAGCAGAGCCATCCGCACGAACTCTGGTGAAATTCTGAAAGTCGACACGGGCTCCTTATATCCGGCGCTCCACCGGCTTGAGCGCAAAGGGTGGATCGCCGCGGAGTGGAAAGCGTCGGAGCTTGGCCCGCGGCTGCGTGTTTATCACCTGACGAAAGCGGGAAAGCGCCAATTGATGTCAGAGCGTTCCCGGTGGGAGCGGCTTACGACAGGCATTGCGGGAATCCTGAATCCTGCCCAAAAGGAGGACGTACCATGAAATGGACCCTCTGGCGGAGGAGGCAGCGCAATGCGGAATTACGGGAAGAGATTCAGGCGCATTTGCTTCTCGCCGAACGCGAAGGCATCGAGTCCGGGCAAACTGAAAAAGAGGCTCGACATTCCGCCCGTCGTGAATTCGGGAACGTAGCCATCGCCGAAGAAGTCACTCGCGACGTGTGGGGATGGCGGTGGGCGGCAGGCGCCCTTCAAGAGCTCCGTTATGCGATTCGCAGTTTTCGCCAACACCCCGGGTTTGTTGCGATTGCGCTACTGACGCTGGGGCTTGGCACGGGAGCGACCACCCTGATGTTCAGCCTGGTCAGCGGCGTGTTGCTCAAGCCTCTGCCTTATCCGGAACCTGAACGGCTGGTCGCGGTGAACGGCCACACGGAAGGGTGGAATGCAAAAATCTACGGAGAGCAGAAACTCGCCTACCTGGACTTTCTCGATTGCCAGCACGACTCCCGCTCACTCGAGCTCGCCGCGTTGGTCTATAACTCAGGTACGCTCAGCGCGCCCGGCGATCCTCAGTATGTTGACTACTTCGAAATCTCGCCGGAGTTGTTTTCCGTTTTGCGCGTCCCGCTCGAGCTCGGCCGCGCTTTTTTGCCCGAGGAAGACAAGACGGGGGCTGCACCGGTGGCGATCCTCGGCTACAGCTTCTGGCAGCGCCGCTTCGACAGGAGAGCCGATGTTCTGGGAGGTTCGCTCGTTCTCGAACAAAAGCGCTACACCATCGTTGGCGTCGCACCGGCAGGATTCCGGTTATACGGAGACGAACCGGATGTGTATACGGCTTTGGGCCAGGACGCGGCAGGGTACTTGCGCAATCGGGCGGCGCAACCGGTCCACGTGGTGGGACGTTTGCGGCCCGGTGCGAGGCTGGAGCAGGCGCAGGCCGAAGTAGCGCTGACAGGAAGTCACTTGGCGCAGGCCTTCGTTGACACAAACAAAGGGCGCTCCTTGCGGGTCAAGTGGCTGCATCCTCCGGTAGGCGATTTAGGGTCAACGCTCTGGTTGCTCTTGGGCGCTGTCGGGCTGGTATTGTTAATCGCGTGCGCCAACGTGGCCAGCCTAATGCTGGCGCGCGCGATTTCCCGCGAGCGAGAGTTGGCCATGCGCGTGGCCCTCGGCGCCAGTCGCGGCCGGCTTGTGCGGCAATGTTTGACGGAGAGCGCGTTGCTCAGTCTCGCTGGTGGCATGCTCGGAGTGATGCTTGCAAATTGGAGCCTTCAGCCGTTTTTGGCTTTCTGGCCGGGTGATCTGCCTCGTGTCGAAGAAGTGCGGATTGATTGGCGCGTGCTGCTTTTTGCCGTTGCTTTAGCCGTTTTGACCAGCGTCCTTTGCGGTCTGGCGCCTGCTTGGCGGGCTCCCGTACGCCAAGCGGAACAGGTCCTGCGCGCCGGAGCGCGAACGGTAAGCACCGGCACGCGCCGCTTGCACTCCGCCTTTGTCGTTTCGGAAATGGCGCTGGCGATCATTCTTCTAGTCGCCGCTGGGATGCTCGGGCGCGCCTTGTTGCATGCCTCTTCACTCGATCCTGGCCTGGACATCCGCGATCTCCTGGTTATGCGCGTGGGCCTTTCCCCGGCCACGCTCGCCGATCCCGCGAAGATTCCCGCGGGCTGGCAGGACCTGGTCGATCGCGCGCGGCGTGTCCCTGGAGTGCAATCCGTCACTGCGGTGGAGATCGTTCCGATGCGCCAGGGCAACAACGAATACGGGTATTGGACGACTGCCGATGTCCCGCCCGAAAATGAGCAACCCATGGCGCTAGCGAGCAGCGCGACTCCGGATTATCTGAAAGTAATGGGTATTCCGCTGCGCGAAGGGCGTTTTTTTGATGAGCACGATCGCTTGGGTAGCGAGCCGGTGATCGTGGTAGACGACGTTCTGGCGAAAAGCGCGTTCGGAGGACAGGATGCGCTCGGGAAGAATCTATGGATCCCTGAAATGCCCTGCCCTCAACCAAACACCAGCAAGTTTGTCGAATGTTCTACGCCGTTCAAAATCGTCGGAGTCGTCGGCCACGTGCGCTACTGGGGCTTGGCGGGCGATGATCAGGCGCAGCTTCGCGCGCAGTTCTATTACCCTTTCGCCCAGGTGGCGCCATCATTTTTGAGGCGCTGGTCGCAGCTCATGTCCGTCGCCGTGCGCGCCACCGTTCCGCCATTGACCCTGGTCGAACCTTTACGGCGTGAATTGCGCGGAGCTGCCGGCGACCAAGTGCTCTATCAGGTTCGCACCATGGAGCAGCTGGCGCATGACTCCCTGGCAATGCAGCGTTTCCTGCTGCTGTTGTTTGGGATCTTCGCCGGTTTGGCTTTGGTCCTCGCCTGCATCGGCATTTACGGCGTGCTGGCGTATTTGACGGGCCGGCGTATCCCGGAAATCGGATTGCGAATGGCCATCGGCGCCAGCCCGTCCGACGTCAGCTGGCTGATTCTGCGTCAGAGCCTGGGAATGGTTTTTCTGGGCATGGGCATTGGCACGATTGCCGCTGTCGCCGCCGGACGCATTTTGGAGAACCTCGTAGAAGGAATGCAGCCGACCGCCCTCTCGACCTTTATTATCATGATTCCGTTCTTGCTCCTGGCGGCGATGCTCGCGAGCCTCGTACCGGCGCGTAGAGCCAGCCGTGTTGATCCCATGCACGCCCTGCGCCAGGAATAACGCGAGCACCGTGCGGCGAAGATTCACATTTGCCGGTGCGGATACAAATGATCGCCTTGCACGGACGCTGATTCCTATCTCCCGCTGCCGACTCCTTGTCCGCTTGAGTGCATATGAAGGCAGTGTTGCAGCCTGGAACGGCTGCCGGGGTTCGAAGCAGATCGCTATTCGACTTTTATCTGCTTGGGATCGGACACAACCATCTCAGGCTTACCGGCATACGCTGTGATCTTCCCGCTGACACAGATGCGCTTTCCTTTGTAGTCTTCTTCGGGTTTTCCAAACTTGGTCCGGTTTTCGCCCCAGATGACCACGGTGAAGATTTGATGGGGATACCGTTTGTCCAGGTTGAGAAATGTCGGGTGCCCATTCGAAGAATCTGCATAACTGGTGCTTACGACTTCGCCGCATACGGTCGCGGCCTGGCCAAAGTGCTCTTTCGCCTGGTCTGCGGTCAGCTTGTTCTGCGCAGAGACGGAGGTGCACAGACAAACCCCAATCAGAACGGCCATCAAAGCACATCGCTTGAACCTTGCCATACAATCTCCCAACCCGAACAGATGATGAGAAAACCCTGATTCTCGCGAGATCACTCCACCAAGCCGGCAGTAAGCTGGACTTCTGATCCTGCTTGCACCGTGATCTCCCGCGACCAATCCTTATAGCCTGACATTTTCACGGTTATCGTGTGCTTGCCGGGTGCCAGCTGGAGCGACGCCGGACTATTCCCGACAAAATCCCCATCTACCGTAATATCCGCCCCGGCTGGATTCGAGGAAACATTTACGCCGCCGTTCTGTGTTTCTGGAGATAATTATCCTTGTCCCCCTGCAACAGAATCCCGGCAGTTTCGTTGTCTTGCGCGTTGTACTGAATCCCCATGTAGTGGAGCCGGGTCTTATGAAAGAGCCCGAACAGGGCGACCGGGGCCACAAGGACTGCCAGCGCGACCATCGTTCCGACACGGCGATGCGCCTCTTGGCTGTAACTTAACTTAGGGAAGTCACCGATTTCGGTGGGATTTCAAGCTTCTTTCCGTCTTTCAGGGACAAAGTAATCATGTCCGACGTGACGGTCAGGTGATTGTTCCATTCCTTCGGATCTACCTTTGAATCAACCGACCCACCGTTATAACGAACCCGGTCGAATGAATTGCCTTGTGCCCACGTAACCATAACCGAGCAGAGCAAGACTGCTACAACCTTTTTCAGAATCGGCATA